>Ga0070740_10001862_pt1 | contig 27052 bp, 22 predicted proteins | sample Coa_R2_FD_67286 | JGI IMG/M metagenome (GOLD analysis project Ga0070740, IMG submission 67286) | Surface soil microbial communities from Centralia Pennsylvania, which are recovering from an underground coalmine fire - Coalmine... | ecosystem: Environmental > Terrestrial > Soil > Unclassified ...
GGCCGCTCAATCGACATGTGGGTTTCGATCGCGGTTGCCAACGACGATCAATGGCGCCGGCTGGCCGCTGCTATCGGCCATCCGCAACTGGCTGACGATGCGCGCTTCGCCACGCTGCAAGCCCGCAAGCACAACGAAGACGAACTTGAAGCGATAATCACGCAATGGACTTCGCAGCGCTTCGCCCGCGAGGCTGAGCAAGCCCTGCAGAGGGCCGGAGTTCCGGCGGCGATTGCCTCGACCAACAAGGACTTGTTCGAGGACCCACACCTCAATCAGCGCGGATTCTTCGTCGAAAAGGAGCATCCAGAGGTGGGTGTCCGCAAGCATCTGGGGCCGCCGTGGCGGATGAGCCGCACTCCCAGCGGTGTGGAGCGGGCGGCGCCGATCCTGGGACAGGATACCGACGACGTATTAACCACGGTGCTCGGTTACACGGCCGCGGAGGTGGCGAAATTGCGCGAAGCGGGCGCATTGACCTGAGCGGGCGCTTTCCACCCCCGCCCCTAAGGTTCTACAATTGAGTCCGTGACCATCCAACGCGAAGTGTTTGCCGGCCGCCGCACGCGCTTCATGGCCGCGCTCGCGGGCGGTGTGGCGGTTATCCCCAGCGCGCCGATTTCGGTGCGCTCCAACGACGTCGAATACATCTACCGCCAGGACAATGACTTCTACTACCTGACGGGATTTGCCGAGCCTGAATCGGTAGCGGTCTTCGCTCCGGGCAACAAGGACGGTGAATTCATTCTGTTCGTGCGGCCGCGCGACCGCGAGCGCGAGGTGTGGACCGGCAAACGCGCGGGGGTCGAGGGCGCGGTCGCCGATTTCGGCGCCGACCGCGCCTACAAGATCGACGAACTTGACCGCGTGCTGCCCGAAATCCTCTCGCGCGTGGAGAACATCTACTATCCGCTGGGCAACAACGAGCCGATGAACACGCGGATGGTGGGATGGTTGCGGCAATGCCAGGCGATGCGTCCGCGCAGCGGCGCGGGGGCCAATTCGCTGCTCGACCCGCGCGAGATTCTGCATGAGATGCGGCTGTTCAAGCAGCCGCAAGAGCTTGAGCTGATGCGCCGCGCGATTACCATCTCCGAGCAGGCCCATCGGCGTGCGATGCTTAAAGCGCGCGGCGGCAAGCGCGAATGGGAGGTGGAGGCGGTGATCGAGTACGCCTTCCGCTCCCAGGGCGCGGCGGGACCCTCGTATCCGTCGATCGTGGCCAGCGGCCCCAACGCCACCATCCTGCATTACATCAGCAACGACCGCGAAATGCGCCAGGGCGAATTGCTGCTGATCGACGCCGGCTGCGAGTACGATTTCTACGCCTCCGACATCACCCGCACCTTCCCCATCGGCGCCCGATTCAACCCCGTTCAGCGCGACCTTTACCAGTTGGTGCTCGATGCGCAGCTTAAGGGAATCGAAATCGTGCGCCCCGGAATCAGCATCGACGACGTGCACGACGCGGCGCTCAGGGTGCTGGTGGAGGGGATGCGCTCGCTCAAGCTGCTGCAAGGCAGCACCGAGGAGATTATCGCCAGCGCCTCATACCGCCGCTTCTACATGCATCGCACCAGTCATTGGCTGGGGATGGACGTGCACGACGTCGGCCATTACCGCAAAGACGGCAAGCCTCGCCTGCTCGAACCCAACATGGTGCTGACCTGCGAGCCGGGCATTTACATCGCATCCGACGACGAGGAAGCCCCGGCCGAAATGCGCGGTATCGGCATCCGCATCGAGGACGATGTCCTGGTGACGCCGCACGGACACGAGGTTATGTCGGCTGCCGTGCCCAAGCAGATCACCGATATCGAAGCGCTGACCACCGCGTGATTGTTCCGCCCCGTCTCCCACCTTCATCACACGGCAGAGGCATCGACCGCGAACCGCGATACAGTCAGGTTACCAACGGCGCCGTCTCTGCTCGGGGCCCAATCCTCACTTCTGCCGCCGCCCCACCACCAGCCGCGTTTCCTCCTCCGCGCTCTGCGGATTGGCGTAACCGGTCATGTCCATGATCTCGCTCAGATGATCGCGGATCGCTTCGGGAGTCAGCTCCGCTTTCGACGCGGCGCGCCATCCCGGCGCCAGCGCGATAATCGTGCGTGCCACTGTCCCGCCGCCGCAGGCGAACATCTCGTGATTGAGGCTGCACTGCTCCGATGACAGGTAGACGACCAGCGGTGAGATGAACTCGGGGCTGAGCTTGTCGACGTTGCGCGGCGCGACCATAGCCTCGGTCATGCGCGTGTACGCGTTGGGCAGGATGACGTTGGACAGCACGTTGTAAGGCGCGCCGGTATGCGCCATCACGAAGGCCAACCCCATGATGCCCGCCTTGGCCGCACCATAGGCCACGCCGTCGGCGCCGCCGCGCAGCCCTCCAGAGGAGGACGTGAAGACAAAGCGCCCGTAGCGCTTTTTTTGCATGATCGGAAACGCCGCCTGGCACATGTAGAACGAACCGCTCAGATGCACGGCGAGATTGGCGGCGAAGTCCTCCGGGGTATGCTCCATGAACTTCTTGAAGCGGATAATCCCGGCGTTGTTGACGACGATGTCCACCGTGCCAAAGGCGTCCACCGCGGTCTGCACAATTGCGCGGGCGCCTTCGGGCGTGGCGACCGAATCGTAATTGGCCACCGCCTCACCGCCCACCGCCCTGATTTCGTCAACCACGTGGTCGGCGGCCGACTTGTCGGCCCCGCTGCCGTCCACGTGTCCTCCCAGGTCATTGACCACGACTTTGGCGCCCCGCGCCGCCATCGCCAGCGCGTGCGAACGGCCCAGTCCGGCGCCCGCGCCCGTGATAATCGCCACCCGATGATCCAGCCGGATTTCACTCGCCATGATTGCTTCCCTGACGCGCCCGCGTCAGGCCTCAGGCGCTTTTTTAGCCCACCTTGAGCGGCGGGAAAAGGCCGCCGGCAGGTGCTTGGCGGCTTCGTGCTGCGCGTGATAACAGTTCCACGCAGTTATCATCGACGCGCGGCCGGACGGTGATTACCGGCAAGGAGACGACGAGATTCATGAAGACCACCGAACAATTGGTGCAGGAACTGCTTGACCGCGAAGCGATCCGCGATCTGCCCAAGCGCTATTGCCACTGCGTATGGACCGGCGATCTGGACGGAATCGTCAGCTTGTTCACCGACGACGGCTGTATGATCATGCAAACCCGCAAAGGTCCGCAAACCACCGCCGGACGCGAGGCGCTGCGCAAGACGTTTGCCCGCGTGGTCGACGAGCTGGGCCCCCGGCCTTACATTCATAATCACGTCATCGCGCTCAAGGACGCCACCCACGCCAGCGGCACCTGTTACGTCGAGCTGCGCGATTCAAAAAACGACATGCGATGGCTCGGCACGGGCTTTTACAACGACGAGTACGTCAAAGTCGGCGGCCAATGGAAATTCAAGTCGCGCGACGTCACCCTGGTCAGGATGGAACGCCAGGCTGCTCAGCAGCGCTGAGCGCGGCGGCGGTACTGCGGAAGGACCAGGGCGCGCGGCGATGCGCGGCGCGCGCTCCGAGCTCTTGATATAATAATCGCGCTGGCGGCTTATTGAGTAGCTATGTCCATGCGCATCGAGGATTACGCCATTATCGGAAACATGCGCACGGCGGCCTTGGTGGGCAAAAACGGCTCCATCGACTGGCTGTGCGTGCCGCGCTTCGATTCCGGAGCATGTTTCGCGGCTTTGCTGGGCTGCGCTGAAAACGGGCGCTGGATGATTGCGCCGCAGGGTCATGCCTATCGCACCAGCCGCCGCTATCGCAGCGATACACTGGTCTTGGAAACCGAGTTCACGACTGAAAGTGGGACCGCCACGCTGGTGGACTTCATGCCCATCGCCGAGCGGCGCAACCAGGTCGACCTAGTCAGAATCGTCAGCGGCAAACGTGGTTGGGTGCCGATGGCGATGGAACTGCTGATCAGATTCGATTACGGCCACATCGTGCCATGGGTGCGGCGGCGCGGCTACGGGCTTAACGCAATTGCCGGTCCCGACGCCGTCTCGGTGCGCATCCCGGTGCCCTTTCACAGCCGCGATTTCACCACCCGCGCCGAATTCATCGTCAAAGAGGGCCAGTCGCTGCCCTTTGTGATGACCTGGTACCCTTCCAATGAGCCGCCGCCCCGCACCAAGCTGGCGCAGCGGATGCTTGCCTCGACCGAATCGTGGTGGCGGCAGTGGATGTCGCGATGCACCGTCGAGGGCGAATGGAGCGAGCCGGTCAAGCGCTCGCTGATCACGCTCAAGGCGCTGATCTATGCTCCTACCGGCGGAATCGTCGCCGCCCCGACCACCTCGCTGCCCGAACTGCCCGGCGGGCCGCGCAACTGGGACTACCGGTTCTGCTGGCTGCGCGATGCCACCTTCACCCTCTACGCGCTGTTAATGTGCGGCTACAAGGAGGAGGCGCGCGCATGGCGCGAATGGCTGCTCCGGGCGGTCGCCGGCCGGCCCCAGGAACTGCAGATCATGTACGGCATTTCCGGGGAGCGCCGACTGTGGGAGTTTGAGGTCCCTTGGCTTGAAGGCTACGAACATAGCCGCCCGGTGCGGCTAGGCAATGCCGCTCACGAGCAGTTGCAGCTCGACGTCTATGGCGAGGTGATGGACACGCTGTACGCCGCCCGCAAACTGGGATTTCCCCACGACGGCGAGGCCTGGAAGCTGCAGGAAGCCCTGATGGATTTCCTGGAGTCGGAATGGGACCAGCCCGACAACGGGATCTGGGAGGTGCGCGGCCCGCGTCGCCATTTCACCCACTCAAAAGTGATGGCGTGGGTCGCAGTCGATCGCGCGGTGCGGATGGTGGAACGGTTTGAACCCGAAGGTCCGGTAGAAAGATGGCGCGCGCTCAGGGCCAGGATCCACGACGACGTATGCCGGCACGGATTCAACCCCGCACGCAATGCGTTCGTCCAATATTACGGCAGCAAGGAGCTTGACGCCGCCTTGCTGATGATTCCACTGGTTGGCTTCCTGCCGGCCACCGATCCGCGCGTCGTGGGGACGGTCGAGGCAATCCGGCATGAGTTGATGTCGGACGGACTGGTGCGGCGCTATTCGACACAGATCGGTGTGGACGGTTTACCGGCCGGAGAGGGCGCCTTTTTGCCCTGCACCTTCTGGCTGGCGGACAACCTGGCGCTGTCGGGCAATTACGAGCAGGCGCGGGCAATCTTCCAGCGTCTGCTGTCGCTGTGCAACGACCTGGGTCTGCTCTCAGAGGAATACGATCCGGCAACCCGCCGCCAACTGGGCAACTTTCCTCAGGCGCTGTCGCACGTCAGCCTGATCAATACCGCCCACAATTTGACTGTGGTGCAGTCCCCCGCGCGCCATCGCGCCGAGTCCTGATCACAGCTCCACGGCGCTCGCCGTGCCGACCACGACTTTGGTACCGTCGGCCTTTTCGCACCACACCTCGCAATCGGCGCGCTCCCGGCGTCCTTCCGCGCGCCGACCGACGACCACACCGCGCGCCCGCAGTTGGTCCTGCGCCCACACCACGTTGACCAGGTTCAGCGCCATTCGGGCGCCGTACCAGAAACCCAGCCCAAAGCGGCGCGTCAGCATCTCGCCTATCAGGCACACCGGCAGCATCCCCTGCACTACGATGTCAGGGAAACCCAGTTCGCGGGCCTTGTCGCGATTGTTGTGATAATTGAGACCCGGCCCCGAAAACACCATGCACATTGCTTCGCTGATAACCCGCGGCGGCCCCTCGATCGGCTCGCCGCTGCCGGCGCCGATCTCGAAGACGCGGCCCGGCGCCCGCTCGCGATTCTTGTCGATTACGATCGCCTGCCCGGTGGGTTCGACCAGAAAGCTCTGATGGGCGCGGGCGCGCGAGACCAGCGCGCCGGCCGAGTCGAAGGTCAACGCTTCGTTGACGACGTACTCGCGGTTGCGTTTGAGGTATCGATCCACCACCGTGCAGCGGGTCCTGACCGTTTCACCCACCTTGAGCGGGCGGTACGACTCCCATTCGTGCCGCGCATGCAGGTTGCCGTACACGTAGGGCAGGTACCAGGCCTTGGTGCGATAGACCTCCGAATGCAGGATCAGCGCGGGCGCGATCGGATCGCCCAGCGGCGAAGGGCCGGTGTACCAGGGATTGTCGTCGCCGGTGCCGGCGATGAAGTTCTCCACAGCGTCGGAGCCAAGCGTCCACTGGTTGCCGCCCATGTCGCGGCCCACCCAGACCTCGTCGCTGCCAAACGGTTCCATCTTTGCCTCTGACCCAAAGTCAAAAAGTGCGCACAAATTCTTTCGCGTGTCTAAGTGCTTTCACACAAGTAGCGCAACAGCGTGCGCACGCCGAATCCCACCGCGCCCGGCGGCGCCAGCGGGATCGCCTTGGCACTGAACGCCACGCCCGACAGATCCAAATGCGCCCAGGACGGGCAGGCCGCGAACTCGTTGAGGAACAGCGCGCACATGATCGTGCCGGCGTTGCCGCTGGTCCCCACGTTGCGCAAATCCGCGACGTAGCTTACCAGTTCTTCGCGGTATTCGCTGACCAGCGGCAGTTCCCAAAACGGTTCGCCCGCCCATGCCCCGGCGTTGCGGATGGCCTGGACCAGCGCGCCGTCGTTGCCCAAAATCGCGGCCACCCGCGTGCCCAGCGCGGCGCGCACCGCCGCGGTCAGCGTCCCGGCGTCGATCAGATGGCGCGGCTTGAATTCGCACGCATAAGCGATCGCGTCGGCCAGCACCAGGCGGCCCTCCGCGTCGGTGTTGAGCACCTCGACCGTCTTGCCCGACCGTGTTCTGAGCACGTCGCCCGGCTTGATCGCACTGGAGCCGATCATGTTTTCCGTGCAGGGCAGATACGCCCGGACCTCGACCGGCGGAGCGAAGTGCGCGATCTGACTCATCACGCCCAGCATCACGGCGGCGCCGGTCATGTCGCGCTTTTGCTCCTCCATCGCCCCTGCAGTTTTGAGGCTCAAGCCGCCCGAATCGAAAGTGATGCCCTTTCCGACCAGCGCGATGTGGCCGTTTGGGGCAGATCGCGGCCGGTAGCGCAGTTGAATGAAGCGCGGTTCACGGGGACTGGCCTTAGCCACCCCCAGCAGTGCGCCCATTCTGAGTTCCTCGATTCCGCGCCGGTCGTGGACCTCACACTCCAGAGCATTTTCCTTCGCCAGCCAGCGTGCCCGGTCGGCAAGAAACTCCGGCGTCGCGTCCTCGGCTGGGGTGTTGATTAGATCGCGCGCAAAGTTGGTTGCCGCCGCCATCCGCCGCCCGTCTTCCATGGCGCGGCCCTTGTCGGCTCCGCCCTCATCGGCGAGGATTGCAACTTGCAGCCGTGATTCGGCATCGTCGGCCGTTCCCTTGTACTGTCTGAAGCGGTACGCGCTGAGTTCGATACCCTCGGCGACGGCGCCAATCTGCCGCGCGTCCACAGCGTGCGCACTGATCGCCACGCTGCCTGCACGCAAATGCCGCGCATTTTGAATCGCCGCCTGCCCCAGCAACCTGAACCGATGCGCCTGCGGCTGGCTACCCAGTCCGAACAGGAGCACGTTGCGCGCGGCGATCGAGCCGTAGGTCGGCAACACCATCTCGGCGCCCTCACGGCCGTCGAAGCCGCGCCGCGCGATCTCCTTGGTCGCTTCGCCCTTGAGTACCTGGTCGACAGCCTTGAGCGCCTCGCAATCGACTTGACCTTGTCTGAGGCCAAACACCACCAGGTCGGCGTCAGCGCGTGCGGCGGGTACGGTTTGCAGATTGAATTCAGCAAGCATCGTGTCAGTCGCGGGCGGCGTTGCGGGTAAGATAGCGCAAAATCTCGTCACGTTCCTGATAGGTCAGCGCAGGTACATGGTCCTGGCGCATCTTGGCCTCCATCATCTCGACCTGCACCTGCCACATCGCCGCCGACAGCGATCCCGGGTTGTAGGCGCGATGGCACTGGCCGCAGCGATTGGCATAAAGCCGGGCCGCGGCGCTGTTTTGCTCCGGAAGCGGCCGATTGCAGCCGGCGCCCGAGACTATCAGCGCCAACGCCAAGGCGGCGGCGCCTCCGGCGCGTAACGCACGGGCTTCGCGTGCCATCGCCCCCGCGCAGCGTTCAGACCGGCGTCTCATCGGTGGGCGGCGAAATCACCTGCACCATCTTGACCTGTGCCGTGTCCAGCAACCAGCGCAGCGTCTCAAGTTTGTAGGGCTTTTCGTAAAAGACGGTCCGCACTCCGGTGTTCACCAGCACCTTCATGCACTGGATACACGGGGAATGTGTGACGTAGATATCGGCTCCGGCGATGGCCGCTCCGTTTTTCGCGGCCTGGGTAATGGCGTTGATCTCGGCATGGATTGAGCGATAGCAGTTGGTCTCCAGCTCTCCGCCCGGCGCCCGCGACTCATAGATTAGGCAGCCCACGTCGGTGCAATGCGGCACTCCGGCCGGTGCTCCGTTGTAGCCGGTGGCCAGTATGTTGCGGTCGCGCACGATTACCGCGCCGACCTTGGCGCGCGGACACGTCGAGCGTTCCGCTACCTGCTGCGTGATGGTCATGAAGTATTGGTCCCAGGTCGGCCGCTTCATCCGTTCACCGCTGGCTGTCAGTTTTCGGCACCGCTCAGGTTATCACAGCGACAGCCAATGCGGATGGCGCGGTGCGTGGTGCAGCATCACGTCGTAGGTCTGCCCGCTGGGCGCTTCGGCAGGCGGTGCGAAGGAAATCGGCACCGGGATGAAGGTAATCACGAACAACACGATAGTCAGCCACGCGGCCACTCGGCGCGGCGTATCCAGCGGCGTTTCCGTGTCCATCGCGGCCGGATGGCCCAGACCGAGGAAAACCAGCAGTACCGCCCACAGCAGCCATCCGGTCCAGTACGACCATCCCAGCATCCACGGCACCACCACCATCAGAACGCAGCACAGAACGAAAAGTCGCGAGATGGCGCGATGGCTGCGCCCGAACAGCGCATAGATGACGTGACCGCCGTCGAGCTGTCCGACCGGAAGCAGATTCAAGGTCGTGACAAAAAGCCCGATCCATCCGGCAAACGCGATCGGATGCAGGTTAATCGTGACGGAGTTGGGATCAACCCCAAGTGTCCAGCGCGAAAGCCCCAGGAACAGCAGCGAATTTCCCAATTCCAGGCCGCCCGCGCCGCGCTCCAACGGCAGGATTTCGGAATAGTGCAGGCCGATTATTACCGCCGGCACCGCCAGCAGCATCCCGGCCCAGGGACCGGCGGCGCCCACATCGAACATGATTCGGCGCGACCGCGGCGGCGATTTCATCCTGATAAAGGCGCCGAAGGTCCCGATAATGAACACCGAAGGCAACGGCGCGGGAATAAAGTATGGCAGGCTCACGTTGACGTGGTTGCGGCGCGCCGTGATGTAATGGCCCAGCTCATGCAGCAGCAGGATCGCCATCAGCGGCACCGAAAACGTCAGCCCCTGCAACAGCCCGGCAGGCCGCAGCAGCGGATGGTCCACCCCGGCCATGTAGGCCCCCGCCATCGTGGTCGTCAGCAGCGTCAGCGCGAACAGGACCAGATTGGCGATGGGCTTGTGGGTGGGCGCGAGAGCTGCTTCCGGCTCATAGCTAGGCGGCGGCGCAACGTAGCGGGGAATTTCCGTGACGACTGGAGAAGTATCTTCGGTCATGGTTGAGCGCGCACCCTAATCTCCGCACCCGGTCCGGCGGCCAGTAGCTCAGCCGCATTGCCCTCGCGAACCGCTATTTCCAGCAGGTCAAAGCTTCCAAACAGCGCCAGTGGGGCATTCTTGGGCACGTCCCCGTAGGTCCGGCAAACAAGGAGCGGAACGTTGCCCTTGATCCTAACCAAAAGCGATGAGCTTGGAAAGCGAGCTTGGAAAGCTGCGATTTGCGAGCGCGACAAATTGGAGATCAGGTTGCCGTACGTATCGACGTAAACGACCTGGCCCACCAGCTCCCTTGCGTTCTCCACCGGTTCCGGCAGTGTGCAGGCTTTAATGTCCGCAATCAGCGGCCCGAGCTTGAGCAGGTCGACCCCGTTCCAAAGATGCGCGCCCACCGGCGCAAAGAGGTCGCGGCCGTGGAAGGTTGAACTTTGGCGGGGCAGAAAGTAACGCTCGACGCTGAGCTCGACGGCGCGCTTGACCCCCGCCTGCTCCGCAGCCAACCACAGCACGCCATTGTCGGGTCCAACCAGCCTCGCTCCGGCGGCGGTTTCGATTGCGATAGCGCGCCGGGGCGTTCCCACTCCGGGATCGACGACCACGACAAAGACAGTTTTGGATGGGAAAAACCGCCAGCTTTCCCGCAGGACCAGGGCCCCGGCCGCCACGCTCTGCGGCGCGACGCCGTGGGTGATATCGATGATGGGCGCGCCAGGCGCGATCGAGGCAATCACGCCGCGCATCACCCCGGCGTAATGGTCGCGGTAGCCGAAATCGGTAAGCAGCGCAATCGGCGCCGCCTGGCCGCGGGCTTTTTGGGCGCTGAGCTTTCCGGCCATAAACCAAGAATTTTCCGCATCCGTCCCCCATGCAAGCAACCAAGCCGCCGATTTGACAGCCAGAGCCTGGCCGCTTAGACTCCCAACCAATAGGGCGGGCGTAATTCAGCGGTAGAATGCCAGCTTCCCAAGCTGGACGTCACGGGTTCGACCCCCGTCGCCCGCTCCCCCCGGGCGATTTCCTTTTAGTTCTTGGGCGAATTGTGATGGTTTTGAGGCGCCGGCGAGGCCCCCGGGGACTCGTCTGTCCGGCCTGTTGTGGCGCGATTGTGGCAAAATCCCGGCAGGCGCGCTTCGCCCTACGGTTGCTGCCGGGCCACGGAGTTGGCTCGAGCATCTCGTTGCCCGGCGGCTTGGATGGGAGCCGACTGGAGATGGGGGCGGGGGCCGGACGCAATTGAGCGGCCCGCGGTCGCCTTGGCCCGACGCCTTTTACCCGTGCGCTGTCCGAGGCCGGGCGTGCCAGTGGTCTATCCGAGTTCACGAGCCGTGGAGGTTCGAGGCCGGGCGCGTTGCCCCCCGCCCGGGTAACCACACGCTCTTTCGCGATTTCACCGACATGGCGGGTTACCACGCGGGCGGCCTCTGGCTGGAGGGTGCAGGGGCCGGGTTTGCTCAATCGGGTTGCGCACAAAGTCCTGGGACGAATTGATTCGATGGCGCAGTTTTTTCGTATCCGCAACTTCGAACGCTTTCAACATTACAAGGACCGCAATCCGCCCTGGATTCGGCTGTACGGTGCGCTGTGGCGCGATCGTGCCTTTTTTCGTCTGCCCGACGCCGTCAAGGCCCATCTGATTGGCCTGTTTGCCTTGGCTGCACGGCTGGATAACCGGATTCCCGACGACCCCGAATGGCTGGCACATGAGCTGTGCGCGTCGGAGCCGATCGACTTCGCGGCGCTGCTCGCCTCAGGCTTCCTGATCCCGGAGCATCCCGCTAGCGCGCCGCAACCGCCGTGCAATCGCGCCGATACGGGTTCTGTCTCTGAATCTGATCTGCTTTGCCCCAAGGCGGATGATGACGGGATCCGGCATGAGGCCCCGGATGATGCTGCCGCCATCGGCGCCGATGCCACCGCGCAATCGGACAGCGGCGCGGCAGCTTGCGATGGCAGCGGCGCGCAGGCGGCGCCGGAGCAGCGCAAGGCAAAGAGGCCGGAAACCGGGTGGCCGCCGGACTTTGCGCTGGACCATGAGATGCGGGCGTTCGCCGCGCGGCTGGGAATCGACGCCGAGGCGGAATTCGAGGCCTGGCGCGACGACTGTGCAGCGCATGATCGGCGCTACGCCGATTGGCGAGCTGCGTGGCGTGGACGCTGCCGCAACGCACTGCGCTTCGGGGCTGGCGTCGGGCAAAGAGCGCGGGCGTCGCCCGGCGGGGAAAGCGCGCTGCAGGTGGCGCTGCGGCGCCTGCGTGAGGCGAGCGAACGCGAGCGGCCGGGGAGGGCATCATGACCGAGGTTGAAAGCAAACGCATCACCACATTGCTGGCGGCCGCCTATCCGGCGTGGAAGCCGACTGAGGCGACCATGGAGCTGTACGAGCGGCTGCTGCGCCCGCTGGAGGCGGGTTTGGCCGAGGAGGCGGTGCTGCGAATTATCCGCACGCCACGCGAGTTCGCTCCGCCGGTGGGTTCGATTTGCCATCTGGCGGCGCGGCTGACGCTTAAGGGCGGGGAAGGGGAAATGAGCCCCGAGGAGGGGTGGGCCGAGGTGGCAGGTGCGATCCGCAGGCACGGTTGTTATCGCGTGCCGAGATTCAGCAGTCCGATCCTCAACCGCGTGGTGGCGGCGATGGACTGGAGGGAGTTGTGCACCAATCCCAACCTGGAAGCCACGCGCGCCCACTTCTTCCGCCTGTTCGCGGCATTGAAGGAAGGCGAGATCGCCCGGCGGGTCGAGGAGTTAAGCGGTGGCCGGCGCCATGAGCGAGTGGCTGAAGGCTGGCTGGCACGCCTGCCAAGCGCCGCTGGCGCCGACAGGTCAACCGTACCGACCGGAGTCTAAGGAGTGTGTTGCGATGACAGCAAGCATTGTGAGTCATTGGCCGATGGCCGCGGAGGTGGGGACGTTGGAAGAACATCAAGTCAGACGGGGAGGAGGATCCGTGCGCCACGGCAGTCCGGGCGCGCGGCGGCGCCGGGGGCGCCCGCGCAGGAAGGCTGCGCAATGGGATTCCAACGCGATGATGCGGGCGCTGGAGGCGCTGGCCAAGCTGGTGACGCCGCAGGTCATGCTGCCGGTGCAGCTGCGGTCGGAGCCCGAGGATCTGCCGGAATTCGGCCTGCTGCGCGCGGTGCTGGTCAATGCGATTACCGAGTACATCGATTCGTTCAAACCATCGCCCAACCTGGAGGTCGCGCAGCGCCGACGCGAGGCGCGCAAGGTGGCGGAGAGCTGGTTTGCGGGCGACCCGGGTGCGCCGATCGAGTTTGAGCTGTGCTGTTCGATGTTCGGAATGAGCGCGGATCAGATGCGCGAGAAGATTCGGCAATTAACCCGCCGACTGACCGCGCCCTGGAATTAAGCGTCGCGCGGGTCTTGGGCGCAGAGAAGGCGTGGAAAGCGAGAGACGCTCCGTGCTTTGGAGGCGAGTGCGGTCACAATGATGTAACACTGCTTCCCTTGACATTGCGATCCGGTCGTGATCACCATTGTAAGCCTCGCGGGCGATTCGGGGGCTGCAAGGGGGAATCTGGGGTTACCTTGTGCGATTGGTGATCCAGGCGGGCAGCTTGCGCATGGAAAACCCGATGGCACTTCAGTCCTGCCAATATTGAAAATTTGCTTCGAATGAATCTGGGCGGCGCGTCGTCGTGCCGTCCAAGACTGCGACCTGCGCCGGCCACGCGGGCCCGGCGCGAGGGTGTTTGGCGTGGGATGTGTTCTGCCTGCGCGTGTTGGACATGTGCGTGAGAGGGCGGTCTGCCGGGCTTTGAGGCAAGCGTCGGCGGAGATGCCCGGTTTTTTCGCATGCGCTGGAGTATTCGGACTCGGTATCGCCGATTTTTGCTGGCACAGTGACTGCTTGGAGAGGGCAGCACGCGTGAGTCCCGAATCTAAAAGGTCTTCCGGCATACACGCACCGGATCCAAGGTTGTTTGCTTCGTCAGGAGCCACTTTGCGCGCCCAGGCTCGGGCCGGAATGCCTTAGAAGATCATCTAACGGAAAGGTGGATGTAACCGCGCAGGAGTAGCGTGGAGCCTGGGCCGCATCTGACGTGCAGTAGGAAAAGCGGACAGAGTGATGGAAGCGGAAAGTCGGGGAGCGTTGTGCAGCCTGCTCGAGGCATCGGTGTGGGAATTTCCCCTGGTGCTTCAGAAATGGGTGCTGGGTCTGGGCGGCGACAGCCGCGAGGTCGAAGAGGCGGTGCTAAAGGCCTGTCAGGCGTGGACGAATCTGGCCGACCAAGCGATGGAGCGTATTTTTCAGGCGGAGGGTTTTATCGGGCTGCTTGGCGCCTCGGTCAAGCATCTGGTGCAGTGTCATCGGGTGGCGCGGGATTTCATGGAATCGCTGATGCCCGACTCAGGTGCGGTTAAGGCCGCCACCAATGGGGCGGAGGTCCGGGAGTTGAGCGAGGCGGTAGCCCGTCTGCGGCGCGAGGTGCGGGCATTGACGGCGCGAGTCAATCTGATCGATCGGCGCGACGGGGCGGGCGGCGGGACGCAGGAATCAGCGCAGCACGCCGCCAATGAGGGGGCGTAGATGGTTGCGGTAATCAACGAGCTGGGACGCTACTGGCTGGAAGGCGCTTCGCAAGCGGCCGAAGGCGTGCTCAGAACGCTGCGCGATCCGTATCCGATCGAAGACGAGCCCAGCGGCGCGACGCCATTTGAAATCGTGCATCGGAGCGAAGTCCTGAGGTTGCGCTATTACCGCGCCCGGGTTCGCATCTGCGACACGCCGCTGTTGGTGGTTTATGCACTGATCAAGCGGCCGTTTATCCTGGATCTGCTGCCCGGGCGCAGTGTGATCGAAACGCTGACGTGCTGCGGACTGGACGTCTACATGACCGACTGGATTCCGCCCCGGCGTGAGGACAGCTGGCGCGGGTTCGATGATTACGTCAACTGCGAGCTGCACGACGCGGTGCGCGCCGTGCAGCGGCGTACGGGCGCGGCGCGGATCAACGTGCTGGGCTACTGTTTCGGCGGGGTACTGGCGCTGCTGTGGACGGCACTTTACCCGGAGACGGTAAGAAGCCTGGTCACGCTGGCGACGCCGGTTGATGCGCGGGTGCCGAACAGTTTGCTGTTCGCGGCGGCGGGACGATTGTCTGAAACCGTGGCACCGTTGATCGAAATGTACGGCAATTGTCCGGGCTGGTTTATCAACGCGTGCTTCAAATCGATGGCGCCGGTACATCATGCGTTGTCCAAGTATGTCGACCTGTACAGAAACCGCAGCGGTCCGGGCTATACGGAGATGTTCCGGCTGTTCGAGCGCTGGATGGACAGCGACGTGCCGATGACCGGGGCGATTTTCCGCGAGGTCACCGAACAGCTCTTCCATCGCAACCTGCTGGTGCGTTCCGAGTTCCGGGTCGGCAGGGCGTGCGCGAAACTCAAGAACATCACCTGTCCGCTGCTCAATGTGATCGGTGAATACGACGACGTGGTGCCGCCGCGCTCCAGCGTGGGGTTGGGCCAGGCGGTGGGCAGCCGCGACTTCAGCGACGTGAGCTATCCGGCGGGTCATGTCGGCACGGCGGTGAGCGGCGGAGCGCAGCGCAAGTTGTGGCCCCAGGTTGCACAGTGGCTGGTGTCGCGCAGCCAAATTGGAACTGGCGGCTGAGCGGCCGCGCTGCGGCAGTGTAGATAGGAGAGGCCAGGTGAATCGGCATCCCACAAAATCCAGGCGCAGAGTTTCAAAGCCTGCGCAGGTTTCCTTAACTCAACGGCCAGAAGATGAAGCGATAAAAGGAGAAGAGATCATGGAAGCAGGCGAATTGGGCAGCGTGTGGACGGAGAGCGCCAAGAAGGCGGCGGAGCTTTACGTCGAGAGCAGCGAGCGGCTGGCCAAGATGCTGTTGGAACTGCATGAGCGGTCGACCAGTTGGGCCAAGGAGACGATGCTCGCGCCGCTGTTCGAAGCGCAGCGCACCGCCGGCAAGCAGATGGTGGAGAGCTCGGTGGAGATGGCGCGCAAGCTGTACGGGCTGACCAAGAGCAACGGGCTGTGAAGTTTATCGACCGGCGTCTGTGAGCGAGCGCCGGGACTGTCATGGAGCGGGCCGCGCCGTCCCGGCGCGGCCCGCTACGGCGCGGGATGGCGCGGTTGGTGCTCGCCACCCGGGCTGAGATACGGCGGTGCCAGCCGGGATGCCCACGTGTCACGCGGGGTACGGGCGGGCAGCTTCAGACGCCCGGCGCTGCCTGGGCGTTGCGGCTTTGCTGCGGTGGCTGGGGATTTCCGGACCGCGAGCGCTTTTGGTGAGCGCTGCGCTTTTGCTAAGACGCTCTGTTAGACTTATAGAGCGTCAGAGGCAAGAGCGTGCGTGTTGTACGAATTCCTTCCATTTAATGTCGGCCGTTGGACGACCCGCCGGCGTAAGACAAACGCCGCCAAGATAATGCTGATTCCCGGTTTCATGGCCGGGGACGCAAGCCTGTATCCGCTGGCGGCGGCGCTGCGCGGGATGGGGCAGCGGGTTTTCTTTGCGGGCATCTGGAGCAACGTCGATTGTCCGCGTCAGACTATCGAGCGGCTGTCGCGAGCGCTCGAGGAGGCATTCGATGTCGGCGGGGCCAAGCTGGTGCTGGTCGGACACAGCCTGGGCGGCATCTACGCCCGGGAGCTGACGCGGCGCTATCCGCAGATGGTGGAGCGGACGATTCTGCTCGGTGCGGCGATTCGTGAACCGCTTGACGCGAGCAATCCGCTGGTGCGGCTGTGGTTCATGGCGACGCGGCAGGCCCATCATGAGGGCGGCAGCTGCCTGAACCATCTGAGTTCCCTGTGCGGGACGCATCGGGAGGAGCCGATACCGGCGGAGGTTGCGCAAACGATTATCTATTCGCGCAACGACGTGGTGGTGGACTGGCGGAGCTGTATCGAATCGGGGCCCAATATCGAGGCGATAGAGGTACGCGCCGGGCACAACAGTATGCCGTTTTCACCCGAGGTGTTCGCGATTGTAGCGCAGCGCCTGCGGCGCGCCGCGATAGGGTAGATTGGACGGCGACCTCTCTTTGGCCCAGGAGCGGAATAGAAAAAGATTTCCTACCATTTTACGGACACATATGTGCGGCGTCAGGTATGTCGGCCGACGCCCTGAAGGCTTTTTGCCCGGGTCGGGCCCGTCAGTAGTCCTTATGCCATTGCAGCTTGATTTCGTTGCCATAGTTGGTTGAGGCAGAAGTGTTGAGGTTGAGGTGCGGGGTTATGTAGTACTGCACTTCGGCGCGGCGGTCGCGCATGTTGGCGGCCGATTGGGTAGCCGACACGTAGATGTTGCTGGTTATGTAGCGGCCCAGCCCTACGCCGCTGGAGCTGGCGGTGACACCCAGCGAGGACAGTCCGAGCGACTGGGCGACGGCCTGGCCGATCTGGGAGGCGGCGTACCCGCCCGCTATCGCAATCGCCTGATTCTGCAGGTCCTTCTGCTGGTTGGCGTTCAGGTCGTTGGTGGTCTTGCCGAACATCATGACCGACAGGATGTCGGCCTGCGGCAGCTCGGGTGAACTACTCAGAGTAAGCGTGGGCTTGGCGGCTGTGCCGCCCACGGTGGCGGCGACCGTATAACTGGCGACCTGACGCTGGGCGACGATCAGGAGTTCGGGATTGATTTCGTGTCCGCCTGTGAAAGTGATTTGTCCGCGGGTCAGGTCGAACTGCCGTCCCGCCACCACCAGTGTGCCGCGTACGGTGTTGATCGTGCCATAGACGATCGGCTCGCCGCCGCGCCTTTTGTGGATGTGGACTTGGCCCTCCATCTCGACGGCGATGTCGGCGGTTTTGATCCAGGTATCGCGGTCGATGACGACGTCGACGTCGATTGCGAGGTCGCGGAACACCGGGAGGGTTGCGGTTGCGCGTTGTGGACGCGGCGGCTGGGGATTTTCGGTCCACTGATGGACCACAACGATGGTTGCGTCAGGGCGCGGCGCGCTGCCTGTCACCGACAGGTCGGGACGAAAGACTCCGTAAAGGACTTCGATTCTTCCGCCGACCTGAGGCGCATTGAAGGGGCCCGCGGAGTTGAGGTGCGCCGCAACGGTAGCGTTGTACTGATGAGTCGCAATCGCGGGCCATCGGTCGAGCGCCAGGCGCAGGTCGAGATTGCCGGGGCGGCCCTCGGGCGTCAGAGTCATCGCGCCGGCACCGGTCAACGTACCATCGCCGGCCCTGGCTGACAGGCTGACGAGCCGCACTTCGCCGGCTTGTAACTGGATGTAGGCCGACCCTTCACTGAGGGCTACCTTGAGTTTAGGAGCCGTAGCATGGACGTTACTCAGACGGATGAAACCCTGCGGCTGCGGATGGGTCAGGGGGCCGCGAGCGGTGACGTCAAGGCTGAGGACGCCGTGGAGGTCCCTTAGCTGCGGATTACGAAACGCGTTGAGGACGGCGAGGTCCAGGCCGCCGGAGACAGCGCGCAGTTCCATGTCGCCGGTGGGCCTGGCTTCGAAGTCCCGCGCCCAACTCAGGTTAAAGGGCAGTGCTGCGGTTGCAGTCAGAGAATGGGCCGGGTCCTGGACCAGTTTTGCCTGGGCCTGTGCCCGGCCGTTCGCGTACGAAAATTGGACTGTAAATCCGGCTTGCGGAATACCGGCGAGATTCAACTGGCTGATTGAAGTGGACATCGTGAGCACAGGAGCGGCGGCGCTGCCGCGCACAGTGAGATCAGAGGAGGCGAGGCCGGCGAGCCTGAGCTGCGCGGGGAGCCATTGCGCGAAATCGCCCAGCCGCAGATGTTCCACGTGCATCGTCAAATCCTGCGGGCCCGAGCGCGACAGCGCGCCGTTGAGGACGACGGTCTGGTCCTGGTTGAAAGCGGCGAAGCGGCGGAGTTCGATTCTCCCGGCTTGCTGAACCAGTTGCGCGGCGGCCCTCAGTTGCCATTGCCCATGAGAGGTGGCAATGGTGAGCGTGGTCAGATCCAGGATGGTGAGGCCCGGCTTGTAGGAAATTTCAGCGCGCACCGTGGCAGTGTGCGAAGCAGGATCCTGCGCAGTGATGTCGACGTCAGCGCGAAGCGGGGTGCCCGGTCGAAGGAGAACCGAGGTGCGGAGCGATTTCAGCTCGATTCCGGCGCGCAGGCTGCTGGCCAGCAGGGTCGCCTGGCCGGCGGGCCTCAACCTGGTTCCGAGCCCACTCAGATCGTAGGCAAGCCGCGCCTGCGCGACCTGGTAGGAGCCGACTTTGAGCGCGCTGAGTTCGCCAGTTCCGGTTGTGCGCATGGCCTGCAGGCTGCCCTGAGCCAGGCCCGTCAAGTCGACGCGGCCGCTGCCGCGTTGGCCAATCAGCCCCAGCCATGGAGAAAGCTGCGCGGCCGCAATCCTGTAATTGAGCTGACCAGTGCGATGGGAGTCGAGCGCGAGAACGCCGTTTAGGTCGATGATCGTATCGGCAGCCTTGAGCGAGGCGGCGGCAATGCGCATCGTGCCGGAGGCAATTTGAGCCTCGAGCCGGCCGCTGTCGATTCGTATGGCGTGCACCGTGGAGGGTTGCAGCGTTAGCCGGACTCGCGTCCGCATCGTATTTGGTTGATAGCCGGAGCCCTCGACCGAGGCCGCCAGATTGAGATCGGCGGGAGGAATTGCGCCGAGGTTGGCGACGTTCGCCGGGCGCAGGTGGTCCAGTACGACGGTCAGATTGTAGGCAGGAACCTTTGCAATGTTGATCTGCCCCGCAATTCGGGCGCGGCCGCCGGCGCCGGCCAAGAGCGCGTTGAGGCTGGCGGTCCGGTGCTCGACGGCGGCGGCTGCCGTCAGATCGCCGAGGCTAAGCCCTTGTGCGCCAAGTCCGGCGATGTGCACGTCGATGGCGCCCTTGACGTTGGCGAGGGAAAATCCGCTGCCGGCGGCGTGGGCGGTCGCGCGCACGATACCGGCAGGCAACTGCTGCGGCATCGTGCGCTTGAACAACTCGCGCAAATTGGCATTGGCCAGTTGTGAATCGATTTTCCAGGCAAATTCCGGGCGTGCGATGTCGGCCTGCACGGCCGCCTCGAGCCGTGCGGTGCCGGCGTCGAGTGCGAGCGCGGCGTGCAGGTCGGACGCCTTGGCGCTGATGCGTATGGTGCCCGACACGTCACGGGCGAGATAGGCCCGCGGCGCGAAGAAGTCAACGTCCGCAGCCGCCAGCTTTCGCAGGTTGACCGCGGCGTCGATGTTTTTCGCGCTGAAGTCGCGCAAGGTGCCGCTGAACTCCAGGTGCGAGCGGTCGGTGCGGATGGAAAAGCGGGGAATCTCGATGGCGGCGACTTGCTGCGCTTCGTTGTATTGTGCGGCTCCCTGGGCGCGCAGGGGCGGCAGGCGTGGTCCACTGAGGGCGAACCCGATGGTATCGAGAGTGAAGGCCGCGCCCGAAGGGGCGATGTATCCGGTGCCGGCGATATTGACGCCGGTCAGATGATAAGTGACCAACGGTGCCGTGGTGACGGTGGCGCGCGCCTGCTCGATCGAGAAGCGATGCAACGCGATGGTCGAAATGGAGGGCGGCGAGGGCTGGCGTTCGGTGAACGCCGCGAGCAGGTTCCATTGGCCGTCGGGGTCGCGAGCGAGGGTCAAGTCGGGCTTGAGGACATCGATATCCGACAGCACGATTTCACCGCGCAAAGCGGGCAGAATGCGATAGCCCAGGCGCAGTTGTGGAATCGAAGCGATGGTTGCGCCGGCGTGGCGAACCTCGATGTCGTGCAGCGTCAGGCTGCCCCAGACGGAACCTTCGATGCGGCCGATGCTGATGCTGGCGCGATAGGTTTGCGTCAGGTAGCTGACGATTTGGGTGCGCAGGAAGCCGTTGAAGCGCGCGGTGCCGGTGAAGATGAGCGCCGCCGCGATGATCGTCAACATCAGGGCCAGGATTGATGCGGCGGTCCGGAGGATGGTGTGGCGCAGGCGCTTCATGGTATCGGTTCGAGAGGCTTCAGAAGTACTGGCCGATGCTGAAGTATACTTGCCATTGAGTTTGGTCGCGCGGTTTTTGGAATGGAATGCCGACGTCGATGCGGATGGGGCCGACCGGGGTGTCGTAGCTGAGCGCGGGGCCGGCGGAAAACTCGAGGTCGCTGATGGGGAAGTCGTAGGCGTGGGTGGAGAGCTGGCCGAAATCGAGGAAGACGGCGCCGGCCAATTTCTGGCACAGGGGCCGGCGCAGTTCCAGGGAGCCCTCGAGGTCGCTCAGTCCGCCGAGCGGCGTGTTGTCGGGGGTGTGCGGCCCGAGCATCCAGTAGCGCCATCCGCGCACGCTGCCTTCACCGCCGATAAAGAACCGGTAGAAGAGCGGGTAATTAATCAGCGAGCCGAAGGAGTCGCCGGTGCCCATCTTAAGGCGGGTGGCCAGCACGGTGCTCCATCCGATCGCGTGGTAGTGTTTGACCTGACCCCAGAAGCGGTAGAAATTGTAGTCGCCGCCGAAGATCGCGCCGGCCTGCGTCGCTTCGAGGTCCAGCACATAACCGCGAGTAGGGTTGAAAAGATTGTCGGTAGTATCCGATGTGAAGCCGGCCTCCGGCCCGGACACGACGCCGCTCATCCGCAGACCGCCGAGCAGGTTGATGACCTGCTGATCGACGCTGGTCAGCTTGTCGTATTCGAGGCGGTAGCCGATGAAGGCCTTGGTCTTTTCGGAAAAAGAGTAGCGGATGCTGGGCAGGAATCGGGTTCCGAACAGGGTGTAGGGCGGCACCTGCTGAATGTCCTCGCCGAAGTTGAGAATCCCGGTCGTGGCGCGGCGGTTGAACAGGTAGGGCTGGGTGAGGGTGACGCGCGCGTAGCTGTCGATGTTTGAATAGCGAAGGATGGCGGCGAGCTGGCGGCCGCCCCCCATCCAGTTCATGTCGCGCCAGGCGAAATTGGCGACGAACTGACTTTGGGTGTTATAGCCGCCGCCCACGTCGATCGAATGCCGGGGCCGTTCCCTAACCGTAAGACGAATCGGGACGATGTGCGGGTTTTTGCGGTCCAAAAGCGGAGTCAGGCGCACGACCGAGAACAGCCCCAGCTTGAGCAGGCGATCGCGCGTCTGGTCGAGCCTGGTCTGGGAGAAGGGCTCGCCGGGCGCATAGTCGAGTTCGCGGGTGATGATTTGGCGGGCGACCTCCTTGTTGCCGACGACGGTGGTCTTGCCGAACACGCCTTTGACTCCGGGCTGCACGAAATACCAGATGCGGGCGGCGTCTTCGGAGACGTTGACCTCGGCCCAGCGCTGGGTTGTGGCGTGCGCATAGCCTTCATTGCGGTAAAAGTCGCGCACCACATTTTCGGTGTCCTGGTACGCGGCGGCGTCAAAGACGCTGTGCGGCTTGACTTTCAGCCTGGCGTAAAGCGGATCCCGTAGCGGCAGCCGATGGCGGCCGACCATGATACGCACCTGCTGGACATAGACGGGGCGGTTTTCGGTGACATTGATTTCCACGGTTATCAGATCGCCTTCGACCTTCAGGTCATAATCCAAACGGGTTTGGAAATATCCCTGTGCGCGGTAGAGCAGTGCGATGCGCTTGAGGTCTTCGGCAAAGACGTCGGAGTCGAAGGCGGGACGTTTCTGCCACGCCAGGTAGAACGGGCGCGACGTGGTGGTCATGTGGGCGAGCAGGTCGCGGTCTGAGAGCGCGTGATTGCCGCTGAAGACTATGCGGTCGACAAGGTAGTTTTTGCCGGGCTTAAGCTGGTCGAGTTTGAGCGCCCACGCCGGGCTGCACAACAGCATCAGGAGGGCAGAGGCGAGGGCCAGGCGGACGTGTGACGAAAGGTCCGGCATGGATGCAATGGTTATGGGATGCCTGTCTGCGGGAACAAAGACAGGAAATTTATCACCGTTTATGCCGCATCGCCCACCGGCCTCCGCCAACTATCAAGTGTAGTTTGCCTGTCGGGGAGGAACAATCAAAAGGCCAACCGCGCCGCTTCAATGCGCCGGTGCAGCAGACCCATTGGGGCGGGCGGTCTTGCCGGTTTGCCAGATCCAGGCCAGCAGCACCAGCGGCATTACGGTTACGCCGATTGCCAGCAGCAGGCGGTAGATGTCGTTGAAGGCGAGCATCGCGGACTGCAACTGGATTTGGCCGTAGATCATCGCCAGACCCTGCTTGCGTCCGGCCAGTTGTTCGGGCAGGACGAGAAAGTGCGGTGCCCCGGGCATCCGGGCCGGCGCCATCGGCAAGCGCCAGGCTTCGAACACCGAGAAATGTTCGGCCAGACGGCTTTGATGGATCTGCTCACCGTTGACCAGCATCGTGCTGACCACGGAGACGCCGATGGCGGAGCCGACATTGCGCACCATCGAGTAGAGGCTGGCGGCGAAACCCATGCGCTCGCGTTCCACGCAGGCCAGGGTGGCGGCCGACAGCACCGGGAAGATGAAGGAGAAGCCGGTGCTGAGCATGAAGGTCGGGATGAGGATCTGCCAGTAGCCGACCTGCAGATTCCAGTGCGCCATCTGCCACAGCGCCATCCACTGAAGTCCGATGCCGAAACACATCAGGTAGCGCGTATCGAAGCCGACGCGTGCCAACTGCCCGGCCAGGAACATCGCGATCATGATTCCGATGGCGCGCGGTGCCAGTACCAGGCCGGCCTGCAAGGCGTTGTATCCCATGAATTCCTGAAGGAAGACCGGGTTGAGCAGATTGGCGGAGAACAGCGTGAAACTCATCATCACCACGAAGCTAGTGGCGAGCGTGAAGGTGGGTTTGGTGAAGATCCTCAGATCGAGGATCGGTTGGGGATGGACCAATTCCTGATAGATGAGTATCGCGAAGCAGAGGGCAGTGCCGGCGGTGGCATAGATGACCCAGGGCGAGGCGAACCAATCGGCGCGTTGGCCGCGGTCGAGCACGATTTGGAGCAGGCCCAATCCCAGCGCCAGCATCACGATTCCCCTGTAGTCGATGCGTCCGCCCTGCACGCGCGAGCGGCGCAGATAGGGCGGGTCGTGGACGAAGGCCGAGACCATCATGATGGCGAGAATTCCGATCGGGACGTTGATGTAGAAGTTCCATCGCCACGACCAGTTGTCGGTAATCCATCCGCCGACAGTGGGGCCGATAATCGGCGCCAGCGTCATGCCGATTCCCCACCAGGCCATCGCCAGCGCCTGTTCCTCGGGCGCGAAGGTTTCCATCAGGATGGCCTGCGAGGAGGGCTGCATGGCGGCGCCGGCCAGACCCTGCACGAGGCGAAAGAAGACGATTTGGTTGAGGGAGCGGGCGGCGCCGCAGGCGGCCGAGGCGAGCACGAAGCCGGTCACCGAGAGCAGGAAGTAGCGCTTGCGGCCAAAGCGCGCCGAGATCCATCCGGTCATCGGAATCATGATGCCGTTGGCGACCAGGTAGCTGGTCACCACCCAGGTAATCTCGTCGACGCTGGCGGAAAAGCTGCCCTGCATGTGGGGCAGAGCGACGTTGACGATCGAAGTGTCGAGCACCTCAAGGATGGTGCCGAGCATCACGGCGAGGACGATGAGCCACTTATAGGGATTGCCGGCTTCGAGCGAAGCAGCGGGCGGCGGGGTCCTAGCAGCGAATTTGTGTTGGGCTGCTGCGGTCCTGGGGCTGGCGCTCACGGAAGGAGGGTGGGCTCAATGTGCCATCGCGGCGGCTTCGGAGGGGGCGAGTTCGGCGCGCTCCATCCGGTTGTTGGCCCACAGCCATGACAGCAGCAGGACGGGAGTCAGGATGGTGCTCATCCAGAACAAGGTCCAGTAAATATCGTTGAGCGCGAGCATCGCGGCCTGGCGCTGCAGCTCACCGTAAACCATCGCCAGGCCGGATTTGCCGGCCGCGATGTGATCGGGAGCAAGGAAATGCGGGGCGCCGGGCATGCGGCGCGGTGCGGTTCCCATGCGCCAGGCGTCAAAAACCGAAAAATGTTCGGCCAGGTAGCTCTGATGAGTCTGCTCGTTGCGCACCAGCATCGTGCTCATGATGGAAATTCCCATCGCCGCGCCGGTGTTGCGAATCATGCTGAACAGGCTGGCGGCGAAACCCATCCGCTCGCGCTGCACGCAGGCCAGGGTGGCGGCGGACAGGGGCGGGAAAATTATGGAGAAGCCGGCGCTCATCATAATGGTGGGCCACAGCACCTGCCAGTAATCGACGCTCAAGTTCCAGGTCGCCATTTTGTAGAGAGCCCAGCATTGGAACAAAAAGCCCGCGACCCACAGGGGTTTGATAGGTAACCGGTAGCGAGCCAGTTGTCCGACCAGAAACATGGCGGCCGCGGCGCCGATCGCGCGCGGCGCCAGCACCAGGCCGGCCTGCCAGGCGGAATAATTCATGAACTCCTGCAGAAAGACGGGATTGAGCAGGTTGGTGCCGAACAGCATGAAGCTCATCAACACCAGGATAATGATGGCGATGGTGAACATGGGGATCTTCAGGATCCGCAGGTCCATGATGGGCTCGGGAAAAGTCAGTTCCCGCCACACCAGCGCCACCATCGAGACCACGATTCCGATCGCCGCCCAGGTCACCCAGGGCGAGGCGAACCAGTCGGCGCGCTGGCCGCGGTCGGACACTATTTGCAACAATCCCAGGCTGAGCGCGATGAGCACGATGCCGGGGTAATCGACGCGTCCGCCGCGGGCGCGCATCTTGCGCAGATAGGGCGGGTCATGGAGAAAGGTGGTGACCATGATGATGGCGGCGATGCCGATGGGTACGTTGATGTAAAAGTTCCATCGCCACGACCAATTGTCGGTAATCCAGCCTCCCAGTGTAGGTCCCATCACCGGCGCCACCATCATGCCGATGCCCCAAAACGCCATCGCCATCGCCTGTTCCTCGGGCGGGAAAGTTTCCATCAGGATGGCCTGCGAGGAGGGCTGCATGGCGGCACCCGACAGTCCCTGCAGGAGGCGGAAGAAGACCATCTGGTTGAGCGAGCGGGCGGCGCCGCAGGCGGCCGAAGCGAGCACGAAGCCGGTCACCGAGAGCAGGAAGTAGCGCTTGCGGCCAAAACGCGCCGAGATCCATCCGGCCATCGGAATCATAATGCCGTTGGCGACCAGGTAACTGGTGGCCACCCAGGTGATCTCGTCGACGCTGGCGGAGAAGCTGCCCTGCATGTGGGGCAGCGCGACGTTGACGATCGAAGTATCGAGGACCTCCAGGATGGTGCCGAGCATCACCGACAGCGCAATAATCCATTTGTGCGCGGAAGGCGCTTCCGCAACGAGGCTGTCGGCGGACGTCTGAACGTCGGCCGTCTGGGTTTTTGGACTGGCAACCACGCTTGAGAAGCAAGCTACGGTAGGGGCTGTGCTTAGTAAAGGACAATTGTGCGCCGGCGCACGATGCCCATCAGGGCGGCTTTGCGCTAAGCTTGGCGGGCCACCGCGCCGCCCGCATCGCAACGCCGAACGGTGCAACGGGGGTCGCTTCGTGAGCGGGAATGGTCAAGCATGTAGCGACGGTCCGGCAATGCGGATCGCGCAGGGATTTTCAAGGAGAGCGCACATGGCCCAAGAACTGGTCAAGGTGGAGCGAGCCGGTGACTATCTGACGGTGAGATTAAACCGGCCCGAGAAGGGTAACGCCATCAACCACGCGATGCTGACGGCGTTGGATGAAGCGTTTGCGGCGGCGGAAGCGGACAAGGCAATCAGGGCGCTGTTGCTTGCCGGCGAGGGCAGGCATTTCTGCGCCGGCATCGACCTGGCCGAGGGACATCGCGTGGACACGACCGAAGTGGGCGGCGGGCTCAGCCTGGAGACAGTCTTCCATCGCCTGGAGGCGCTGCCGATTCCGACGGTCGCGGTGATGCGGGGAGCGGCGCTGGCCGGCGGGCTGGAGTTGGGCTTGCACTGCGACCTGCGCGTGGCGGCCGAAAACGCCCGGCTGGGGATGCCGGTAGCGAGGGTCGGGCTGATTCCACCCTTCGACTTTACGCGAAAGCTAATCGAAGTGATCGGGGCGTCGGCCACGGCGTATCTGCTGTTTAGCGCCGAGCCGGTTGATGGCAAACGGGCGCTGGCGATGGGGCTGGTCAACGAAATCGCGCCGGAGGCGGAAGTCGAATCGGCGGGCCGGGTGTTGCTGGAGAAGATCTCGGGCAACGCGCCGCTTTCGTTGCGGACGATCAAAGCGACGCTGCGGCGCTGCATGCGCGACGCATTTTTGGCCGAGCATAAGGATCTCGACGAGATGGTGCGGGTGATCCTGAGGAGTTCGGATGCCAGGGAGGGGGCGCGCGCGTTCGTGGAAAAGCGCAAGCCGGTGTGGAAGGGCGAGTGAGGTTTTCGGCCTGTTCGCAAGGACGGTATTCGGAAATGTCTCTAGCAGGTTGCGGAAAAAAACGATTTTCCGCAACCTGCTCCCTCACTCTAGTCTCTCCCAGAGGGAGAGAAGTAAAGGAAAGCGGCCATCTTTTATCCAGGGTGCGGAACGCA
>Ga0070740_10001864_pt1 | contig 27041 bp, 43 predicted proteins | sample Coa_R2_FD_67286 | JGI IMG/M metagenome (GOLD analysis project Ga0070740, IMG submission 67286) | Surface soil microbial communities from Centralia Pennsylvania, which are recovering from an underground coalmine fire - Coalmine... | ecosystem: Environmental > Terrestrial > Soil > Unclassified ...
CGCGAAAAGGTCTGGTTCGACACGGAAGCCAAGGCAGTGGGTTGGGATACGCTGATCCAGAAATCACCCGAAGCCAAGGCCGCGTATGAGAAGGCGATCCAGGACCGGTTGCGAGAATTGGGCGAATACCGCTCCGCACAGTTCAAGGCCGAAGCGCTGAAACTCGCGAAGGACCTGGGACCGGCGGGCAATGCGATCATCGCGAAGATAAATGCGGCCAAGACCCCGCAGGAAGCGGCGGCTGTGGCGGCGGATGAATTCGACCGGCTGATGCCCGGGGAAGCGGCGGCGCAGTTGGCCTCGACCCAGAAAGGCCCAGCGCGAGCCTATTACGAACAGTTGCAGCGCAATCCTCCCAGGACGATTACACCGGAGTTGACTTCGCGGGATGAGGCGGCGATACGCGCCTTACAGAAGCTCCCGCCCAGCAAGCTTTATCAATTTGCGACCAGACGAGCGCAATGGATACTACCCATCGCGGCGGCGATGGCTTTGGGCGGTGGTCATGTATCGCCATATTTTGAATACGGACCGCTGGTAATCGGAGCGCTGGCCGGACTGGGCGGATGGCAACAGCTTTTCCGGCGCTCGCTGCGCAATCCGGAAACGGCGGAATTGTTCTGGCGGGCGCTCAATCAACCGATGCGCGGCGACGGCGTCCGATCGTTTGGGCGCATGATGACCGATTTGGCGGTGAATACAGCCATCGGTGAGGCCACACAGGCGGCCAAACGCGCCCAAGGACTTGGTCCCAATAGTACGCCAGCGCAGCCGCAGTCTTATCGGGAAGAGGATTTTGCGGCGAGTCCATGATGACGCGTCACAATATGACACTGGTCCCTGCGCCGGTGTCGGGGCCGCCGGGACACGGCCAACCGGCGGCCCCACCTTCATCACAATAGCGCGCTATTATGCCATTCGCTCCGGACATTCAATTGCATCAGCTTGGTTTCGCGCCGGATCTGCCGCTTAATACTCCCGGCATCATTCTGGATTCCGACGCGGTTTATCCAACTGTGAGCGGCATTCGTCTGTTGCCGGGCTTTCAGACTTTGGCAGCGCTCCCGGCTAACAACGTGCCGACCGGCGCGCTGCGCGCCACGCTGGCGAACGGAACGGTCGTGGTAGTGGCAGGATCGAGCCAAACAGGAGAACAACTTTGGTTATGGCAGAATGCCTATAGCTGGATTCTCAACCAGATAGGCGGCCTGACGCCGAACTCCAATAACTGGCATTTTGCCGTGTTTGGCACGGACATCCTCGGTACCAATGGCGTCGATCCGATACAGGTATCGAGCAATGGCGGCGTTTTTGGCGTGTTGGGCGGCAATCCGCCAATAGGCAAATTGATCGCTTGCGTTGACCCGGGCGGCACCGCCGCTCAGGCATTCGTTTTCAATACGGCATCGGATCCGACGTTTTGGGCATGCTCGAAACAAGGCGCCGATAACGTATGGTCCTTGAACGTGGCGGACCTTTCTGCCAGCGGCAGGCTCCAGACAACGCCGGGCGCGATAACCGCGGCGATCGCGCTAGGCACGTCCATGGTGGTGTTCAAATCCAACTCCATCTACATAGGGCAGTTCATCGGGCCGCCTTTCGTGTGGTCTTTCCAGCTTCAGGACGCGCAGTACGGCGTGCAGAATCAGGAAGCGGCGGTCAGTCTCGGCGACGTGATTTTCTTCGTCATGCCCAAGGGGCCATGTTTTTTCACGTTCGATGGCAGCAGCGTGCGCGGGGTTACCAATGCCTGTTGGCAATGGTTTCTCGCCAACGTGAACATGCAGTATTTCGCGAACATCCGGCTGCGCTACGATTCCACCGCGGGCGTGGTTTATATCTACTTTCCGAACAAGGCGAACCTGGGCACAGTCTATCCGGTCGGTTCACTGGACACCTGGTTAGCGTGGAACATCACGAATAATCGCTGGACGGTTGGGCACAACTTCATCGTGTCCTGCGCGTTGGACACCAACGATGCGAGCGGAACGCCGATTTATCAGCCGCTAAATCAGATTTTGGTCCAACCGGCGCTGTTCGGCGGACCGATTACTCCGCCGGGAAACCTGAGCGTTCCATTTGTTTACAACGCGTTAGTGGCGTATTCGGGAACGCCGACGCCGGGCTATATCACGACGGGTTATTACGGTCAGGAAGAGCGGCTGACAGCGGTGCGGAGGGCGCGGGCGCTATGGCACGTGTCTCCAGCCGGACATGGACCGGGGGGCCGCAGTCCGGTCGTGTTGACGCCGATGACGGCGGACGTGTTGGGCGCGGCCAGCATAGCGGGGCCGCCGGTCGCTATCAGTCCGCGATCGTGGTTCGATTTCCGGCAGGCAGCTCGCTATCATCAGTTCAAATTTGTGCTGAATGTGGACGCGGAGATAACGGGATTTCATTTCGATAACGCGGACGCTGGGACAAGGTAAATGCAGCGCACGCTTCCCAATCCGATCCGCTTGCCGAGTCCGCCCAAAACCGCGAATCAGCGCGACCTTCTGTCGTGGGCCTCGAAGATGGTGCAGCAGTTAGAGCGCCATATCTACGAAATGCGCGATGTGATGAACACCGGCGGCCAGGGTTTTGGGGACCCGCTGGCCTCCGCGGCGCAAATCACGCCATACGCCTATCATCACGATGTTACGGGAACGGCGACCATAACAACGATTAACACGCCATTGGGCGCGACGGCGCCGATTGTGCTGCGGTCCGTGGATGGCTTTTCATTGGGGCCGGGCGGCAATATTGCGATTAGCGCCGCGACCACGGTCACGCCGCCCAATTACGCCCAACTCGTTTATGACGGCCGCGAGCAAATGTGGCATGTGACCAATACGGGCGGTCCGTTTTCGCCGACCACGTTGCCGGCGCATGCGCTGCTGCTGGGCGAGGGGAGCGCCGCGGTAAGCAGCGTAGGACCGCTGAGCAATGGTCAACTGGTAATTGGCGTAAGCGGCGCCGATCCGGTGGCGGCGGCTATTTCGGCGGGTTTGGGAATAACCATCACCAACGGAGCGGGAAGCATCAGCATTGCCAATGCGGGAATAATTACGCTTGGCGGAACGCCGAATGAAATCGTGGTTACGCCGACGCCGGACAACCAACATCCGGTATTGTCGCTGCCGGGAACGATTACCGGGCCGACGCGCTATACCGGGCTGGCGGCTCCGAGCGCAGCCGGGGATGCGCTGAGCGAGGGCAATCCGATTGGAGCGGCAACGCCGGCGGCCATCAGCGCGACCCGGTTGGCGTTGTCGCCGCTGACGTTCGCCACCTTACCGGCTTCGCCTGCGGCAGGAACGATTTGCTACATCACCGATTGCAATATCAACACATGGGGCGCGACCGCGGCAGGCGGCGGCGCCGACAAGGTATTGGTATGGTGGAACGGCGCGCACTGGACGGTGTTTGCGCAGTAGACGTAAAAAATCAGACGGACAAAAATTACGGTCAGACACGAGATGCCGGGCCGAACGAAAAGGGAGATTGCAATGAAGAGGATCAACACGCTCGTAATAGCCGCGCTATTTGCGGTTCTGCTGGGCGCGGGCCAGGTCTTTGCGGCGGCCTGCACCTGTACCGCACTAAACGCGGCGGGAGGGTCAACCACGGCGACAGTGCCCGGGGCTTGGGTCAACTGCAATACCAGCAACAGCGCCGCCTGTACGCTGACCGACGCGATGTTCAACAATGGCGTCAGCAATGCGCGCCATCTGGAATTTCTCAATTCCTGCGCGCACGCGGTAACGATCGCCACGAGCGGAGGCACCGCAGTAGCCAACAAAGGCGATACGCTCCAGTCGGGCGAACGGCAGGTTTACGATATCGTGAACGGGCCGTGCGGAGGGGCAGCCAATCCGCAGAGCGCGAATTGCACGAATCTGTTGCCGCATGGGACGTTTTCCGAGATCAATGCCAGCGCCGCCGATACCGGATGTCTGAACATCCTGGAATACTGATATGAAGCGGTTTTTCGTCCTGATTGCTCTATTCTATGCGGTGCTGCTGATAGCCGCGTTTTTGACGAGCCGGAGCCGCGCGCAGATGGCGCCGATTGCGACCGGCGAAAATGGTCAGGCATTCAGCGGGCGCACTTTGGGCGGCATGGCGAGCGGAATCGCGGGCGGCGGCGTAGATAGTCAGGGCCGGGCGGAACGCGAAGCGACCGGCGGCAGCGGACGCAAGTCGCTGGCGGCGACGGCGACGCCGACGCCGGTGCCCAGCGCCACGCCGACCTAAATAGCGCGCTATTTCGTCCGCCATCCGAGGTCAAAGGCCGAGGCTTCGGATGGCGGCTCAAGTCTGCGGAGAGTATAGGAATGCTCAAACGATTCGGCCTTGCAGCGGTGATCGTGGCCGCTGTTTTCTTGTGCGGCAAGGCTTTCGCGGCTCCCGCCATATGCAAACTGACCGGCAATCTGACGGACCTGTATGGCAACGCCGCGGCGAATGCGCGGGTGACATTTGATACCACGCATGTCGGAGTCCAGAACGGCTCCAATTCTAATCAGCAGATAATCGTTCCATCGATTCAAACGGTTTATACCGATTCCAACGGTAACCTGCCGGCCGGAACCGGATGCCAGCCGGCCTCCGGAGCGTCGGTCTGTCTGGTACAGGGAGAAACCGTGGATGTAACGGTCGGCCTCCATGGACCGGATCTTTCGTACTATTCGGCGCTTCCGGTGCGGGTCCAGGTGCCGTTAATGAGCACAGCGGACCTAACCACGTTGATTCTGGCGGGTACCGATCCGTCTTCTCTGTTGAGCCAATTGAATATCGGAGCGGGCGGAGATTTCAAGCTGTCGGTGGTCAATCCGGCGGTGGGGAATATCGGCATAGCCACGCTGACGCCGGGCAGCGTGACCGGCATTCAAAGCGTTCCGATCTGCACCACCGCGCCCGCTACGAATCAGTTTCTCGGTTATAATGGCACGAATTGGTGTCCTAGCTCGACGCTTGGGAACATCACCGCTAGTTCGTCGGGAGGTCCCTACGAGCTTATCGGATACAAAGCGGCGGGCACCTACGATCCGCGCGGATATGGGGCGCTTCTCGATGGTGAAAACTGTCAGGACCTGACCTTTACGAACAACTCAAAAACTGTGAGCAGCGCGGGATGTTCCAACTTTACCGGCCGCGCTGGGGAATCGATTGCGCTTTACGATCCTTCAACCGGCCTCCGGCTTTTCAATGACACGATCGCCAGCGTTACGAGTTCGACGCAAATCACTCTTACGGACACCTATACTGGGTCAACCTACTCGGGTAATGGCGGCGCGATTTACGGGAACGATGACGGTGCTTTGACCAACGCGTTCATCAATTCCAAACCGATTAACAGCACCTTCACGATAAAGTTGCCGCCTGACCGCATCATGGTTGTCTCGACGCCGATTCAATACAATGGCCGCAACGTGCGTTTTTTGGGTTCGGGCGCGTTTTTGGGCGGCGGCACCGGCGCCGGTCAGGGAACAAGCTCGCAAACAGGTTCGATTATCGTTCCGATTTTCCACACCCTGCCCACGCCGAACACGGTTTTTTATATCGTCGATACGTGGGGAGCTGAACTGGGCAATCTGGCAATTGCTGGCGACAACCTTTACAACCGGACGCTTGATGGTGTCCAGACGCTGCGGAACGCCAGCTTGCCCGGCAGCGATTTCCCGCAGACGCAGCCGTATTTGCACGATTTGTTTATCGGTTATATCAACGGCACATCGTTTACATCCAACACGGTGTCGGAGTTTCTCCACGGCATCAACGCGCTTGGAGCTGGAGCACAAAATGACGTTGGGAGAATCGATCGGGTCAACGTGTCGCATACGACATTTGGGGTGTCATGGTGTCCCGATACATCACAAGGTCAAGCCTGTCAGGCCACGCAATGGGGTGTCCATCATTTCACGTGTAATCGGGTATCTGTATGTTTTGATGCACAGAACGGTGCGATCGTTGATATCGACGAGTATCAGGATTTAAGCGTCGGCATTGACTTCGCGCTGGGCAATGCGGCGCATATGAGCGTCAAGAATATGGCGTCCGAGCATGACGGGAGCCAAGTGACTTGGGCGCCGCCTTGGAAAGCATTGTGGACGTACCCGCGCAATTACACCATTCAAGGCAGCGATAGCTCATTGCATATGGTGACCACTTCAGGGACGAGCGGCACTTCGGAGCCAACCTGGAGCTCATCGTGTTCTTCGACCGGCAGCACATGTACAGATAACACCGTTACGTGGACTACGGTTAGCAGCGTGCCGTCTTTGATAGCAACGGCCATAGGTGTTGCGGGGAATATTGCCGGAACTCTGAAGATAGGTGATTCTTCGTGGGACGTAAATGGATGGTTGCCCGTATATGGCACGCCAATATCAGCGCTGATGTCGAGCGATGGCGGCGATATGCGAATTGATATGGCCGATGTAACGTTCATAAACAATATGGCGAATCCTCCTCCTTCGACACCTGTAATTGATTTGTCTACCTCGGGGAGTCTGAGCCGCACTTTTAGATGCTTATTTTGTCCGGGGCTGGGTTTGTCCAGATCCGGAAATGTCAATGTGGCGCTTTACACGGCCGCAAGCGGCGGCGATTCGCGCACATCAGTAGAAATTGACGTAAGGCGGCCGCCCGGGTATCCGGCAAGGGCGGGTGCGGATTTAGGCGAATCGTTTACAAATGTCTTGATCAATGGTGCGGCGCCGGACAATTACCGTTTGGATTTTGCAGGGGAAGTGAACGCGCTCGGCGCTTTGCTGGTGCCGCAATTAGCGGCGCCCGCATCAATGTTCAGCATAACGTGTTCCGCAGGGACTGGCTCGAACACCTACAAGTACAAGGCGACGGCGCTGAATCACCTGGGCGAGACTGTGGGGTCCGCTGAAGCTACGATGACATGCGCGGGCGCGATTGGCGTGTCTGGAGTGACCGCGCAGGGCAATGTGATGCCGGTGCCTGGCGCGGACCACTACAAGATATACCGAACTGTGGCGGGGGGCGCCAGCAACTCCGAACACTTTGCCGTTCAAATCGTTGCGGACGCCGTCAATGTCAGTGCGCTTGGCCCCAATTCGTTTCTCGACAATGTCGCGGATGGTTCGCTTGGCGCAGCGATTCCGACGATCAATACCACGGGGTATCTGACCGCCGGAGGAACGGTGAGCATAGGGGGCGACCTTACTACCACCTCGAGTCCCCCCACTCTGACGGCGGGCTGCAATGGCACGGGTTCGAGTATCACGGGCACGGATTACGGTGGCGTTATCACCACGCAGAGCAGCAGCGCGGCCACCACCTGTACACTTACGAAATCCGGCGCGGCCTGTCCGAACGCTTACGACTGCCAGTTCAGCGATGCTAACGGCAGCACTTCGCCTCTGGCCTACAGCGCCGGAGCGGCCACGCCAACGACTGCCATTGTGGATTTTGCCAGCGCCACCAGCGCGAAGATTCATTATCAGTGTTCATGCCGGTGATGCGGATGGCTGAAGACGTGAAACCCAACGGCGGCCCGAGCTGGAAATGGCTCGTCGGCATTTTGTTGACCATTATCGGCGTCGGCTTCGCCGCGTGGATGACGGCGGTTTGGTCCTCGATTCAAGACCTCAACAAAGACGTGCGGAGCATCAACGATACGCTGACGGAGATGCGCGGCGATCTGAAGAACCTCGACGGCGCGGTGGCGGGCAGCAATGCGGACATCGCGAAGCTGTGGGACAAGTTTAGCGTGGACCACGAGCTGCTGACGAAGGACGATTACAAACTGACGATTGATGACAACTGGATCAATGCGCATGCCAATGCGGACAACGCGATTCGGAGGCTGCATGATGACCGGGACAAGTAAGATTGCGATCGCGGCGGCGCTGCTGCTGTTGGCCGCCTCGGCGTGGGCGCAGACCGTTACGCCGCCAAATGCCGTTGGCTCCGGGAGCAGCATCAGTCCCGGCACCCTGACCTGTCCGGCAGGGTCGAATTGCAATCTCGGACAGTACAACGTCAACAATGAGATAAATCCGGCCTCGGCCCCTTACGTCGCCAATCCACGCACATCGGCTGTGACTTCGGTAACGGCCACTACCACTGCGTCCAGCCCAGTAGTAGCTCTAAGCAGCACAAATGGTTTCGTAAACGGCGAGGGCATCGCCATTTATGGCGCGGGACCGAACTGCAATATTAATTCGACCGATTGCGGCTCGATTACGGTCACGACTCCAACTGTGACGCAGACTGGTTACACTGGGGCGGCGAGCGGCGCAACTGTCACCTATCAGTACCAGGTCAGTGCATGTGACGCGAACTATGGATGCACGGCGGCATCGACCGCCTCGCCCGCCGTAAATGGTCCGGCTGTACTCAGCCATCCCAATACCGCAAACGGCACCGGCGCGAACAATACGGGCGGCAATAGCGAATAACTGCAATGCGGCTTGTTCTGCGGGCGGAACATGTACGTCCGGAGGGACCACGCATTGTCAGGTATATTGCAATGGTTCTGCTTACGTAGAAACGGGTCGATAAGGGATCGGGAGCAATGAACATTCCCTACGAGATCGCACAGGAGTACGCGGATATCGTCCGCGCGACATTCATGGTGGAATCCGGCGAAAACCCGGACTGGGCGGAAGGCGACGGCGGCCAGGCGTGGGGAATGGGGCAGCAGCATCCCGCGTGGTTCAAGGATTATTATGGCCGCTCGACGCGGTTTCCGGCGTCGGTCGCCGATACGTGGACTGAAGCGCAAATCAAAGCAATAGCCAGCTATTATGATGTGTGGGAGGCGATTCCGCGCGACCTGCTGATTCAAGCTTACCGGCTGGGACTGGATGCGGTGTTGAAAGAAGGCAAGCGGGACCCGGACCGGCTGGCGAAAATTTACGCGGCGCTCAATAAAATCCGCGCCCAGAGGCAGGCCAATGCCGATAATTCGAGTCAGGCTTAGCGGGCCGCGCGCCGCGGAGGTTGCCGCCGAACTTCTGGAAGAGCGCGCGGTAGCGTTTATCGCGACGAGCAATCATGGCATTGAGGCGGAGGTCAGAATCTGGGTGCCGCCCGATTATTCGGACGTGGAGCGGGAAAACGCGATTTTGCCGGTGCGCCGCAGCGCATTCGACAATGCTTTGAAATGCGAGGTTCTGTAGGAATGCAGGGACATGGGAACCTGCCGTTGCGGCCGTGGGCGGTGCATGCAGTGGCGATCGTAGGCGCGGCGGTGGTGTTCTATACCAGCGACCAGCAATTCATGGCGTTATTTCCGCCGTGGGTCGGCGTTGTGGCGCATCCGACGGTGGCGTTGCTCACGTATCTCGGAATCACGCAGGTTCAATCACAGAAGCAGGAATGAAGGAAAAAACCGATGTGGTTTGCCGATTATATACGGTTGGAAGACGGAAGCTGGGTGATGCGGACGGCCGCGCGCCCGCAAATAGCGCGCTATTGCGCAGTCGAAGCTGATAAGCCCTCGGAACAGCGCCCGATAGAGCGTGTCCGGGAATGGGAACATGGGCCGGTCCCGGACGGACAGACGTGCCGGCGGCGGGACATGCCGGTGTACACGCCGCCCGGGGAGCTTCCCCAGGCATGCGGGAACACGCGCAATGGCTACGATTACCGGGGCTGCGGCGGCGGCGACTGGCAATCGAAGGGAATCGTAATCCGGTTCCGCGATGGGGATAAAAAAGTAATTCGGCGTGAACCGTGAAGGCCGATGAAGCTGGACGACTTCGCGGTGACATGGGCGATTGTGCTGGTGCTGATTGCCCTCATTGCGAATGGCTGCGCGGTCACGACAGAGTGCGCGGACTTCAGGGCGGGCATTTGCGCGCAGCGCTGCGCATTGGGAGCAAAATGACATGAAACCCGGCGATATACTCGGAATCCGCGGCGAGGGCTGGTTCTCGGATGCCATCGATCATTTGACCGGCGATGCTGGTTGGTCGCATGTCGGGCTGATTCTCTGCGTTGAGGACCCGCCCGGCCCGGTCGTGATTGAAGCGCTGAACAGGGTGGAAACGCGCCCGCTTTCCGTTTCGATCGCCGCCGCGCGCCACGCATGGGCGGTCACCGACAACGCCATTACGGACGATCAGCGGCGCGCGATGCTGTTTAAGGCGTTGTCGATGACCGCGGAGCCGTACAATTACGGCGCGATTATGCTCCAGCTTCTCGATGCGGAAAGCCGCTCGCGCTGGTTCACGGAGCATTTCACGCAGACGAAGATGCCGATTTGCTCGATGCTGGACGCGCTGGCCGAAGAGGCGGCAGACGTGAGGCCGCCGGTGCCGGCGGATTCGATTACGCCGAATGATTATTGCCGCTGGGTATACAGCCTGCCGGCGCGGTTTACGATCGAACAACTGAAGTGACGGCGGAGGAAAACAAATGAGAACGATGGGGAAATTTAAGGTCGCGGCGCTCGCCATCTCCCTGCTCGGTCTGATCGGATGCGCCACGCAAGGCGGCGGTCAAATCGATCCCATCGCCAGCATGATTGTTCCCAAAGCGCTTTATGACTACGGTCCGACGCTGGCGGCAAACTGTCAGCAGGCGTGCAATGTCGGCGCGTGCAGGGAATACAACTTCAACATGCTAACGTGCGCGGATCCGGCGAAGTTCATTACCGCGGCTGTTACCGGGCTGCCGCTGGTTTTGAACGCGGCGCAGATCGAGGCGCAAGGGACGGCGGTGTTGACGATGCTCTGCACGGCGAACGGCTACACGCCAGCGATGCCCGCGGCAGTAGTAGCTGGCAATTGTCCGCTGGCGGCGAAGTGACATGGATGTTCAGGACGAAATCGAGTTTCTGATTCTGCTGCGGGATAAGATCGATATCCTGGTCAGCGATGTAGCCGTGAATGGACCGTTAATCGAGATCAGCGCGATGCTCACGGCGCGGATTGAGAAGCTGCGGGCGTTGCCCTGATTGTAAGGAAATGGCGGACGCGGATTAAAAACGAAGCCACAGGAAGCGTCCGTCTCGCATCGGCGCTCCGAGAGCCTAACACCCCTTCGGCCTTGGAGCGCCGGTGCTCTTTTTACCTCTTGTAGATCGGACGATTGGACCAGCGTTTGCGCTTTTTGGAACCGAAAGTCCGTTTGCGCAAGGGGGGGAGTTTCACGCCGGTTTTAGCCGCGAAAAGGCCGCGTTCGCGCACCAAATCTGGATCGAGTCCCAGCAGCTCGCAACAAAAACCGAAGGTGCAAATCGCGCCGTTATCGACTTGAAGCCAATGGAGTTCCTGAGCTTTTATGTGGCTGCTGGTGGATTTCTGGTAATTGTTTACCGCGTCGGCGATCATGGCGAGCGCGAAGCGCTGTTCGCCGGTCAATTTGTGCTGGGAATTCGTAGTCTGGCCCGGGAGAATGACGTTGTAGCCTATCCCGAGCAGGCGGTAGAGTTGGTCCAGTTCCTCGTCGTCGTCGTGCCGCATGGATTAGTCCCGGGCGCCGCCAAAATAGCCCGCTATTTATCGCGCAATCATTTACAGTAGTCGGGACTGTCTGGCAATCGGAATTTCCTGCATTTATCCACACGTTTTTAATTTCGCATCGCCGGATGCTTGACAGTGCGGGAATTAAGCCATATGTAAAATGGCTGTCGGGCTATTTTACACACAGAGGTGAAGCGATGGATTGTCCCAAGATCACTGGCCGCACGCATCGGATTATCTGCCCGAAGTGCGTCAAGGATTACGGCGATTGTCGCTGTGATGCCGATGTGGCGCATTTCGGGCGGCTCTGCCCATCCTGCTACAAGGCGGAGTATTTCGCGAAAAAATCCAAGGAGGAACTAACATGACCGTGCCACGGATAATTTTGGAGCTACATGGCGTGCGTGTTGTGCGATGGAAAAACGAATGCCAGCTCCATGGATATCCAAAACGACGCAGCGCGCACAAGTGCGAGGCATGCTTCGTCGTGGAACTGAAGAGCGGGACAGACGCTATGAATCAACCTATCTGGCGGAAAGCCAACGAGAATGATGGCTATCTGCTCGCCTCCGCTCTCAGACGCATGGCCATCGACTCGGAAAAGGAGATCAAGTGACCATGGAAGCCGAAGCGATCGAAGTGCAGGGCGGTCCGGTGGCTGACCGCGCCCTGGTTGTCCAGCCGCAGGGCGGGGCGGTAGCGCCGGCGCAGGAATTGTCCGTCGATGAAATCCTGGCGCGGCTGAAAAAGATTCAGGAACTCCAGCGCAAGGCGATGACCGAGGGACTGGACTATGGCGTGGTGCCGGGGACCGAGCGCAAGGACAAGGACGGCAAGGACATCAGCAAGCCGACCCTCCTAAAGCCCGGTGCGGAAAAACTCTGTACGCTGTTCTGGCTCAACCCTCAGTTCCAGACCAAAAAGACCTTGCTGCCTGATGGGCATTTATTTGTCGAGACCTATTGCACGATCGCGCATCGGCGCAGCGGCGAGGTCTGGGGCGGGGCATCCGCCGTCTGCACCAGCAAGGAATCAAAGTATGCATGGCGCAAGGCGGCCCGGACCTGCCCGAACTGCGGCAAGGAGAATATCCGCCGCTCGAAGAACCCCGGCGAAGGCTACTACTGCTGGCGCAAGACGGACGGTTGCGGCGCGACCTTTCCCGTTGGCGACCAGTCAATTGAATCTCAGGCGGAAGGCCGGATTCCGAATGAGGACGTGCCGGATACCTGGAACACCGTGGTTCGCATCTGCGAGAAGCGGGCGCTGTGCGCGGGCATCCGGCTGGCCACCGGCGCATCGGCCATATTCGACGAGGAAATGCCGGAGGATGACTGGGAAGATGACCGGCTCAAAACCGCCGGAAACGGCCTTGCCCGGCCTTCGGAGCCGCAGGGCGGCACCAACCCTGCCCCGCCGTCTCAAAGCCCGCCAGCGGGCGCGGGAGCGGCCAAAAAAGGGCCTTCCAAGAGCAAGCCGGCTGATGTTCCCAAGGGCGAGGCGGCGGACCCGGCCATGCTGGCGGAGATCGCGGAGAAGTATGCGCGGCTGGAGCATCCCGACGAGGCCGCGCGGGGCCGCTTCGTACGGGTCATATCCAACCAGTTCGGCTTGACGCTGACAGACGGCGGCGCGCCGGACTTCAGCAGCCTGTCGGCCAAGCAGGCCACTGTGATGTTGGCGATCCTGACCAACAAACTCAAGAAATAGCGGGCTATAAAGATGGATTTCAGCGAACGCGAAAAGCAGCTCTTCTACTTGGGTGTCTTGTTGGGCGCGGCCCTGATGCCCGCCGCCGCGATGCGGATAGCGGGGGCGCTGGGTGACATCTGGAACCTCAGCGGCGACGAAAGCGTGGACGACCTTCAGGAACAGTTGATGCGGCATCCCGATGTGGTTGAGGCGCGCAACCGCGCCGTGAAAGGAGGAAAAACCGATGGCCATCTTAATTGAGGTCGAACAGGGCAGCACCGAGTGGCATACGCTGCGCCAATCCGGCATTGGTTCTTCGGATGCCGCGGTGATTCTCTGGCAGGACCCGTTTGGCAAGACTCCGTATTCCCTGTGGAAACTCAAGACCGGACGCAGCGCGCCGAAGGACTGGGACCCATTCGGCGCCAAGGGACATGGCCGGAATACTGAAGAACACGCCCGCAACCAGGCGGCGGCGTTTCTGGGCGACTTCTACGCTCCCGCGGTGCTTCGCTGCGATATCAAGGGCTGCGAATTCATGCTGGCATCGCTGGATGGAGCCAATGCCGACCTGACTGAAATCCTGGAGGTCAAATGCCCGGTGGAAATCGGCACGCATCTTCAGGCGCGCGAAGGGCGGATTGATGACCATTACTATACCCAGGTGCAGCACCAACTTTACGTGACGGGCGCCAAGCTCTGTCATTTCTTTTCGTGGTTTGCCTGTACGGCCTGCAAAGGGAAAGGCGGAGATTGCGAATCCTGCCGGGGTCTGGGGGGCGAGGGCGTTATGGTGGCAGTCCCGCCGGACCCTGATTTTTGGAAGACGGAACTGCTGCCGGCGGAAAAGGAATTCTGGTCCTGGGTGGAAAAGAACGAATATCCGATGCCGGCGGGAGAGGCGGTGATCGAGGACAAGAACGCGATCGCGGCGGCCTGCGCTTATGCGGCCACGATCGGCCAGATGCGGGAGCTGGAGGACCAGCAGCGCAAGTTGAAGGCCCAGCTGCTGCGGTTGGCGCCGGGTAAGAAAAACGTTCGGGTGGGTCCCTTGGAGGTGGTTTGGAACTTCCGCAAGGGCTACACGGAATCCAAGCCTCGGACGGTTGCTGATAGCTTGAGCTGCACAATACACCGGGTTGAGGGATGAAGCCGCCGCAGTATCAAACGACGTGCGCGCGCAAGGTCCCGTTTGTGTCGCGCCGTGAAGCGATTACGGCAAACCGCAGCCATCCATCCGGCGGTTTGTCTTTAACGCCATATCGCTGCGTATTCTGTCAAATGTGGCATCTGGGAACTAAGCCGGATTTCAAGCGTCTTAAACGCCGGAAGAAAGAGAGGGACAATGTGTTACAGACACCACTACGACCATTGGGTGGCGAGCGAACCCCGACCTGAACCGAAATCGCGCCATCAGGCATATCAACGGCCCGGCGCGCCGCGCGCGCCTGCACCAGGCGGCCCCGCGTTGGTTCAATGCACCGGCGTGGGATGCTCGGTGCTGATAGCGGACTGGCATGTCTGTCCGCACCACACGGAGCTGGCGAACCAGGGACCGCTGTGCTGCGATTGCTGGGAACAACAGCACTACCGCTGCAATGAGACGTGAATCCATGGGCATAACCAAAATACAATGGACCGACGCCACCTGGAATCCCGTGCGGGGCTGCTCGCTTGTCAGCGCGGGTTGCACCAACTGCTATGCCATGAAGCAGGCGCATCGCTTCTCCGGCCCGGGCCAACCTTACAAAGAGCTGACGCGACTGGCGGAGCGCGGCCCCATCTGGACCGGCAAGGTGCGGCTGGTGCCGGAGGTGCTGGACCAGCCGTTGCGCTGGAAGAAGCCGCGCCGGGTTTTTGTCAATTCAATGAGCGATTTGTTTCACGAGGGCATTCCCATTGAATTTATATTCGCCGCGCTCACGGTCATCGCGCTCACGCCACGCCATTCATATCAGATTCTGACCAAACGGCCGGCGCGAATGCAGAGCATTTTCGACGACGTCGAGCATCAAACGAGCAAGGGGCGCTGGTTTTCCGACTTCACGACGACTGAGTATTTGTGGGCGCGAGGATACCTTTACAAACCCGCGAGCCGGAGCCGCGCGCCGCTCGATTTCTCGCATCCGCATCGGTGGCCGCTCCCAAACCTCTGGCTCGGCGTGTCCTGCGAGGACCAGAAGACCGCAGGCGAGCGCATTCCGCTGCTGCTGCAAACGCCTGCGGCGGTGCGATTTGTAAGCGTTGAACCGCTCCTGGAACCCATCAACGTGGACCCGTATTTGTGGTTCAACCCCGCCATCCAATGGCTGATCTGCGGCGGCGAAAGCGGTCCGCATGCCCGGCCCTGCAATATCGAATGGATCCGCGATATCGCGCGCCGGTGCAAGGCGGCGCGCGTTCCTTGCTTCGTCAAGCAGCTCGGCAGCAACGCCCATCATGCCGCATGCTCGGGGCCATGCTGCGCGGCCGCCTGCTATCCCCCGCGCCGCGCGATCCATCAGATGCCGCCTTGCCGGTTGCCATTGGATCACCCCAAGGGCGGCGACCCCGCCGAATGGCCCATGGACCTGCGGGTGCGGGAGTTTCCAGCAAATGCGTAAACGTAAAAACGCCAACACAATCGTCCTCGCCTACCGTTACTGGGCGCAGCCCATCGCGGACGTGCCGGATTATCTCTGGGTGCTTGCGCGGGGCATGCAGACCACCTGGAACAGGATGGTGCAACTTCATCAGGCGGCCCTGTTCAGTGCGCAGACGCTGCCCGCCGACAGCAAGGCCGTCTGGAGCGCCTTCGAGGCCGCGCTGTCCGACCTCGCTCAGAAAGCCCGCGAGCAATATAACTGGGAAATTGGCAACGACCTCTACGACCGGTTCCGCGCGTCGTTGCGGCGGCTGAAAACCACCGGTCGCGGTCCCGCCCGCGCGCATGACGACGACTTGTACGTCGCAATTCCGCATCAATTCTCGGGCGGCGGCATACATCCCGATGTCCTGAGCTCGGAGCGCGGATGGCGCTTAAAGCTCGAAGATGGCAAGTGGACGGACCGTACGCGCGTGTGTCACTTTGGCCTGAACAAAGCGCATTCAGTCCGATTGCTGGTGCGTTGGCATCGACCGTTCCCGCCGGGCGCGATAATCAAGATGGCGCGCTTGTGCGCGCGCAAAGAGCCATATCAGGGCTGGCAGTGGTGGCTTGTGTTTTCACTGGAGCTGCCTGCGCCGCAGCCGCATCCCAGCTGTGGTACGGCGCGCGTCTCAATCAGCCCCGAACCGCGCCCTGGCGTTATTCATCTTGGAGCCGCGATCGGTGATGACGGCGGCGCGATAGACTTGACGCTGCCTCTGCTTGCTTCAACCACACATACACGACGCCATAAGCTGCCTGAAACTGCCGCTGCGGTAGAGGCGATGCGCGAGCTGGCCGACAGAATCGAACGAGAAGAACCAGAACGGGCACAGCGTCTGCGATCGATTGCGCAGCACCAGAGCAATCGGATTATCGGGCGGCGCCGCTGGCTATACCGCAACTGGGCGGCCGCTTTGGCGCGGCGCTATGGGGTGATCGAAATCACGGAGCATAAATGTGACGACCGCGGGGTTAATCGGGTCGCGGCGCCGCGGGAACTGATTGATTACATCCGGCAGGCGGCGGTAAAGGCGGGCGGCGTGGCGCGGGAGATTTCGCAAACCCCAGAACCTTTGGAGCAAAAAGAAGATTTGCGAAAAAAGCGGGGTAGGGGACAGCGAAAAGCCACGGAACCGACGGGCTTTCCGAGTGCGGTTACACAGCATGTCCAGCCGGGTTGAAGGCTGGAACGCAAGCTTGGGAACGTCAGTGGTGACAACGCCAACTGTCACGGCACGTCCAGCCTGAAGAAGGACCGGAACTCAACGATCAAAGAAACGGCGCATGATTTTGACGTTTGTTCACAATCAGATAGCACCGTTATGCACAACTACACATCCCGACCTTGACAAACAGGCAACAAACACAATAAAACAGTAACAGACTGAAACCGCAAGGGGAGACAAATCGTTAAATGCCTACGACGGAAGAAACCATCGAAATAATGACGGTTCGGGACACCGCGCGGTATCTCAATTGCCATGAGAGCACCATCTACCGTTTGCTGAATGAGGGTAGTCTGCGCGGAGTGGCATTCCGACTGGGCGGATCGTGGCGGATACGGCGGGCCGCCCTCTATGCCTGGATGGAAAAAGGCGGCGCAGAGGAAATTGCTATCTGACCGAAACGGCGGGCGCCTTGTGTCTAAAGCCGACACGTGCCTTGAAATCCGCAGTGGCCCCGCTTGGGTTCATCCTGTGGATGAAACTGTGGATAAGTTCAGGCCGCAAAACGAAGCCAACGCGAAAGCTGTCAGGCAAATGCGGCGTTTCCCATCCGATTGCTATCAACGGCGCCCGTCCTAGCTTCGCATAAGAAACATTAAGACGCATTCGCGCGATTGTGCAAAAACAGCCCACTTTAGTAGAAAGTGCTACTAAAAAGACAGACGGCAGCAAGGGGGCAGGAGTAGCAAGAATGGTATTTCTACGCGAGCTGTTTCCAAACTTTTCGCCATTGCCCGATCATGACGAGATGCTTTTTCTAAACGCCGTGGCCCGTCAGGTCGGTTACGCGTGGGCCGCGGCGCTCATCGACGCGCGGGGCAGCATCAGTGTAACGGGCCGCGATGAACGCTTTTTCTATCGCGTTGCTTTGGTCGTCAGCAAGACGGAGCGGCAGTTGCTGGAGCCGCTTACGCTTCTGTTCGGCGGCACGATCGCCAAGGAACGCGTCTATACAGCCGGGCAGCGTCCCGTTTACCGGTGGAGCACAACCAGCAATGCGCATACCTGGACGTTGCTGCGTGTGGTCAAACCTTATCTGATCCTGCGGCTTGAGCATGCGGAGATTGCAATTGAGGTCTGCGACCTGCTGGCCAATCGGACCGTGTTGCGAGGCCGCCGCGATGAAGACGATCCCGAATACCTTAAAACTTTGGAAGCGCTGCGAACGCGGCTGTCGAAACTAAACAGCCGCGGACGGAGGTCATAAAGAGGCGGGGAGCGGCGTGGGAACGACAACAACTTTCTTTTCGGTGAAGAACTTTGAACGCTTCCAGCACTACAAACCGCGTCAGGATGCAACGCCAGCCTGGATAAAACTCCACCGTACGCTTTTAGTGGACTTCGATTTTCTCGCGCTTCCAGACGAATCGAAAGCCCATCTGGTGATGATCTGGCTGCTCGCGAGTCAGTGCGGCAACAGACTTCCATTCGACGCCAAACAAATTGGGGCTCGAATCGGCGCTACCGGCAAGGTGGACTTACAGATTTTACTGAATGCCGGATTTATCGTTCTAGAGCGCGACAATGGCGCTGCTCTCAAGCTGTCGAGCGATAGCACTCTAGAGTACTCTCTCGAAGAACCTCTAGAGCACACGAACGAAGTTCGTACTGCTTCTTCTTCTGCTTCTTCTTCTGCTTCTTCTTCTGGATCTGGATCTGGATCTGGATCTGGATCTGGATCTGGATCTGGATCTGGATCTGGATCTGAGACAGAGAGAGAAGGGAATGACGAGCTAACTGCCGATGACCTGAAAGAGGGGTGGAACGACATCTGCGCGCCCGCCGGGTTGTCGGCGGTCCGCGAACTGTCCGTAACGCGGCGCAAACAAATCCGTTTGCGGCTGGCCGAACATCCTGGAACAGAATTCTGGCAAACGGTCATGAACAATATCCGCGGCTCGCCGTTTCTGCTGGGACACAATGACCGGAAATGGAAAGTCACGTTTGACTGGTTGTTTGAGAATGACACCAACGCCTTGAAGGTGGCGGAAGGACGCTATGGCGCGGAAAAAGCTGCAAGCTCCAACGGGATCCGAAACCGACAGCCGATTGCCGATCTGTTCAGTGTGCAACAAAAACCTGGCTAACAGCCACGACCCGGACATGGGTTCTGGCGGCGCATGGCCGGTCGGAGCGCGTGTTTATCATTGCGAAAATCCGACGGGTGCATTTCCGCAGATGAAAACCGCGCACCATACGCGGCTGGCGCCGTACTCGGACTGTTGGCGCTGCCGGAGGCCGCTGGGTTGCCCGCGCTGCCTCGGACCAGACACGGATGCGATATGGTGCTGGGCATGCGGGGTCTGGCAATCGAGCCGCGCACTGGGTCGAAACGGAGTTCATCGCGGCATTCGGCTGGAGAATCATCCGATCGAATGGGTTCTGGCGTTCCGGGAGAGCGCGGCCAGCGGGGAATTTTTCGATCGCAACGATCCGCTGGCGGCCTATGGCGAGGAAAAAATCGAGTCCGCCATGCGTCGTGACGACGGTAACGGGTCCATCATCGACCCAGACTGCGATGGGAATCTGCGCATAATCACGCAGTTATGGGATTCCTTCAGGCGCCGGCAGATTGAGGCGCTTGGGCGATGGGATTCGTTGCCGCAACGGCGGGACCGGCAAGGAGAAATGCTGTGAAATTGCTGCCCGACTTTTTACGGTTCCGACCGAGAACCACGCCACAATCGCCGCCGAACCGGATAACTGTTGGCGATTTAGCCGCGCTATTCGCCGATGCGGTATCAGCCGAACAGACGCATCCGGTTGAAGATGATTTTGTCATTCACGAGCCGGCATTAGCGCCAGGACCGTGCGCCGCGAACTGCGGGCGGCTTGTGATGCGCATGCGAATGCGCGGAAATGATTTCCTATTGACGGCATGTCCGCCGTGCGCAGCGGCCTCGCGCGGAATGATAATCGTGTCGCGGCCGCGTTAAAAACGGAAAAAAGAATGGATCAAATAACGGAGCGGGCAAAAACACATGCCGCGGGACCGCGCGGCCTGATGCTGGCGGTGCTGGCCTCGGCAATCGAGGACTATCACAGGGGCAGCCCAGAGGAGCAGGAAGAAGCAGCGGCGTGGTTCGCCGGATATTCGGCGGCGATCACGTTTCGCGAATGCGCGGATATTCTGGGATTTGACCGCGAATGGCTTCGCGCCATGATACGGCGCCGATTGGGGTCCGGACCCGCGGTCAGGCAAATGGGAAATAGCGCGCTATTTCCATGCGGACATCCGCGCGATTTCAGCAACAGCAGGTTGGTAGAAAAGCGCCGGCACATCATCAAGCCGCATCTGATACCGGGTCAGGAAATCCACTTCGCCTATACTGCGAACATGATCCTTCGCGGCAGGGTGATTAAAACAACCAAACATCGAGTGACGCTGGAGGCGATGGAGGGCGAGCGCCGCACGATTTACGTGCATTGGGAGCAAATTCCGGGCACGACGATAACCAACGCCGGGGCGCGGCGGGCGATATGCAGGACCTGTTATGAAACCAGGCGGGAAGCGGCCAGAATCGGAGCAGGGCGAGCTGTTTGCGGGACAAACGGCGCGGAACACAATCATCACAAGGGCGCTATGTTCCCGCTGTGGCAGGCTGATATGTGACACGAAGCGGCGCAGGGAGACCATCAGTGAATATCGTGATGCTCAGGGACTTTGTTTCGGCTGCACTGACGCTTGACCCCATCTGGCTGGTCTTCGCCGGTCTCGCGTTCTGCTGGCTGGTACTGCTGCCGCAGGGACATCTGCGGAGGCGGCGGGTGAGATGAGCAACATTTAAAGGAGAAACGAAATTGGAACAGTATCGACAGGGCGATGTGTTGATCGTGAAGGCGCGGAAGCCGTGCGGCGAGTTACGCGCCGTCGAACCTGAAAACGGGCGCGTGATTCTCGCGTACGGCGAGGCCACCGGGCATTCCCATTCGGTTGCCGCCGACGCCGCACAACTGCTCGAAGCGCCTAATGGCCGCCGCTACCTGCTGGTCACGCAGCCGACGGAATTGGTCCATCAGGAGCATGGCCATATCCGGCTAGGTGCTGGGTATTACGAGGTCGTCCGTCAGCGAGAGTATAGCCCGGAGGCGATTCGTAATGTCGCGGATTGAGAAGCTGACGCCGGAACAGGAAGCGCGCTTCCCCGAATTCGTGCAGAAATGGATGGCCATCGGACTGTCCACTGAACCAGCGGACCGCCCGGCTGCCGAAGCCGCGATCGCGGAGATGTACCGCTGCGGCGGGCTGGAACCTCCGCCACGGATAGTATGGTGCGACTCGCCGTTATCCATGGCTCTGACGCGGGATATCGTTCTTCGGCAGCAGGAAGGAGTGACGGCCAGCGTCAGGGACAGCGTCAGGGCCAGCGTCTGGGCCAGCGTCAGGGCCAGCGTCTGGGACAGCGTCAGGGACAGCGTCAGGGACAGCGTCAGGGCCAGCGTCAGGGACAGCGCGTGGGCCAGCGTGTGGGCCAGCGTCAGGGCCAGCGTCTGGGCCAGCGTCTGGGCCAGCGTCAGGGCCAGCGTCTGGGCCAGCGTGTGGGCCAGCGTGTGGGCCAGCGTGTGGGCCAGCGTGTGGGCCAGCGTCAGGGACAGCGCGTGGGCCAGCGTGTGGGCCAGCGTCAGGGACAGCGCGTGGGCCAGCATCAGGAACAGCATCTTCGGCGCGCACGAAGCTTTCTGGCTCTCCTTTTACGATTATTTCCGCGAGGTCTGCGGGCTGGTAAACGAGACAGAGAAGCTCACTGGACTATTCGCACTCGCGAAATCGGCCGGTTGGGCGATTCCGCATGAGAAAATCTGCTGGGTTAGCGAGCGCCACAACGTCCTGCATCGAGACGAGCAGGGACGATTGCACAGCCTAAATGGTCCGGCACTGGCCTACCCCGATGGCTGGAGCATCTACGCGGTTCACGGTGTCAGGGTGCCAGCTCAGATTATCGAGCACCCAGATCAGATCACAGGGCAGCAAATCCTCGCCGAACAGAACGCAGAAATTCGCCGCATCATGATCGAGCGCGTGGGCCGTCAGCGCTTCCTGCGTGAGGTCGAAGCGAAGCCACTCAGTGAAGACCGCGCGGGCCGTCTGTTTCGCGTCGAATTACCAAGTGATGAACCACTGGTACTGGTGGAGGTGGTCAATTCAACGCCGGAGCCGGACGGGAGCCGGAAGCGGTATTTCCTCCGTGTCCCGCCGGATATACGGACCGCAAAAGCGGCGGTGGCGTGGACGTTTGGGCGCAGCGCGGAAGAGTACGCGCCACTGGTGGAGACATAACACTGCCGTGGCCAAGAGTGAGGAGCCGGGGATGAGGTGAGCAATACCTACTATACCGACAATGATCCTTTCGTCTGCGCCTGGCTGCGCGAGCTGATCAAGGACGGGCTGATTGCGGATGGAGAAGTTGATGAAATTGACATCCGGAAACTTTGCGCCGAGCGCCTCTGGCTCAGAACCCAGTGCCACTTCTTTGCCGGGATCGGCGGTTGGCCCTATGCTCTCCGACTCGCTGGCTGGCCCGACGACTGGCCGGTCTGGACGGCATCCTGTCCATGTCAGCCGCTTTCGTGCGCGGGGAAACGACAAGGCGATGCCGACGAGCGCCACCTGTGGCCCGCTCTTTATGCGCTCGTCGCCCAGCGCCGGCCTCCAATCATCTTTGGAGAGCAGGTTGCGAGCGCGGATGGACGTGAATGGTTCGCCGGAGTACGTGCTGACCTGGAAGACTTGGGATATGCCTGCGGGGCTGCCGATTTGTGCGCTGCGGGCGTTGCGGCGCCGCACATCCGGCAAAGGCTTTTCTGGGTGGCGCTCGCCACAAAGTCGAGATGGCGAACGAGGAATGGAGCATTTCGAGGCAACGCTGCAAATATTACATCCCCGGTTGAACCTGGCAACTCAAGTTCAATTGGCGAGCTGGGCTACGCCGACGTGCTGCGACTGGAAGGACAGCGAAGGGATGGCCACCAAAGCGCGGAACCCGGACGGCAGCCGGCGCACCCGGCTCAATACGAGGTGGCCGCGCCAGGCTATTGGGATGCAAGCCAACCCATCTATTGCCGCGACGGAAAATGGCGGCGAATTCCGCTTGAACCCCGGCTTCAGCCTTTGGCTGATGGGCTATCCAATCGAATGGACCTGCTGCGGGGCGCGGGTAACGCGATCTGTGCGCCGCTCGCCGCGGAATTCATCCGAGCCGTGATGGAGATTTTATGAGCGACGCCCTCACCGCGATAACTCCCGCCGATGCGCGCCGCGTGGCGGCCGAAGTCCGAGCACTGATATCCGGCAGGCATCCCGACGCGGAAAAGGCGCGGGCCATGTTGGCGCAGTTCCAGGCGAGTTTGTGGGCGGACTTCGCGAAGCATGGAGATGCGCGCATTCGGGCGATCGCGGCGATAGTGGATGGGCTGCGGGCGGAGTTGGACGGGAGCGATGACGACTGACGCCAGACTGCGCTATAGATGCTGACGAAGGTATCGGTGTGGATTACAAGAAATTTCTGTCAAGCAAGCAGATTGTGGCCACAGCCACAGGTAAAGACCCATCGGTTATCAGCCCAGTTCTATTCGACAAGGAAGTGGGGAGAGCGGGTACTGTCCGAATTAGGACGCTCGGGTCGGGAAATTAGGACACTCGCTCAGGCGTATAGCCGACCGGATGGCGCTCCTGTTAAAATGGGGGTGGGGAGGATGAGGAAATGGTTGAGAGGGAAAATCCTAAACCGGAAACTGTGTCAGACGCCGGTCGGGCGCTCAGAAGCCCGCAAACCGTAACCCAGCGACAGGTCAGGGACATGGCCGGTCGGATCTTGAGCGATCAGAAGAACGACCCTGTGCCTCATCGGCTGGTGATACCTCGCCCAACGTTTCCGGGGAGTCAGAAACCGAGCCGATAGGCTGCCAGGCGCTCGACGCATACAATCGCGCCACATGGGATTACGACCAGACTGCTCCACCAACAACGGGAGTGAAGTTGATGGCGGGTGAACGCGAATTGACGACCGGCCTTTTATCCAAGACGGCCAGTTTCCGTCTTATCGTGAGCGGCGATGTGGGTGCGAAGGAAATCGAGCGGCTAATTGCCAAGCTCGAACTCGATAAAGAAATCCTCGCCGACTCAGACGGTAACAAGCAGACATCGGAAACGGACCAGTGAAGCCCCGCCACGCCGTAGCGCTCGCGCTTGTGGGCTGGTACCTGATGGTGTCGCCGGACTGGGGCACGAAAGATACGCCGCTTTCGCAATGGGAGATTCAAGGCAGCTACGATACTGCCACCGAGTGCCGTGAAGCCTTCGAGCAACGACTCAACGAGGAAGCGGCGCAACTGGCGGCGGACCCAACCCCGGCACCTGGTGACAACGCAGCGCTCCTTGAGGCTGTTCGCCCGATTCTTTAGTGGCATGGATTGCATCGCCACGGACGATCCCCGTCTCAAGTGAAACTAGGACATCTCACTGATCAACTTAGGACACTTAGTCCCGATTTAGGACAGTGCCGGAGAGCGCAGGAAATGACCAAGGAACGTGAAGCGGAGATCCGACTGCGGGCTGACTTTTTTATCGGTTCGACGGCGGAGCCAAAGAAATGAGGACAGCGGTCGAACGGCGAGACTTCCGGTGTCTGCGCGCAGATGAAATGCGGCGCTGGCCGACCCGGGCGGAGGCTAAGCTGATGCCGCATCTGGAGCCGTTGGGCTTCGAGTTCCAGGTATCGTTTGATGCGCCGCGCCAGCGCGGCGGAATGGATGGCGTGATAATGGATTTCTATCACCGGCGATCGCGCCTATGCGTGGAGGTGGACGGCGGCGCGCACAAATCGCGGCGCGGCCCGGATGCGCGCCGGGATCGACGGTTGCTGGCGATAGGCATCAGGACGCTGCGGATAACGAATGCGGAGGCGCTGGACCAGCGGCGGTTGCCGGGGGCGCTGGAACGCATAATAGCCGCGCTAAATGCAGAGGGCGGGTAAATGACCCAAGCGACGCTGGACGAATGGATGGACCGGATTACGTACAAGCCCGGCTGGTCAGTGCGGGTCAGATTGGACGAGCCCGGAATAGAAATTACGGTAGGGTTTCTAGGCGAGGACAGCGGTCGGGAATTGACTATACGGCGCTGGTATCATCACAAGCTGGTGGTGCCGGCGGCAGAACTTGAGTTCGCGACTTTCGTTGACGCCGTTCTGCGCGCGGTCCACGAGCTGGAGACGCACGAGGTGCGAGAGTGGTTTCGCGTGGACAAAAAGCCTTGGATGGCGCCGCATCGCGAGGGCGCTGCGATATGCGATCTTTAGTCAAGATGTCGCACAAGTACGGCGCGAAAACCTGCGAACTTGATGGACACCGGTTCGCGAGCCAGGCGGAGCGCGACCGTTATATCGAACTGAAGCTGATGGCAGCGAGCGGCGCAATTAGCGGATTGAAGCTCCAGCCGCGTTATCCGTTGTACGCGATGGCGCAGATACCTGAAACGGATTTTGCCAGTCCGGCAGTTAAAGTGTGCGAGTACCGCGCCGATTTCGAATATGAAATGGCTGGCGAGGTCATAACCGAGGACGTGAAGGGCTACAAGACGGAGGTGTACCGCATCAAGGCTAAATGGTTCGCGGCGTGTTACGGCCGCGAGGTGCAGGAGATCAGAGCAGGAAGAAAAAAGAAATGCCGTCAGTAAACCGCGCAATTTTGGTCGGCCGCTTGGGCCGCGATCCTGAGCTGCGCTACACGCCGAACGGCGCGGCCCTATGCAAGTTTTCGATTGCCACGACCGAGCGATATAAAGAGCAAGAGGCCACGACGTGGCATAACATTGTGGCCTGGAACAAGACCGCGGAGATTTGCAACGAATACCTGAAAAAAGGCGCGGCGGTCTATATCGAGGGCCGGATCAGCAATCGGAAGTACCAGGACCAGAACGGGAATGATCGCTACATCAGCGAGATCGTCGCGGAGCGGGTCCAGTTCCTCAGCAAAGCGTCAGGGCGGCAGGACGAAGCCGCCGCTAAAGACGACGAGGATATCCCGTTTTAACGACGGGCCTTCATTGTCGAACTCACGCCCGGTATGTGTAGACTGCGCCGAGGCCGACAATGAGAAAAACGAAATCTCAGTTCCAGGGATAGGGACGCTGATCGGGGTTCAGCATCGGGTTATAGGGTGGTAGCGGGACCATCTGGGGGATTTCGACGAGCGGATGGTATTGCTCCAGCGGCGTGCGGATCGGCGCGACCGGGCGCATTCCAGCCAGCGGGGGCGCGGACGGCGGTACGGACTGGAACACAAAGGGCGGCGGCGGTTCAACATAGACCGGTTGCTGATAGGTCCGAGCGGCGGCGCTTGCTCCCAGGAGGGCGCCGCTGAGCGCCAGCATGGCAAGGCCGCGTTCGCGGCGTTGCTGGAGGCAATACTGATCGCACGGCGTCGTACTGCATGCGAAACATAAAACGCTAGACAGCGCCACCAAAAATGCACGGAATTTCATAAAGCAACCTCGTTTCTATGCTCATTTATCGTATATTGTGTGCGCTTGCAAACAAAAAAGGCCGGCCGCCATCGCGCAGCTGGCCTTTTTGTCCAAATAGCTGCGCTATTTGGCGAGAACGCGGCTGCTGATCTGCTTGAGCGAGCAAATCAGCATCAGCTCGCGGACGCGCTGCATCTTGCGCTGGTAGCGGCGGATGGCCTTGCGCACCTGGCGCCGGGACCGCGCGCATTCGTCACAGAACCGGACTTCGCCGCAGTCGATCCGCTCCCAGAATGACCGGCGGCGGCCGCGGTATTCCTCGTCTGGTTCGACCTCGCGCCAGACGGGATGAGAGACCGGCTCGCGACACAGGCCGTGGTGGCCCGCGCCGCACCGCTCACAGGCGCAGTCATGTTCGCAGTACTCCTCGTCGGGGCCGTCGAATTCTGGTTCGACGGTTTTCCAAAGGTCGTAGTCAAGAGTAGATTGGTTTCGCATTGTCGATACCTCCTGCGTATCGGCGGTGTTGGGGCCGCTGGCGTGGCAGCGCTGGCGGCCTCGTTTATTCAGACTTCCTCAAAACGTATTTCGATAGAGAC
>Ga0070740_10001866_pt1 | contig 27035 bp, 23 predicted proteins | sample Coa_R2_FD_67286 | JGI IMG/M metagenome (GOLD analysis project Ga0070740, IMG submission 67286) | Surface soil microbial communities from Centralia Pennsylvania, which are recovering from an underground coalmine fire - Coalmine... | ecosystem: Environmental > Terrestrial > Soil > Unclassified ...
TCGTAGCGGGCGCGTAAATCGCGCTCCATGTAGGCGTCAAGAATGGCATTTGTAACAGAAGTAGCTACTTTGGGGTCAGGATTTCTGAACCGGACTTCGACCAGATTTGTACCGGGAACCAGCATGATTTTCAGATTGCCCGAAAACATACCCAGCAGTGCCTGGCGCTGGCCGGGTGTCAGATGTCCATCATAGGGAGCCTGCTTGAAAAGATCAGAAAATGGCTTTTTATGGTAGAGATCGAGCGTGTTGATAACGTCCATGGCAACTGTGTTGCTGCGCATGATCGCTACTTCCGTCTGCAGCCGTTCGGCTGATGCGTCTTCTCCGGAAAGGTTTTGCTCCACCAGTTCGCTGATGCCTATATTCGTGGACCGCCCCAGATCAATATCGATCTGGGCGACAGCTTCATATAGCGGAACGGTAAGGAATGCGAAATAGCTGGCGACGAGAACGCCAATCAGCAGACAGAACAGGATGACCCATTTCCGTTTAATGATAATTTTACGGACATCGCCTGGAGTCAGGACAGAATGTTCCAATTGCCCTCCCACTGGAGGCGCTAAAGGTAGTTCCTGCCTCTGCGGCGTAATTGCTTGTCCCTGCATTCCCGCTTAGCTCCTTTTAAGCTTCAACTCCGATGCCTGGTTACAAAGCGGCTTCGGCACTTCGTCTTCCAGTATTTTAGAGATACCAGTACGACGGTTTTTTATTAACCTATTGAAAACTAAAAGCTTTAACAGTCTTTTAACTCGTCCGTATATTACTTCTCAAAATCGCGAGTATGAATCGCTATTGTGCGGCTGCTGCAGGCAATATGTTTTCTTCAGTGTTCTTATCGTGTGTACCCGCGCCATCAAGTTGCTGCCGGCAGGAGAACACTCTGAAGTTCGCAGCTCGTGAAATCTGGTGTTTTCCGGAGAGGGCTGGATTGGCTATAAATCGCGCCATCAGGCTCAAAAACAAACACCTGCTTAGAAGATAACGGAGGTCAAGAGGAAGGTCAATCAAAAGCGCACACCTGGAACAGCGGGCTGCAATGCAAAACGCCGGCAGCTTATGACTGCCGGCGCAAAATGTAAGAAAAAATTCTCCTTATTCCCCGTGAGGATAATCCACGCGAACTGCAAGAATCTCATAGGGATGGATAGGAATCGTCACATGATCGCCGGTCACTGTCAGCGGTGATCCCTGCGGCTTTTCCATAAGGTTCGTTTCTGTTGCGGCAGTAGCTCCGGCAGGCAATGCGATTTCCACATTTGCCTGCTTCCCTGCCCATTCATACATATGCAGCACCAGAGCATTGCTGTCTTCTGCCTTCTTCATGGCGGTCAGCACTACATTTTCCGGCTTGACCGTCAGGAAAGAATGCTCCAGCGGCAGTGTTCCCGTATGCGCCGCTACCTGCATCGCCTTCAGTGTGTAGTTGTACTCGTAGCCATGACGGACCGTGAGTGCCTGCTTCCAGTCGCCTGCATGCGGATAGAGCGCGTAAGTGAAGTGCTGGTGTCCGCGGTCCGCAACCGGATCAGGCCAGGTGGGCGAGCGCAGCAGCGAGAGCCGCAGCACGTTGCCCGCATCGTCATAGCCATACTTCGAGTTGTTGATGAGGCTAAAGCCATGCTGCCCGTCGTTCAGGTCAGCCCAGCGCAGCGCCGGGACTTCAAACTGCGCCTTGTCCCAGCTGTTGTTGCGCGTTGTCGGGCGCTCAATGCTGCCATACGGAATCTCGTATGTAGCCTTGTCGCTCGTCACCGCCAGCGGGAAAGCTGCTTTCAGCAGGATGTGGTCTTCATGCCAGTCAAAGTCATTCACCACATTGACCACATCCGAATTGGCCGCCAGCTGAATCTCCTGCACGAACTTCGACTTCGACCAGTGGCGCGTTATCTTAATCGACGCGCGCGCCGGCCCTTTTTCTACCAGTTCCACCGAATCAGCTTCGTTCAGCTTCGTCGGAGGCACATCGAGCGTGCCGGGATCGATATTCCATGCATCGTAGTCCTTCGGAGTGTCCTTGAATGCCTGCAGCTCATTGCCGCAGGCGCCTGAGGCCAGAGTCTCGAAGTTTGCCTTCTTGTCGAAGAGGCTCGTAATACAGCCGGTGGTCTTGTCCACGGTAACGCGGACATTCGCATTCTCCAGCGTCAGCCCGTTCACCTTCAGATCACTCGCAAACGGCTTCACGCCCGGGACCACGTGCAGCACTTCGTAGCCCATCGAAGGCACATTCTTCGCCTCGACGAGGAGCTTGTAGGAATTCGTCTTTGAATCGGCAGAGAGCTGCACGGCAGGCAGAACATGCCCCGCGGCATCCAGCACAGAGACACCATTCGGGGCCGCGCCCGGCATCTGCACGCTTATTTCCACTGGGCCAGAGCGCTCCCAGGCCAGCGGATTGAAGACCAGCACCGGAACTTCCCCGGCAGCTTTCGTGTTGATCCGCGCAGCAATGGTCTGCAGCGACTCACGCGAAATCTGATCGGTTTCCAGATGCGTCTTATCGAACTGCTCCTGGGCCTCCTTGTAAATAATTCCAATCCCTGATCCGGCAGCAAGATCATGGAAATCGTTAAACGTGATCGTCTTCCAGGCATCCGTCAACTGGTAATTCGGATATGCCTTGCCATCCAGCCACGCCAGCGAGGCATATTTCTCCGCGTTCAGCGCCCACTCCTCGCTGTGACGCATGTTCCACTTGTGCTGTGCCTGGGTGGTCATCACGCCGCGGTGGTACTCAAAGTACAGCTCGCTCTTCCATGTCGGAATTGCAATCTGCCCCTCAGCCGGAGTATCCGGCGCCTTGTATCCTTTCATGATCGAAAAGTAGTCCCAGGTAGGCGACTGGGGCGCGATCTCCTTCTCTACCGAGCTGAAGTAGCTCTGCGCTGTTCCAAATTTGTAATTGGGAACGATCTTGTTCGGCTCCGCCCAGTGATTGCCCTCATCGAGAACTGCGCGCGTCGGACCGCCGCCGTGGTCGCCGATGCCGTACAGGTCCATCATCTCTGTCATGCCCGGCGAGCGCTCGCGCGCTGACTGAAGGTCGGCAGACAAACGGACCGGGTTGAGATTGTTATTCGCGTAATCGTGCGGGAAATATGTCAGGACCTTGCTTCCATCCGGCGACTCCCACCAGAAGAGCTTGAACGGCAGCTGGTTCGTGTCGTTCCAGGTCATCTTCTGCGTAACGAAATAATCCACGCCAGACTTCTTGTATATCTGCGGAGTCTGCCAGTTGTATCCGAACGAATCCGGGTTCCAGCCGATGCGAACATCGACGCCGTATTCCTTCTCGTAGAAGCGTTTGCCCAGCAGCAGCGAACGCGCCTGAGCCTCGCCGTCAGGCATGTTCAGATCAGGCTCCACCCACATGCCGCCAACTACTTCCCAACGGCCTTCCTTGATGCGCTTCTTGATCTCGTCGTTGATCTCCGGATACTTCGTCGCCATCCACTCGTTGTAAGCAGCGGCAGACTGCGTATAGGTGTAATCCGGGTACTCATTCATCAACTGCAGCGCCGTTGAGAAGGTGCGCTTGACCACATCCACCGTCTCCGTCCACGGCCACAGCCATGCAGCGTCAATATGGGAGTTGCCGGTCAGATGAAAGGTCGCGCTCTTCAGCAGAGGCTTCAAGGCTTCCAGCTGACTTGTGGCGTTTTTGAGCGAAGCATCGAATTTCGCCTGATCGGCAGCATCCAGCGCCTTCAGATCGACAGCTTCAATCGACTTCTCCAGCGTCGCCTCGTCACCCTGCTGGTTTTTGGACAGGCTGGGGACCAGTAACGCTGCCGAAAGGAATTCCTTTCGCAAATCGTCCGGATTGGGCCGGTTTTCGGCGAAATCAATCTTAAATTCCGCGTCATGGAAGCGTTTCTGATCGACTGTTTGCAGCAGTTTGACCGCAATCAGCACTTTCTGACCTGGTTTTGCATGGTCCAGCAGAACAATTGGCTCCAGATCATCACCCAGGGCCACGCGGCTGCCGTTGAAGTAGATAATCTGCGGCATGGGCCCGTTGGCATACGCCATAAAACGAAACCAGATGCGCGTGTCGGTCAGATCATAGCCGTCGAGGGTCTTCGGCACTTCCACCCAGCGGCGGAACCATGCGGCATCGCCGGATGCCGAAAACCCGGGCTTCACTGTCTGCCAGCTTGAGTCGTCCAGGCTCGTGCTTTCGCCGTGGGGCACGTCGCCTGCATGAAAGCGCCATTCGCCTGCCGGTAAGTGGTCCAGTCCGCTCAGCCTCTGCAGGACCTGCTGCGCCTCGGCGGGCATGGATTTTGTAATCTGTGCGGTTTCCCTGGCATCCTGCGCCGACACCAACGGAGATGAAAAAAACAAGGCAGTGGCGCAAATTGTGCTCCAGGCCACTCCTCGACCCAATCCAGTCTTCACCTGCAAATCTCCTCGCTCTTGATTCCCGCGTTACCGTGGCAGAAGCCTTTCTGAAAACAACGGGTAGAGACGGTCGGATTATATTCCTAAAAAGAGAAAAGTGGAAACGATTCCATTCACAGGGTGGAGGATGCAGGGTGCAGGGCTCAGAAGAACGAGAAATGAGTTTACGCGAATCGAAAGCTGAGTCCTGCTTCCTGAGCCCTGCACCCTCTACCCTGTCCCCTGTGCCCTGTCCCCTGATAATCTCAACATCAGCATGATCCGTCGCCTTTTTGCCAGCCTGACATTTGTCTGCCTTGCTGTTTCCATCTCCGCCGCCCAAGGCACGCGTCTCTGGACGCAACAGCGGTTTGACGAATTTGAAAAAGGCACGCCGAAAGGGGTGGCCGTTCGCAGCGATGGCATGCTGGAATCAGGCCCGGAGAGCAAACAGATTGCCGTCACGCCATCGACATATGTCTGGTCGGTTGCCGCCGACAGCGCCGGAAACGCTTATGCTGCCACCGGCTCCCCTGCAACCGTGCTTCGCATTGCGCCGGACGGCAAAATCACAAAGCTGTTTTCGAGCAAAGACCTCACCGTGCAGTCCGTGCGCGTCGCCAAAGACGGCTCGGTTTATGCCGCTACCCTGCCCTCAGGCAAGGTTTACAAAATTCCGGTCGGGGCAACTGATCTCGATGAGGCGAAAGCCGAAGTCCTCTTCGACTCCGCCCAGACGGAAGAAAAACCGAAGTACATCTGGGATCTCGCCTTTGACAATTCCGGTCGACTCTACATCGCTACCGGAGGACCTGCGGCGATCTATCGCGTCGATGTCTCAACGGGTTCAAAGCCATCGCTGTTCTTTAAAAGCGACGAGCAGCACATTCGCGCGATTGCCTTTGACAAGGCAGGAAACCTGATTGCCGGCTCCGACGGCAGCGGGCTCGTCTATCGCATCGACAGCAACGGCAAAGGCTATGTTCTTTACGACGCTCCGCGGCGCGAAATCACCGCAGTGACCATTGCAGACAACGGCACGATCTACGCCGCGGCCGTCGGCAGTAAAGGACAGACGACCTTGCCGCCTCTTCCGGTCCAGGGCATCCCATCCGTAACTGCCACGATTTCCATTGTGCAGCCCGGCTCAGTACAGGCATTTAACGGCAACACCGTGATTCCGGATGGTTCGGAGGTCTACGAAATTCCTCCACAGGGCGCGCCGCGCAAGCTTTGGTCCGATCACGATGACATCATCTACGCTCTGCACTGGACACCGCAGGGACTTCTCGCTGCCACCGGAAACCGCGGACGCATCTATCGCATTGGTGAAAACGATCAGTATGCCGACATCGCGCATCTTGAAGCCTCGCAGGCTGTCGGTTTTGCCGATTCGCCACAGGGCCTCTACGTCGGCACCGCCAATACCGGCAAAGTCTACCTGCTCAGCCATACTCCGGCTGCGGAAGGCACCTATCAAAGCAGCGTTTTCGATGCCGGAGTCTTCTCGCGTTGGGGACGCGCCGAAATCAATTCTTCTTCGCAAAATTACGATCTCTACGCACGCGCCGGAAATATTGAAAACCCTGAACGCGCCTGGAGCGACTGGAAAAAAGTCACGCCCAACAACGGCCCTCTGGGACTCGACATGTCCCGCTTCATGCAGTGGAAGGTCGTCCTGCGCCCGGGCGCGCTGGTCGGCTCAGTCGGCATTAACTATCTGCCGGTGAATGTCGCCCCGACAGTCGACGAGATGATCGTAGTGCCCGGAGCGCGCGCCAATGCGCCGCCCTCTCCGGCGCCACAGCAGCAAGCTGTATCCATCAACTTCAACCCACCACAGAATCCCGGCATGCAGTTCAATGCGGAACCGGGGCGCGAAGCCATGTCCGGGATCAAAGACAAATCTGCTGTGACGGCGCGCTGGGCCGCACACGACGACAATGGCGATGAGCTGACCTACACGCTCTACTATCGCGGCGAGAACGAGACCAACTGGCAACTTCTGAAAGACAAGATAAGCGAGCGCTTCTACACCTTCGACGCCACCACATTTCCGGACGGGGCATATCGGCTGAAAGTCGTCGCCAGCGATGCGCCTTCGCACAATCCGGGCGAGGCGCTCACCACCGAGCGCGTCAGCGACCGCTTCCTGATCGACACTACTCCGCCTGTGCTCTCTCCCGTTGAAGCGCGCCTCGTAAACGGCCAGATTCACGTTACCCTCACCGCAACAGACAGTACCACCCCCATCAGCCACGCTGAATATTCCGTTGACGCAGGCCCGTGGCAATATGTCGAGCCGGTTGGCAAGCTGTCCGATTCTCTGACCGAGCACTACGATTTCGATGCGCCGATAAAACCGCGCCAGCCCGATGCCGCGCCTCCCGCAAATGCTGCTGAGCACCTGATCACAGTGCGCGTGTACGACCGGGATGAGAATGTCGCAGCGGCAAAGGCAATCGTAAAGTGAAATTTGAATTCTTCGTCGCGGCGCGTTATCTGAGAGCAAAACGGCGACAGGCTGTCGTTGGAGTCATCACTGCAATTTCCGTTGCCGGAGTCGCCATCGGCGTCGCCTCTCTTATCATCGCGCTGGCCATTACCAACGGTATGAGTCGCGATCTGCGCGAGCGCCTGCTCAGTTCCACTGCGCATGTTGATCTGATGCGTGTGCAAAGCGATGGTATCCACAACTGGCGTGCCCTGATCGACCGCCTGCGTCATCTGCCGCACGTAACGGCAGCCGCTCCGGGCCTGTATGAGCAGGTGCTTGTCTCGCGCGGAGCGCTTTCCGGCGGGGCAGAGCTGAAGGGCGTTATTCCGGCCGAAGAAAGCACCGTCAGCGACCTGCTCTCGCACGTCACGAAGGGCAGCGCATCCGCGCTTTCGCAGCTCGAAAACTCATCTCAGGATGATGCGAACCGCGCAACACCGCCGCTGGTGATCGGCTATGACCTTGCCAATTCCCTCGACGCAAAGGTGGGCGATACCGTTATCGTCACCAGCCCGCAGGGCGAGCTGACCCCTTATGGCCTCGTTCCCAAATACCAGAGGTTTCAGATCGCCGGAATCTTCCACTCCGGCTTTTATCAGTACGACTCCAGCTATGGCTTCCTCCGCCTCTCTGACGCCCAGAGGCTTTTCGGCGAACCGGACGTAATCTCAGTCATTTCCTTCAAAGTCGACGATCTCTATCAGGCCGACCGTATCGGCAAAGAGATTGAGCAGGCGGCAGGCCCCGGATTTCAGACCACCAACTGGATGGAGCAGAACCGCGAATTGTTTCGCGCTCTTAAGCTGGAGCAGATCGTCACCTTCATCGTAATCGGCCTGATCGTCTGTGTGGCCGCTCTTAACATTCTCATTGCACTGACCATGATGGTGATGGAAAAGACGAAAGACATTGCCGTCCTCATGTCCCTCGGCGTTCAGCCCGGACAGGTGCGCCGCATCTTTCTGATGCAGGGCTTTCTCATCAGCGTACTGGGTACAGCCATCGGGCTTGTCCTCGGCTATGCCCTCTCCTGGGCAGGCGGACATTACCGCTTCATCCATCTCTCCGCCGATGTCTATTCCATCGATTACCTGCCCTTCGCGCCGCGCATTCTCGATGGCGTGATCGTGGCCATTGTCTCTCTGGGCGTCTCACTTCTGGCGACGCTGTATCCATCCGGTTCCGCCGCAAATGTGCTTCCCGCCGAGGCCCTCCGCTATGAATAAGACCTCAGCACCCAACAAAAATTGCCATCCTGAGCAGAGGCTGCACGCAGCCGTAATCGAAGGATCTGTTTTGCTCCGTCGGCATGATGCTCAAGCATGACAATATACAAAGCGGAGCAACCCAGCGCACCGGAAAACCCTCCGAATAAGCGAATGTTAGCAAGACACACTTTCTATTCCCTGATCTGCGCTTTTCTCATTTCGCTCTTAATGCTTCCCCAATGCTCCGCTTACTCCGTGCTGACGCATCAGCAGATGATCGATCTCGCATGGGAGCCGTCTATCAAGCCGCTTCTGCTCGCCCGCTATCCCAATACAACAGCCGCACAGCTGCGCGTGGCCCAGTCGTACGCTTACGGCGGCTGCGAGATTCAGGATGCCGGCTACTATCCTTTTGGCCATGTCTTCTTCAGTGATCTGACGCACTATATCCGCACCGGCGATTTCGTCGCCAGCCTCATCCGCAACGCCCATAACGTGAATGAGCTGGCTTTCGCGTTAGGCGCGCTCTCGCATTATGTCGGAGACAGCGTGGGCCATCACGATGCCGTCAATCCCGCAACGGCGATTGCCTTCCCGAAGCTGGCTCTGCAATATGGGCATTCCATTACCTACGATGAAAGCCCCCACGGTCACGTTCGGACGGAATTCGCCTTCGATGTTGACCAGCTCACGAAACACCACTTTGCGCCACTGGCCTATCTTGATCACATCGGGTTGCGGGTCTCGGGCGATCTGCTGGAACGGGCCTTCTTTGAAACCTATGGCCTTCATCTCTACGAAGTGCTGGGAAAGAAGCGCAGAACAGCCACCATCAGCTCCTACCGGCACTCTGTCCGGAGCTTTTTGCCCGACTTTGCCCATGCGGAGGTGCTGATTCATCAGCATGACTTTCCTGCCGAGCCCGATAATGCTGAAATTCAGCAGTTACACCAGCGTTTATTGCAGGCCGATTACAACAATGGCTGGCAAAATGCGCGCAAAAAGCCCGGATTTAAGACGCATTTGCTGGCATTTTTCGTGATTTTAGTGCCCAAAATCGGCCCAATTTCAGACCTCGCCATCAAAGTTCCTACCGAGGAAACTGAGACCAGATACGTGGCCAGCATCAACCGCTCCATGGACTTATACGAAGACCTGATGAACCGCCTGCGCCAGTCTGATTCCCAGGATCCGGAAATGGTCATGAAACTCGACAACCGTGACCTCGACACCGGCTACGTCGTGCAGCCGGGCGGCTATCCGCTGACTGATAAAACCTATGCCAAGCTGTTGGCGCGCATTACTGCCAAAGTCGGAACGGAGCCAGCGCCCTCGGGGCTGAAACGGGACATACTTGCGTATTATTCCGATCCAAATTCGCCCATCAGTACCAAAAAGAATGCCAAAGCGTGGAAAAAAGTGCAGGATGAGCTGGCTGTCCTGCGCGATATGCCTGTTGTTCCGGTGAAGTAAAGCTGAAGATCAGCCGTAATGTTTGGCAGGCGAACTGCACCTATTTTTTGAATGCCGATGCACAGCATTGCACTTAAGTGCACACGAATTGCGAAACAAACGAGACGGTACTTTGCTTTTGGTGTCCAACAGTGTTAGAGGTAAGTATGGGAGTCTTCTCCACCACTTCAGGCCGTGTTTCTGCCGAACCGACGCTTTCCGGCCTGAGTCGTCCTGCCCAAAGTGAGCATCCATTAGTACAGGTGAAGGACCTGCGCAAGGAGTACACAACCGGGCGTGGAAAGCTGGTGCTGTTTGAGAGACTCAGTTTTGAGGTCGCGCAAGGCGATCTGCTGGCGATCGTAGGCCAATCAGGGGCAGGAAAGAGCACACTTTTGCACATCCTTGGTGCTCTTGATACGCCCTCCGAAGGTGACGTATACTGCGCCTCAATTCCATTGAAAAACCTTTCATCCAGGCAGTCGGCCACTTTCCGCAATCGGGAAATTGGTTATGTGTGGCAGTTTCACTATCTTCTACCGGAATTTACGGCGCTGGAGAATGTAGCTATGCCGCTGCTGGCCCGAGGCGAATCGAAAGCACAGGCAAGCCGGAGCGCTCTGCGGTGGCTTGAAGAAGTGGAATTGGGCGATAGAGCTGACCATCGCGCGGGCGAACTGTCCGGAGGCGAACAGCAGCGGGTGTCACTGGCGCGCGCGCTGGTAACCCAGCCCAAATTACTGTTGGCCGATGAACCAACGGGCGATCTGGACAGCGGAACAGCGGATGTTGTTTTCAGCTTGCTTGAAAGGCTTCATCAAGGGCATCATTTGACATCGATTATCGTGACGCACAATATGGCGCTCGCGCGGCGATGTACCAGGGTTTTGCGGCTGGAAAAGGGCCGCGTGGAAGAACTGAATCCGCGGGCCGTTTAGGCGGATCGAAGTAAGGCCGAAGGATTGCAAGAGGATTCTTCGGGAAAGCGGGATGGATGCGATAAGCGCCCAGACCAAAGGCCGCTTTCAGTCAGGCCGGTTTTTGATGGGCTGAGAGCGGTGGCAAGGAATGAAGGCATCTGTGAGTCTGCGAGTAAACCCTCTCAAGAAGGGTTTGGAATAAAGACCCATAACTCGACAGCGGCAGTCGCTTTCGCAGGGGGAACATGTTCGAACGCTATACAGAAAAGGCACGTCGCGTCATATTTTTTGCACGATATGAGGCTAGCCAGTTTGGTTCACCATATATTGAGACCGAGCATCTGCTGCTCGGACTTTTGCGTGAGGACAAGGCGCTGACCAACCGCTTTCTACGGTCACATGCATCAGTAGAATCCATCAGAAAGCAGATTGAAGGACATACAACCATCCGCGAGAAGGTTTCGACTTCGGTCGATCTTCCACTTTCGAACGAATGCAAACGCGTTCTGGCCTATGCGGCGGAAGAAGCCGAGCGGCTTTCCCACAAACACATCGGGACCGAGCACCTGCTGCTCGGCCTTTTGCGCGAAGAAAAATGCTTCGCAGCTGAAATCCTGCATGAGCGTGGACTGAAGCTGGTTGCTATTCGCGAAGAACTGGCGCGGGCGACGCAGGAGAAGGCACCGCAGCAGCAGCGCAACCGCGAGTCAAGCCTTCTGGCTGAGTTCTCGCGCGACCTGACGCAGGCGGCGATGGACAACCAGCTTGATCCGCTGGTCGGGCGCGATGGCGAGCTGGAACGCGTCGTGCAGATTCTCTGCCGGCGCACCAAGAACAATCCTGTCCTGATCGGCGAGCCGGGCGTTGGCAAAACAGCCATCGTCGAGGGTCTCGCCCAGCGCATTGCCGACGGCGATGTGCCCAGCTTCCTTGCCGATAAACGGGTGCTGGCTCTGGACCTGTCGCTGATCGTGGCTGGAACCAAGTATCGTGGCCAGTTTGAGGAGCGGCTGAAGACGATCATGAAGGAGCTGATGGAGAACCAGAACTCCATCATCTTCATCGATGAGCTGCATACGCTGGTCGGCGCGGGTTCGGCGGAGGGCTCGCTCGATGCGGCCAATATTCTGAAACCTGCGCTGTCGCGCGGCGAGATTCAGTGCATCGGCGCGACGACTCCAGGCGAGTATCGCAAGTCTATCGAGAAAGACCGCTCGCTGGAGCGGCGCTTCCAGGCGGTGAAGGTCCCGCCGCCGAACGAAGAAGATGCGGTCAAGATCATCATGGGCATCAAAGATCGCTATGAGAAGTTCCATGCGGTCAGCTATACCGATGACTCGATCTCGTTTGCCGTATCGCATTCGAACCGCTACATTCCAGACCGGTTCCTGCCCGATAAGGCCATCGACCTGATCGACGAGGCCGGCGCGCGGGTGAAGCTGCGGCAGACTTCCCTGCCTGATGAAATCACCGAGGTCCACAAACGGATCAAGTTCATCGTGCACCGGATGGATTCGGCGATTGCCAACCATGAGTTCGAGAAGGCCCGCTTCTACTCGGATGAAGAGCGCAAAGAACGCGAGAACCTGCGCAGCCTTCGTGACAAGTACCACCTCGACGATTCAGCTGCGGGCATTGTCTCGCGCGAGGACATTGAGGATGTGGTCAGCCGCTGGACCGGCGTTCCGATCACCTCCATCAAGGAAGAAGAGACGCAGAAACTGCTGCGCGTGGAAGAAGAGCTACACAAGCGCGTCATCTCGCAGGAGAAGGCCATCTCGGCCCTTGCCCGTGCGATCCGGCGCTCGCGTGCTGGACTTAAATCTCCGCATCGGCCTATCGGATCGTTCCTCTTCCTCGGGCCGACGGGCGTTGGCAAGACGGAGATGGCGCGCACGCTGGCACAGTTCCTCTTCGGCTCCGAGAAGGCGCTGATTCGCTTCGATATGTCGGAGTTCATGGAGAAGCATTCGGTTTCGAAACTGATCGGTTCACCTCCGGGATATGTGGGTTACGAGGAGGGCGGTCAGCTTACGGAGCGCGTGAAGCGGTCGCCGTACTCTGTCGTCCTGCTCGATGAAATTGAGAAGGCGCATCCGGATGTCTTCAACATCCTGCTGCAGGTCTTTGAAGATGGCCAGCTTACGGACGGCCTGGGCAACACGGTCGACTTTAAGAACACGATCATCATCATGACCTCGAACATCGGGGCGCGGCACCTGCAGAAGCGGCAGGGACTCGGCTTCCAGAGCGAGCGCGAGGAGATGGTCGCCGAGAAGGTGGAAGAGCTGGTCAGGAACGAGGTAAAACGGACATTCAATCCGGAGTTCCTCAACCGTCTTGACGAGATCATCATCTTCCAGGCGCTGTCTGACGCCGATCTGATCCAGATCCTCGAACTGCTGGTGCAGCAGCTTAACGTGAACCTGGCGCAGAAGGCCATCACCATCTCTGTTCTTGAAGAGGCCAAGAAGTGGATCCTCGAAAAGACGATGGTTGATCGCACCTATGGGGCCCGTCCGCTACGCCGCGCATTGCAGCGCTACGTGGAAGATCCGCTCTCAGAGGCGTTGATTGCCGGCCATATCATTGATCGTCCTGCATTCCTTGAGGTCTACCTTGAGAACAACCAGCTTTTCTACAGGCCGGTTGGACAGGAAGGCGAAGTGAAGACCGAAGGCGTGCTGCTCTTCAGCAATTAATTTTTGTTCATCCCATACCCCCGAAAAAGGCTCTGCGGCACAGCAGAGCCTTTTTCCTGCTGTTTCCAGTGAAACGATGCCTCACTGCCGCGCACAACTTATGTGCGTTGCGAAAAATGCCGGTTTCTCAGTAGCCGGCGCGGGCCCCTCGGTCAGCCTTGCATCGCCTCCTGAATTTCCCTCTGAGGAGTTGATTTTATGATCGTCCTGCTTTCATTACTTCTCGTTGCGTTCCTGTTCGGCATCTGGATGGGATTAAGTTTCTACCGCCGGGTGGCCATCAAGAGCACAGTCAATATTCCGATCACGCGTCGCTTTGCCAAAACGCGGAGCGGTACTTATCAGGGGTAGTACCCCCTCCCCCCGGTGTTTGTACGGAGATTGTTTATTTTCAGCTACTTAGAGAGACGGCTCTGTACGGAGATCGTTTGTTTTGTGCAACTTACGTGTCTTATGAGAAAAGGCATGGCCCAAAGCCATGCCTTTTGATTCAGTATAACATACTATGAGGTAATGCTACGCCGTTGTAAGGGCAATAATATACTTGACGAATCAACATAGATTAGCTATGCTTGGTTCATGAAAGCACTGCGCACCCTTCAAGAAGCCATCCTGTACTTTGCAGATGCCGATAACTGCCTGAAATATATGGCCCAACGGCGATGGCCCAACGGTGTCACTTGCCCTACCTGTGGCCGGACTGATGTAACTTTCTTGGCGACTCAGCGCAAGTGGCAATGCAAGAGTGCCCATGCCAAGCGGCAATTTACCGCGAAGGTTGGAACCATCTTTGAGGACTCGCCTCTTGGCTTGGAGAAGTGGCTCCCCGCCGTCTGGATTATCACCAATGCCAAGAACGGTGTGAGCAGCTACGAATTGTCCCGTTCGCTCGGCGTTACCCAAAAGACTGCCTGGTTCATGCTGCATCGCATCCGTGAGGCCTTGCGTAATGGTTCGCTCATGAAGATCGGCAATGACGGTGGCCCTGTCGAGATTGACGAAACCTACATCGGCCCCAACACTCGCAAGATGCATGCCAGCCGTAGGCTCAAGCTCCAGACTGCCAGCTATGCCAAAGCCAAGATGAACGTCTTTGGAATGCTTGACCGCGAATCTCGCCAGATTCGCGCTAAGGTTGTGCCCAACGTGAAACGCGAGACCTTGCAGAACGAGATTCTTAATCTTGTCGAAAAGGTTTCCACTATCTATACCGACTCGTGGCCTGCCTATGATGGCCTGACCGCAGAGCAGTACATTCACGAAACCGTGAACCACATGAAGGAATATGTTCGCGGCAATGTGCATACTCAGGGCATTGAGAACTTCTGGTCGCTCCTGAAGCGTGGCCTTCGCGGTACTTACGTTGCTGTCGAACCCTATCATCTTGATCGCTATGTTGCAGAGCAGGTTTTTCGCTTTAACAATCGTGCCACTAAAGACAATCCGCTGAATGATGCTGACCGTTTTGAATTCGCAATGACTCAAATTGCAGGTTTGCGTCTCACCTATGCAGATCTAACTGGCAAGGTGACTCCGACGCAAGCCTAACCCCTATCGGAAGCCTCGTGGTCGAAAGCGGAAGGGAGCTGTTTAGCCTTCCGCTTTTCAGCGTTCGCATTCTTCTCTGCTTCCATCGCTTCTTTCACGGCTTTCGGATCAGCGCGAAGAATTGTCCCCATCGCTTGATCGAATTGTTCAAACTCTTTTGTTTTTTTCATGCAGTTGTCCAATATTTCGGAGTTACGCTGGTTTCACTAATCCTCTCTGCGAGCTTCTGCATAAATAGGCGTACATGCTCAAATACGCTCATCGCATAATATCGGTCATAAAATCCATCTTCTCTCGCATGCGATAAATGCCTACGCCAAGCCTCATTGAACTGGCGCAGTTCGGCAATAAGCTCGCTATAGAAGCGGATTTGCGTGTCCCTTATTCCCGAATCTATCCAGTTAGAGATTGGTGACTCTCGCAGTTCCCTGATGCATGTATCCAGGTATGTGAGGATTGTTCCCCACTCCTGCTGGTCTAGCGGTTTATTTTTGAACTTTGCTTCTCTATCACTTGCCAAAGCTCGCAATCCTACTTCTGCCGCTCTCATTAAGTGAAACACTGCTGCTGTGTTGCATTCAGCAGCGAGACAGTTTCCAGCCTCAATGAAGTCACCTTGAGCGGAAGGGAATTTTTCCCTTGCTTGATTCCCTAAAAGGGAAAGGACTCCTCCATTTATTTTGTCGCCTCGTGCGTGGAGGAGAAAGTTAAGCCGATCATCCGCAACCCTCAGAAACTGTCGATGTTCAAGTGCGGCGACGATGTCAGCTTGTAGACGCTGGGCAATCGCATGTGCCGATGAGGTGTCCAATAGCGGCTTTTTCCATTGATACTTCGCTGCATTGACAGCGGAGAGACAGTCTGGAAGCTCTACAGTTTTGAACAGTATTTCGGCTAACTCCACTCCCTGTTCCATCCTCTTCTTAATTTCGTCGGACGGTGACTGGCCTCCTTGCCCAGCCAGCTTCGACCAAAAGAGGACATACTCTACCTGAGAGAATTTGTGAAGGATGTGAGCTAAACCATACACATCAAATAGGTTCATGATGTCGAACAGGCTCCAGAGGCGGAAGTTAATCACAGCACACCCCCGCTTCGGCAATCATCCACCCGACGATTTGATTCGTCAAGTATATTATTGCCCTCATGCTGCGTGCCCCTGTCGGCCAGCGCCAAGGTATTCGAGGACTAGTTTTCCGCTCCTGGTGTATCCACATCGCTGCCACCCAGCGACGAGGAAGCAATATCCAGGATTCCTTGACCGGACTTCTCTCGCATCGACCTCGGTATAAAGCCTGCGACCAGGCCAGAGCGCACCAGCAATAAGACATGCCTGACGAATAAGCTCTGAGCTGAGGTGGGGCGATTCGTTGCGGAAGAAGCTGCAACAGATTCCTTCCTGCCCGCTGTCGTCGATGAAGTCTCTCCAAACAAAGAATGCGTCTCCCTGCCAGGTGCGGAAGACTCGCTTCGTTCCGGGGCCGACGAACAGGCGCTGCTTTTGTTTGCCACGCGATTTCCTCGATGAGTAATGGCGGTTGTACATCTCAAAGCCGGTTGCATCGCCATCCAGCGTGATCCACCAGAGGGGGCTCATGCGGCACCTCCGCGTGATACGCTGCGCGTATGCCGTTCATCGAAGATGACAAGCTGCCAGTCCGCAAGGAATACACAGAGTCGAAACATGCGCTCTGTTGCCTTGAGTGCGGGTTCGCGGTTCAGCATGAACCGCGCGGCAGCCTGCGGCTTGCATCCGGCCCGTCCGCACTCGCGGCATGGGGATACGAGTATGCCGTTCATTGTTTTGCCTTTCTGGTGTATTTACGCGTGAAATACTGGTCACCGACTTCAATGAGTCGCCGCAGGACGGAGACAGGATCAACCGCATTCCAGTAGGCAGCCCGCGCCGCTTCTCCTTCTTCCTCCCACGCCGCCTCCCACGCCGCCATCGCCGCCTGCCCGGTCTTCTCGGTGGTCATAGCCAGCCACTGCTTGCCGAACCCAAAGCTATCAGCAAGCGGTTGCAGCTGCGGCAAGGCCGTGCTCCACATCCAGTCAAGGATGATGGCGGCGCGCTCTCTTTCGTACTGCCTGCCGGAACCAGCTGCCAGCGGCAGCAATTCGCGCCACTCGTCACTGTTGCGCAGTTCATCGGGCATAGAATCCTGCACGCCGATAATCCACTTGCCGATAACCTCAGACATGCAGGAAGGAATCTCATCGGTGAGCCTGCCTGTCAGCGCTAAATTGATGGCAGCAATAGAGCAAGCCTCCTCTTCGTTGCCAAGCCCGGCCACAATGTGCCTGTCATTTAGGAAACAACGAATTTTTTCCTGCTGCTCAGCTGTTAATGTGCTCATGCTGCTCCTTCCTCAGCGTTGGGGGAGGTGGGGGAGAATTCTTCGACTGGCGAGAGGGAAAAAATCTTAAATTCGAGACGGGAGTTAAAGCTATTGACCTTGCGGGCCATTTCCGCAAACTCGAGAGTGGGATAAATGGTTCTGCTGGCTTCGTATCCACAAGGTGACAACGAATCTTTATGGGCGACAATGAACACGACCGACTCCTTTGGAGGAAAGAGCTAAGGCCGTTTGAACTAATGTTTTGGCTCGGAACGAATGGCAAGAAACTTTCGTTCAGAACAAAAAACTATGGCAAAAAACGGCCTTCGGTTGTGTTTTAAGGGTATCTGGCGCGCCCGGAGAGATTCGAACTCCCGACCTAATGCTCCGGAGGCATTCGCTCTATCCAGCTGAGCTACGGGCGCGTGTTTCTAGGATACTATACGCGCCAACTCATCCACAGCTTTGACAGTCGCTCTTCTTCGCGGTTTGATGGATACGCCGCTTCCGGCATGACAAAGGAGAGTTCCAGATGCAGCGCAGACGATCAACGAAAACACTCTGTTGCGTGTTGTTCGCAACCATAACCCTTCTTGCTATATCGGCAAAGGCGCAGGACGACAAGAAATCCCGGCCAAGTCCGCCGGAGCAAGCCAAAGTGACCTTTGGCAGCAAGACCCTGACCATCGATTACAGCGCGCCCTCGATGAAAGGCCGCAAAATTTTCGGAGGCCTCGTTCCTTACGACAAGGTGTGGCGCACCGGCGCGAATGAAGCCACAACGCTGAAGACAGACGTGAACCTAAAGATTGGCAATCTCGGTGTGCCTGCCGGAACCTACACGCTCTACACCATTCCGGAAGAACACGGATGGACGCTCATCATCAATCGACAAACAGGCCAGTGGGGTACAGTCTACGACCAGACGAAGGACCTTGGCCGCGTGAAAATGATGGATGGCGTAATTCCGAGCAGTCCGGTTGAGACCTTTCAGATCAAGTTTGAGAACACCAAAAATCTTTCGACTGAGCTGCACCTGCTCTGGGAGACAACGAACGTCTACGTTGACGTGACGGCTGTCCCTTAGCTTCGGTTCGCGTCGTGGGCCCGATCCAGTTCCTGCATGACGGACTGGATCAGTTCTTTTGCTCCGTTGATTTCATCCATCACCGTTTGAAGATCGAGCGCAGGTTTTGATGGATTGCGACTCGAGACGCAGTAGACTCCGTGCTGGCCGATGAGGATGAGCGCATCGGTCAGCGCGTCGAGCGATACCGCCAGCCGCCCCCGGGCCGGTCCCATCATGAATTCGTATTTCTCCAGCTCCTCGCGCCGGGCATGAAAGATGGACATATTGCTCCTGTTTTGAGGGTAAAGCGAACCGCGGAGGACCATGAGGTTTCGCAGAGGCACGCTGAAGAGGATCTCTGCGTCCTTCGCGTGTACTTTAGCGTTCTCTGCGTCGAGCTTCTTCTAAAATTTATTCACCATGCGAATGATGCCATCACGCATGTGAACGACATTGAAATTCAATAACAAACCAAGTCTATGAGTGCTGAGTTTCAGATATGAGATCCTGTAGTTCAAGTCCAAGGCATGCTTCATAGCGTTAATTATCTGTCTTGAGAGTGATTCAGTTCTGCGGGCTGCATCCGGAATCCACTCAGCCCTGCGGCTTCCAGCGCAGGACCGGCTTGCGGGCGGCGGTGGTCTCGTCGAGACGCGAGACGCGCGTCGAATGCGGAGCATTGAGAATCACTTGCGGGTTCTCTTCTACTTCGCGCGCAATTTGCCGCATCGCATCGATGAAAAGATCAAGCTCCTCGCGCGATTCGCTCTCTGTCGGCTCGATCATCAGCGCGCCCGGCACAATCAGCGGGAAAGAAACGGTATATGGATGGAAGCCATAATCAATGAGGCGCTTGGCGATATCGCCCGTCTTGACGCCGTTCTTTACCTGGCGGCGGTCACTGAAGACGACTTCATGCATCGATGGCGTATTGTATGGAAGATCGTAAACGTCTTCGAGCTTTTTGCGGATGTAGTTCGCATTCAGCACAGCGTCTTCAGTCGTCTGCCGAAGGCCATCAGGGCCATTTGCAAATGTATATGCCAGCGCCCGCACAAACATTCCGAAGTTGCCATAAAAAGCGCGCACGCGTCCCACGGATGCAGGACGGTTATAGTTCCAGTGAAGTCGGCCATCGCCACCCTCTTCGACAACCGGAACAGGCAGGAATGGCTCCAGAATCTTCTTGCAGGCAACCGGACCCGAGCCAGGACCGCCGCCGCCGTGCGGCGTCGAGAAGGTTTTGTGCAGGTTCAGGTGCATCACATCCACGCCGAAATCCCCTGGACGCGTCTTGCCGCAGAGCGCATTCATGTTCGCGCCATCCATGTAAAGCAGCGCGCCTTTGGTGTGAAGGATGTCGGCAATCTTGTGAATCTGGTTTTCAAAAACACCCAGCGTCGACGGATTCGTCAGCATCAGCGCGGCTGTGTCCTCGTTGACCATCTGCTCTAGTGCATCCACATCGATGCCGCCCTGCGCGTTCGATTTGATATTCACCACCTGATAGCCGCAGATGGCAGCTGTCGCCGGGTTTGTCCCGTGAGCAGAGTCCGGTATCAGAATGTTTTTACGCGTGTTGCCCTTTGAGGTGTGATACGCGCGCGCCAGCAGAATGCCGGTGAACTCGCCATGTGCTCCAGCAGCAGGCTGCAGCGTGATGGCGTCCATGCCGGTAATCTCGATGAGGCAGTCCTGCAGCAGCTTCACAATCCGCAGAGAACCCTGCGCCAGCGATTCCGGCTGATACGGATGCGCCTCTGCAATACCTTCGAGTCGCGACACAAATTCGTTCACTCGCGGGTTGTACTTCATGGTGCAACTGCCCAGCGGATACATGCCGAGATCGATGGCATAGTTCCACGTGGAAAGACGCGTGAAGTGGCGAATGATTTCAATCTCGCTGAGTTCGGGGAGCGTGCCCGTGCTTTCGCGTGCGGCATCTCCGAGAAGTGCGGAAGGATCAACTTCCGGGACGTCCAGCGGCGGCAGCTTGTACGCTTTCTTGCCGGGCGAGGAGATTTCAAAAGACAATTTTTCGTTCTGCGTAAGATGCGCGGTAACCTTGCGTGGCGTGCCGAGGAATGTTTGTGCTGTATTTACGTCTGTTGTCATTGAAGAATCTACCCCAGAAGCTCCATGCCTCTACTTAACTTGAAAGACTTCACCGCCAAGGCGTTAAGGTCGCTAAGAAAATCCGAAGACTTTGCGCACTTCGCGTCTTGGCAGTGGATTTTATGCTGTTGTCGCTACGGGCGATTCCGTTACAACCGCAGCAGCTTGGTCAATCTGCTCTCTGCTCGTCAGCTCCGTTGCGCACCACAGCGTCGCATTTCCCAGCTCCGGATACCACTTCTTCAGCGGCAGACCGCCAATGATCTTATTTCCCAGCAGGCGCGCATTGATCTGTTCCGGCGCTTCGTTCGTTTCGAGAACAAATTCGTTGAATCGCGGCGAGCCGGAGAAAAGCAGTTTCCCATTCTCACTCAGAGTCTTCGCCGCATATTGCGCCTTAGCGAGATTCTGGACAGCAAGCTCTTTGATTCCTTCCTTGCCATAGACGGTCATAAAGATGGTCGCCATCAGCGCCACCAGTGCCTGATTGGTGCAGATGTTTGAAGTCGCCTTCTCGCGCCGAATATGCTGCTCGCGCGTTGAAAGCGTCAGCACAAAGCCGCGTCGGCCGTCCGTATCTTTGGTCTCGCCTACGAGCCGTCCGGGCATCTGCCGCAGGTATTTTTCTTTTGCCGCAAGCACGCCGCAAAATGGGCCACCATAGCTCGGAGCGACGCCAAACGACTGCGCTTCCAGCGAAACGATGTCCGCTTCAACCGGAGGCCGTACGATACCAAGCGAAACCGCTTCGGCAATCGAGACGATGAGCACCGCACCTTTCTTATGTGCGATCTCGGCAATCGCCGGAATGTCCTCCACAATGCCGAAAAAGTTCGGGGATTGGACCAGCACCGCAGCGGTCTTTTCGCTTACAGCCCGGTCAAGTGAAACAAGATCGACGCGGCCATCCGCACCATAGCCGACTTCTCTGGCCGAATGTTCCTGATGCTGCGAATAGGTTTCCATCACCTCGCGGTACTCAGGATGGACGGTGCGCGCAACAACAATGCCGTCGCGTCCAGTGATGCGGACCGCCATCATCGCGGCTTCTGCTGCGCCTGTCGAGCCGTCATACATGGATGCATTGGCGATATCCATGCCGGTCAGCTCGCAGATCATGGTCTGGAACTCGAAGATAGCCTGCAGCGTCCCTTGCGTAATCTCCGCCTGATACGGCGTATACGAGGTGAGGAACTCGCCACGCTGCACCAGCGAATCAATGATGACCGGGCGATAGTGGCGATACACGCCGGCGCCGAGGAAGCTGGCGTAGCCAGCGGCATTGTGCGCTGCCGCATCTTTGAAATAATCGACGATCTCCGACTCGCCCATCTGGCGCGGAATCTTCAGGTCGCGCTGAAGGCGATACTCTTCAGGAATCACCGCGAAGAGATCATCAATGGAAGACGCGCCGATTTCGCGCAGCATCGCAGCGCGCTCGGCGGGAGATTTGGGGAGATAACGCATTTCTTTGATCCTTACTGCCCTTTAAAAGCTGCTATTTCACCGCAAAAGAGCGATGCCTGTTTTCCGCGCATCTCTGCATCAGCTCAGCGTCTTCTGTGGTGTGCTTTTTGAGACATCACCTGAATGACACTCATTTAGCTCAGTGCCCCGTCTCTTCAGTAATAAATTTCTCGTAATCCGCCGCGCTCAGCAGCGAATCCAGCTCAGCCGGATCGTTCAGCTCCACTTTCATGATCCACGCATCGTGCGCCCCGGTATTGATCTTCTCCGGAGAAGAGGCCAGCTCTTCATTTACCTCAGTCACCGTTCCACTCACAGGTGAGTAGAGATCAGAGACCGCCTTGACGGATTCGACGCTGCCGAAGGTCTCGCCCTTCTTTACAGTAGCGCCCACTTTGGGAGCGTCCACAAAAACAATGTCGCCAAGCGAGTTCTGGGCGTAGTCGGTAATGCCGACCTTGCCGGTTTTGCCGTCAACCTCAATCCATTCGTGCTCGCGGGTATAGCGAAAGTTCGCAGGGTATGCCATGTAGTTTTCTCTTTCTATTGTACGGTCTGTTACGGTCAGGACAGCTTCTTCGGGCGGCGATAGAACGGGATGGGAACAACCTTGGCGCGAACCATCGTATTTCGCACCTGCACAAAAACCTCGCTGTCGACTGCAGCATAATCACGCGGCACAAAAGCAAGGGCAATGTTTTTCTTCAGGAACGGCGCCGGCGAGCCGCTGGCAACCGCGCCAATTTGCGTTCCGCCCTCATTAAAGACGCCGTATCCATCGCGGGCAATGCCGCGCTCGACCATTTCCAGGCCAACCAGTTTGCGCTCCGGCCCGCCATTGGCCAGGACCTGCTGCAAAGCATCCGAACCGATAAATGGCCCCTTTTCCAGCTTGCAGAAACGGTCAAGCCCAGCCTCGAAGACATTAATTGTTTCCGAAATCTCATGCCCATAAAGCGACAGAGCCGATTCAAGCCGCAGCGTATTGCGCGCGCCCAACCCGCAGGGAAGAACCCCGAACTCCTTGCCCGCTTCCAGCACCTCTTCCCAGACGCGCTTGCTAGTCGCCTCATCTGACGGGATGTAAATCTCGAACCCGTCCTCACCCGTATAGCCGGTGCGGGCAATCAGCGTATTGTGCAGGCCGCAGACCGTTCCCCACTTGAACCAGTAAAACTTGATCGTCGAAAGATCGACATTCGTCAGCTTCTGCAGTGTCTCCGCCGCCTTCGGCCCCTGAATCGCAAGCTGAGTGTAGAGATCGCTGTAATCACTCACGTGACAGTGAAACTTCCGCGCATTATCTCTGATCCAGTTGTAGTCCTTCTCGCGCGTGCCGGCGTTGATGACGATCAAGTAGTCGTTATCTGAGAATTTGTGCACGATCACATCGTCCACAAACGTACCCTGCGGATACAGCATTGCAGAATACTGCGCCTGACCCACCTGCAGCTTCGCCGCATCATTCATGCAGATGTGCTGGATGGCGTTGAGCGACTCGGGCCCGCGCAACTGGATGTCGCCCATATGGCTCACGTCAAAGAGGCCGACACCGGTACGTACGGCCATGTGCTCGGCAATCAGCCCCGAATACTCGACGGGCATATCCCACCCGCCAAAATCGACCATCTTGGCGCCCATCTGGCGATGGACGGCATTCAGCGCGGTTTTGCGTAAAGCAGGAGCGGCAGTGGAAGTAGACACGGTAGAATCCTTTAGCGGAAAGTGCAGAACTTTTTACGCTAGCACCGCGGTTCCGGAGGGTCAATCGCAGTCGGCTCGCCCGATATCGGTCAGAGCAAAGTCGTTCCCCTTGAATAGTAAAGGCTCGCCTGTGATTTTCGCCAGCGCGTAGGAGAAGCAGTCGCCCAGGTTGAGGCAGGCCGGATGAATGCCTTTGCCAAATGTCTGATATGCCCCCCGCGCTGCTTCTGCCTGCGTTAGATCCACGGGTACGATCTCCACACTCGCCCGCTGCAGGAATTGATCAAATTTTCGCCGGCCCTTCTCGCCCTTTCGATTGTGCAGAACGATAGACGCTTCGACAAATGCAACTGTGGAGCAAAGGCGCACTCTGTCTTCGCTGAGAAGGTGTGCGAATCGCGCAGCTTCGGGCTCTTCCAGCAGCACAGCCAGAAATGCGGATGTATCCACTACCATCAGCTGGGCAGCCCTTCAGAGTCGTATCCCAGAATTTCATCCGCGGTCCGTGCATCCAAATCAGGCAGCGCAGCGCATTGGTGCGCAATACGCAACAGGTCTTTCTCCAGTTGACTGGAAATACTGCGTGTACTGCGCTCCGGCTGTATTCGGGTCAACCGCTCTTCAATGGCCCGCAATGTTGCTTCAGTAAGCGTTTCCCCCGTCAGGCGCGCTAGTTTGCGCGCCGACTTCTCGACAACCGGATTTTTGATAAAAAGCGCCATGGGATATCCCTCGGCTATGAGTATATCCCAGCTTTTATTTCTCCGCGTAATATCCCTCCAGTCTGCACGAAGGGGCCCCTCTTCTTCGCCGTCAGCGTGATCTTTGATAGTTTTCATCGGCGCTGGATTTATCCGGTGTTTAGCCAAGCAAGTACTGCGAACGTAGTTCCTCGGCGATGCTCGTAAAGACCTGGTCAAAGTTCTCTCTTCTTCGCTTCATACACGACCGCCAGTCTGCTCCCGCAATCTGGGCCATGACCTTCCTGCCATCCGCATGCGGCTCTTCTGACTCCCTCAGACGGTATCTTTCCGGAATCACCTCTTGACAATCTAGAGAAGAAGCCCCATGATTCATCTGGATTGACTAGAGGAGAAAAACTACATGCCTGAAAAGCCCAGCGAGCTGGTTCAGGGAACGCTCGAAATGCTCATCCTCAAAACACTCGCGCTTGAGCCCATGCATGGATTCGGCATAGCCCAGCGCATCGAGCAGATCAGCAAAGGCGTCTTCCGCGTGAACCCCGGCTCGCTCTTTCCTGCTTTCAACCGCCTTGAGCGCGCAGGGCACATCAAGGCCGAGTGGCGCTCCACCGAAAACAACCGCCGCGCCAAGTACTACGTCCTCACCAGCAGCGGACGCAAGGCCCTCAGAGAAGAAACACACAAGTGGGGGCGGCAGATCACAGCTATCACAAGGATTCTCGAAGCATGAAGCTGCTGCGGTCATTTTTGCTTGGAATAAAGGCGCTCCTCCACAAAGACCAGCGCAATGCAGATCTTGACGAAGAGCTGCAAAATTACCTCGAAGCTTCGGCGCAGGAAAAAATCCGCAGCGGCATGAGCTACACCGAAGCCATGCGCGCCGCGCGCAGCGAAATGGGGACGATGGAGACAGTCAAACAGAAAATCCATGCATCCGGATGGGAATCGCTCGCCGAATCTATCTGGCACGACGTCCGCTACGGTCTGCGTCAGTTGTTCAAGAGTCCCGGCTTCACCATCACTGCCGTGCTCACGCTCGCGTTTGGCATCGGAGCCAACTCCGCCATCTTCACTCTTATACACGCCGTCATGCTCAAGCCGTTGCCCATTGCCGATCCGAGCGGTCTCTATCGTATCGGCGAAGGCGAATACTACTGCTGCGAATGGGGAGGCCTAGAAGGCTCATGGGGCACATTCGATTACCCCTATTACAAGCACCTGCGCGATACGAACCCGGCATTTCAACAACTGGCCGCGTTTTCGGGAGGCACAAAGTCCTTCAACATCCGTCGCGGGTCGGAAGCGGCGCAGACCATCAATGCCGAATACATCTCCGGCAACTACTTCCCGACGCTGGGAATTCAGGCCACTACCGGACGTCTGATTCTGCCATCCGACGACAAGCCCGAATCACCCGCGACCGCGGTAATGAGTTATCGCACATGGCGAGAGCGTTTCGGCGCAGACCCATCTATCGTCGGCTCGACAGTCCTGATCAATGGTTTGCCCGTTACGCTTATCGGCATTGCGCCGCAGGGATTCTTCGGGGCCCGCTTCAACGCCAGGCCGCCGGAATTGTGGATTCCCCTCAATCAGGAACCAACATTTGAAGGCGACAAACAGAAATCCATTCTCAATTCATCTGGCGACGCGTGGCTCTATATCATTGGCCGTCTAAAGCCGGCCGTTTCACCAAAGCAGCTACAGGCACAGCTCTCACTCGACCTGCGCCGATGGCTCCAGTCCGAAAGAAAACTCAGCGCTGACGATCAGGCAGAGCTTCTCAAGCAGCATGTCCTTGTCACGTCCGCAGCTACGGGCATCTCATCCTTCCGCAGCAACTCAAAGAATGGCCTCTACCTCTTGTCTGCTGCTTCTGTTCTGGTTCTGCTGATCGCATGCGCCAATCTGGCGAATCTGTTGCTCGCGCGCAGCGCATCGCGACGGCAACAGACCGCTCTGCGTCTTTCACTTGGCGCAACGCGCTCACGACTGATTCGCGCAGTGCTGACGGAAAGCATCCTGCTCTCCGTAATTGGCGGCGCTGCCGGTCTCTCTCTTGCCTACATCGGAACGAAGGCCATTCTGATGATTGTCTTTCGCGGAGCGAAATATGTTCCGGTCGAGGCCGCACCGTCACTGCCGGTTCTGGGCTTCACGCTGCTGGTCTCTCTGCTTACCGGAATTGTCTTCGGCATTGCGCCCGCCTGGATTGGCACGCATGCTGACCCGCAGCAAGGACTTCGCGGCAGCAGCCGGAGCACAACGCATCACTCCTCAGCTCCACAGAAAATTTTAGTTGTTGTACAAGCTGCGCTCTCCATCGTGCTGCTCGCCGTCGCTGGACTGCTTACGCAAAGCCTGCGCAATCTCGAAAAAACGGACCTCGGCATTCAGACGCAGGGTCGGCTCCTCGCAGACATCGGCTTCAGGGCCGCAGGATACAAACCGGATCAACTCCCCGCGCTATATCAGGAGATCCAACAGCGCCTTGAGCAGATGCCCGGTGTACGCAGCGCAAGCCTGTCGCTCAACACGCCGCTGAGTCTTTGCTGCATCAATCTCAACATCATCATCGGCGGACGCACGGACAAATGGATTGAAGACACCAACATCATCTATGACCGCGTAAGCCCGCATTACTTTCAGACCATCGGCACACCACTGGTGCGTGGCCGCGATTTCACCGACCGCGATACCCAGGCGGCGCAGCACGTCGCCGTAGTCGATGAGTCCTTCGCGCGAAAATTTTTCTCCGGAGAAGAAGCGATCGGAAAAAGCTTTGGTCTGTCGCTCCCCGGCCACGGATACGACTATCAGATCGTCGGCATCGTCCGCGATGCCAAATATAAGAACCCATCCGTCGAGCAAAGCCCTGCGGTGTTTCTGCCCTTTTCGCAGACAACACAATTCGCGCCCAC
>Ga0070740_10001867_pt1 | contig 27035 bp, 25 predicted proteins | sample Coa_R2_FD_67286 | JGI IMG/M metagenome (GOLD analysis project Ga0070740, IMG submission 67286) | Surface soil microbial communities from Centralia Pennsylvania, which are recovering from an underground coalmine fire - Coalmine... | ecosystem: Environmental > Terrestrial > Soil > Unclassified ...
AATTCAACAATATTTTTTTGATTTTGGCGATGGACAACTTCGTATGTTTTACCTAAATATAAATACTTCTTCTGTAGCTGATACATAAGATTGGAAAAAATTATACCACGAATCACCTGTAGTTTTTTTCCTCTTGCAATTCTGCTCAAATTTTATCACTATTAAAGATGAGAACGAAAAGAAAGGAGGTGAAAAACATATGACAAAAAAATCTTCTCGTGAATTTATTGATACCATGCAAGAATGGTTCGACAAAGCGCCAGCTTTACCGAAAAACGTCCGGCAAGCATTGGTAAATATTACACCCTGGATTGCACTTATTTTCGGCATCTTAGGTATTCTGGGCGGCATTGCCGGATTAGGACTTCTGACAGTATTTGCTCCGTTTGCAATGTTTGGCGGGGCATCTGGTATAACAGGTTACGGTACAGGATTCCTGGCAGAGATTATTTGGCTTGTTGCCTCAATTCTGCTTTTGGCAGCATTCCCTGGTACGAAAGCACGCAAACTTGGCGGGTGGACGTTACTTTTCTGGAGTGAAGTCCTGCATCTCGTCGGATCACTGGTGGCATTTTCATTTATTTCCGGGATAATCGGCGCAGTGATTGCGTTTTATCTGTTGTTCCAGATTAAACCTTACTATAAATAACAAAATGCCCTCAGGCTTTTTCAGCAGCCAATACTCTACTACCTTTATTGGAGGAGAGATATTTTTGGGGCCATTTTTGGGAAAACGGGAATCTATGAAAGTATTTGAAATTGATGTAAGTACGAAGGAGCACTCGGTGAATCAACAACGGATGTATTTTGTTGGTATAGTATGAAACCGGGGGAATTAATTTCTGTTACAGGATAAAGGCAAAATGACTCTGAGAACGCACGAAGGATACAAATTACCTCCCAATAGTCACCTTCTTCATATCTCTGTGAGTACTAGTAAGATATGCAACAAAAAGTATAATAAGAATTGTTAAAACAATACTTGTTCGTCCTGTTCCAAAACCAATTCCTCCACTATCAGGTGTGCGTCCAAACCAATCAGCAAATGATGCACCAAAAGGACGAGTAAAAATATACGCGACCCAGAACGTCAAAACCTCATTGGCATGGAATACTATATATGCTATAAGGGGGATGATAAATAGTACGCCAAATATGACACCAGAGGTGAGATATCCCAGGTTAAACGTCACAGCACTCATATCACCGGCTGCAGTACCAAGCGCAAACGTTGCAATAACAGTTGCCCAATAAAATAGTTCCCGCCTGAAAGTAGCAATACTATGAATAGATAATGTTTTCTCAACTCTATACCAACTGATAAAAATAATCATAAGTGCTATCGCAAAACAAACCGTTGAAATCACATACGGTATACCTAAAACAATATGTACAACATCAGCAGCCATCGTGCCAAAGATCGCTACCATAGTCACTGCGAGCCAGTAGATCCAGGCAATATATCTATGAACAAAAAACTGTAGTACGATAGCCACACAAAATCCAATAAACCCGGCACTAACAGCAATCACCGGATCAAAATGATGAACCAGAAAATCGGAAGTTGCCTCACCCATTGCTGTAGTTAATAACTTGATGATCCAGAAGAAGATCGTCACTTCCGGGACTTTTCGTAAAGTTTCTTGGGTGAAATACTTTCTAAGCAGCATACTATACTATTTTTCAAGATAACTTTTAAAGGTAGCTATTTAAAAAAATTTCTGAGAGCAATCAGGCTTTAGCTGTGGGTCGTGATGGAGTCGGACCATCCACTTCGTTCTTATCAGGAACGCGTTCTACCGCTGAACCAACGACCCTAAAAATGTATAATCCAGAATGAATACATGTATTTTACCATACCAATTCTGAATTCTAAACTCTGCATTCTACATTATTTAATGAGTTCCCAGACTTCTGCGGGGATCATATCCTTCTGCAGCTCTCCTTTTGGTTCCCACACCAGACAATTGAGCAAAATTTCCTGCATCAGACGAAGCTCCTGCAGTTCTTTCAGCATTTTTTCTGCTTGTTTAGGATTACTGGCAACAAATTTATAGTAGAGTTGCACAAGTTGATTTAGCCTATTGGAAATTGCTTGATACGTTGCTAAAATTTTCCCCTGACGTGAGCGCTGTTGATACGTTTTATATCTTCGCAGACTCTGCCATTCCCCTGCTCTAATCTCAGCATCTAAATCATTTTGCTTTTCACTATATCCGCTTTCAGCGCGATCCGATACCTTTTCTTCATTGCAATTTTTTTCCATAGATTTTACGCGCCAGCTAACATACCAAGTATGACTAATACCAGACCTACAAGCGCTAATCGCCCTCCCCATTTTTCTAAATTATTTGGTTCACTCTCTTTTCCCATACTATTTATGCTGCTTTTACGTTAGGGATAATTTTCCCTCCTAAATCTTTACTGACTGAGGGAAAATTTTTTGTAGAACTCGACTAATCCCTAAAACCTATCCCCTAACTTTTTGAGGCGCGAGTGGGATTTGCACCCACGCATGGCTGTTCTGCAGACAGCTGTGTTAATCTACTTCACCACCGCGCCTTATTTCTTTTACTTCCCAGGATAGAAACGTAAAACATATATACTATCGCGATAATCTTAGCATATGCCTTAGAAGCTCGCAAGCCACAAGAGCTTATGCAATCTTTATAAAAACAAAAAACCCCGATTAAATCGGGGTAATTGCTTAACAACCAAAACGTGGTAGGAATTGCGCGAATAGTTTTATTTATCTCTCAGTACTAGCGAGATAAACCAGGTACTATTCACGTAACCTGTTGCCATTACACGTTTCCCAAATAATCTAACTCAAAACGAGTTATCTATTGTGGTTATGTGTCTTCCCCTTCCCCTTTTTAGTATTTGTCATTCCCGCGAAAGCGGGAATCTGGATTCCGGATCAAGTCCGGAATGAGACAATAAAAATTAAAAAAAGAAAGGAGGTGATCCATCCCCAGCTTCGGCTAGGGATACCTTGTTACGACTTAAGCTTCATCGCCAAGCTTGGACTCGACCACCTTGCGGCGGGCTTCATCCACTCCCGACTTTGCTGCCTTGACGGGCGGTGTGTACAAGACCCGAGAACGTATTCACCGCGGCCTGCTGATCCGCGATTACTACTGATTCCGACTTCATGGGGTCGGGTTGCAGACCCCAATCTGAACTGAGGCGAAATTTCTGGGATTCGCTTGCTATTACTAGCTTGCAGCCCATTGTTTTTCGCCATTGTAGGGTGTGTGTGACCCAGGGCATAAGGGCCGTGCGGACTTGACGTCTTCCCCACCTTCCTTCCCGATTTGATCGGGACCGTCCCTAATGAATATGTAACATTAGGCGAGGGTTGCGCTCGTTTCCCCACTTAAGGGAACACCTCACGGCACGAGCTGACGACAGCCATGCAGCACCTGTGCTATCATCCTTGCGGATCTTCCCCTGTTTCCAGAGGAATAAAACGATAACATGTCAAACCCTGGTAAGGTTTTTCGCTTCGTCTCGAATTAAACCACACGCTCCACCAGTTGTGCGGGTCCCCGTCAATTCCTTTGAGTTTTAGCCTTGCGGCCGTACTCCCCAGGCGGTCCGCTTAACGCGTTAGCTTGCGCCCCTACCTTGCGGTAAGAGCTAGCGGACATCGTTTACGGCTAGGACTACACAGGTCTCTAATCTGTTTCGCTACCCTAGCTTTCGTGCCTCAGCGTCAGGAAAAGCCCAGATGCTTGCCTTCGCCCTTGGTGTTCCAGTTAATATCAACGCATTTCACTGCTACACTAACTGTTCCAGCATCCCTGCCAATCCTCAATTCCATGAGTATCCTCACCACTCCCAAGGGTAAGCCTTGGTCTTTAAGTAAAGACTTTATGGAACGCCTACGCACACTTTACGCCCAATGAATCCGGATAACGCTTGCCTCCTACGCATTACCGAGACTTCTGGCACGTAGTTAGTAGAGGCTTATTCGCCAAGCTGTGAACGGCTTGGCAAAAGGAGTTTACAACCCGAAGGCCTTCTTCCTCCACGCGGCGTCGCTGCGTCAGACTTTCGTCCATTGCGCAATATTCCCAGTTGCTGCCACCCGTAGGTGTACTGCCCGTGTCTCAGTGCAGTTGTGGCTGATCGACCTCTCAGTCCAGCTACCCGTCATCGCCTTGGTAGGCCATTACCCCACCAACTAGCTGATAGGACGCAGGCTCCTCTCTCGGCGGACCGTTAAGTCCTTTACCCTTGCGGGACTATAGGGAATTATCCCCGCTTTCGCGGAGCTATGCCCTACCCAGAGGTAGATTCCTACGCGTTACTCACCCGTCTGCCACTGTCTTGGCCTTGCGGCCTCAACCGTTCGACTTGCATGCTTAAGGCACGCCGCCAGCGTTCATCCTGAACCAGGATCAAATTCTCAAAAAAACGACAGAGTCGTCCCCGATATAATCGGGGATCTCCATGATCGCTGCTTCGGATTTCTTTTTTAGGCGCCGTAGCAATGTATCAAAAAGATATTTTGCGAAAGTGCCTTAGGAATAATCCGAAAAAATTCCTACCACATTTTGATTGTTAATGTGCAGATATGTACTGTCACTAAAGATGAAAAAACCTCGCCAAGGCGAGGTGGACAAAAATTGCCTTTAGCGAATCATTACATATCATGTATCATTATAAAGTATTTTATCTGGCTGTCAACCCCCATTCTTGACAGAAGAAAAATGTTTCTGTTACGCTGAGAATACTAATGAAGAAAAACGCGAAAAAAAAGCTCTTCAAGAGTAGGCATACGGGAAAAGTCGATAGAGGATCTATATTTATCGTTGCGATTATCGCAACCCTTGCTTTTGTCGGCTATTCATTTGTCGGTGGTGTCCTGCCAACCGAACTGCCCGGACCAAACAATAATCTTGTCGTTGTCCAACCACCAACACTTGGTCCTGCACAAAAAAATCTCCAACTCTATACGTTTCTCGGCGCGACACTCACACCACTGCCAACTTCCTCCCCACAGCAACCATCTCTCTGCAATAATAAATCAGTTAATACTGAACCCGATATCCTGGTAGGTTATTCTCCCGCAGCGGGACAATCAATTGATGCGACCGGACAAATTAAAGTCTGGGTCAATGACGAAGGCGCACCTATTATCGCTCCAAATGAACAAATTAATCCAGGCACTGGTCAGATTACTACACCGGGTGATAGAACAGCAAAAGCACCTGACGGCTATCTCTGGGAGCCAGCATTATATATCGCTCCCCAGACTGCTGAAAGTGGGGGTACACCTCATTTTCCTGATTATATTAAAGGTGATTATAACAGTAGCGGCCAAGGAAAAGGTGCAGGAAGCAAATCTGCTCCAATTGATCCCGTTCCTGCAAACAGCAAACCTCTCAAAGAACACTATACTGCAGAGGACATCTGGAATGTAAGTGAGCTCAATTTGCCTCCGGGCACATATACTGCTGAATTTGTGATTCATGATGGTGACGACGATCGCGGCGTAGGATGTGTAAGCATCACTATCGGTTCCGGAGCTCCTGGTGCTTCATCACCGTTTACCATCTCACCTTCGCAAATTAATTTCAATGGCAGTCCATCACAGACAATAACAATCAAAAATAACACAAGTCAATCAGAAGGTTTTAGCACTGGTATCCTCTGGTATGGAAAGGCATCAAACTGGTTTACAGTAACACCTGCAGCTCAAAGTGTCATACCATCTGGACAATCAGTAACCATGACTATCAATTTAAATACAAATTTCAGTGCATTGTCACCAGGTACATATACTGCAACGCTCAATATTAAAGATCAGTCAAACAACCTGTTAGAAACGATACCAGTGTCTGCAACAAAGTAACAAGCAAAAATCTAGGCAGGATGTATAGATACGGTAAGTTTATGCAAAAACGATATCTTTATTTTGCACTATTTGGTATTTGTATTGTCCTAGTTGTTTTTGTTGCTATTTTTTTCCAAAATTCCTCTGTCACTCCATCCTCGACCAACACACCACCTCGTATGGTGAACAAAACAATCAATCAACAATCTGCTTTTACCCCAGACACTACTTCGGTCTCACAACAGGGAGTTTCACCGAGTGTTTTAGTAATGAATCCCACAAGTTCTACGATCGCCTCGATTGTAAAAAATTTTTATACCTGGTATTTCACCTATCCGGGAAATCCTCTGGTATCAGGAGCATATAAAAATAGCCCGTATCTTTCAGATACCTTTAAACAAAATACTGCTGCTCTCTTTGATCCTTCTCAGCCTTCAGTTGATCCGATTTTTTGTAATGGAAACAAAACGAATTCGGTTTCTTTTGGTAATGTCTATTATATCGACGAGAATAATGCCACAGTAACTGTAACCAGACACACAGATAAGAAAGATCTTTATCGTTTTGCAGTTAAAAAGGAAAATGGTCGCTGGGTTATTAATGACATTGTATGTATTCCTTAGGTTATCCTTTTCATACCCTCATAAAGCACTATACCCAAACTTACCACGACATTTAGGCTTTTATTGACTCCCCACAGCGGCAACTCAACAATATGATCAACATAATCTAAAACCTCTTTCGAAACTCCATCTGTTTCATGTCCGACAACAAACGCTGCCGGAAATGCATATGCTACTTTGTCGTAGGAAATGCTTCTTGCATCCTGTTCTATAGCAAACGTTTTGAGTTTGACGTTTTGCGCTTTGAGTTCTTGAAGCGCTTCAACTGCTGTTGGCGCGTAGTCCCATGCTACCCATTCGGTCGTATTAATCGATGCTTTTTTAATCCGTGAATTAGGGGGTGTTTCTGACCCACCGCAAAGGATCACCTTTTCTGCTGCTACGGCATCTGCCAATCGGAAAATAGAGCCAATGTTATACGTATCAAGAACATTATCCAAAATGATGTAGAGGGGGTTCTTTTTTACCTGGTGTATTTGGGAAGACTCAGGAATTGTTACACGTAATTCTTTGGCATTGAGTTTGATCATAGTCAAGTATTATAGCAAATCCGCTATTGACAATATATTATTCCTTTTGAAATACTAAATTTGTATGGATGCTTTGGATCCGAAAAACCCTGTAGAATTGCCAGAGCCAAATGAAAAGTTATTACGACAGCCAACATTTCTGGAGAAGTATGGTTGGCTAAAAACAGTACTGATTATTATTCTCCTGATTATTTGTATCGATGAAGTTATTTATATTTTTCTGCATAAAACGCAACCGGCAGCAAACTACGTCGTGCATCCAACAATAAGTCCCACTCGAAATTGGAAAACATATACTGATACCGCGGGAAAATTTACTATACAGTATCCGGCGAATTATGTTTTAACCACTGAAAACGCGACTTCAACAGCAACTGTACAATTGCAGTCAGGTATCATCCCGTCACTCCATACGCCGTTTGCCTTACGTATCCAGTATAAGCCCGTATCCAAGCAACTGGAACTACCAGCGCTGATACAACAAAATAAGACGTGTCCGGCTATTGCTGCATCAGAGGGGAGGCCGACTATGATTAATAATAAACAACCTGCTCTCATGTATGTTGATACTACGTGCGGGCAAAACGGATTAACGACAATTGTTTATACGATACATGGCACCATGTTTTACACATTGACTATTGCTGCTCCCGTGCATTTTGTTGAGGTGAAGCCATATCTGGATACTATCCTTGCAACCTTACGTTTTAATTGATATGCTGCATCCAAAACCGAAGTAACAGTTCCTGTTCCGCAATTACTCATAAGTACGATGTCTCCCCACCTCCCCTGTCAAATCAAGCTGTCACTGCAGAGCAAGAGGTAATACATCTTAAAGAAAATAATTCCGGAAGTAATACAGGGGGCTTACTGAGATACTGACTGCAGTTTTTGCACAAACTGTATGAGTCTATAATGAGGCGTGATACTTTTTTATATCCTCTACCTTCCATGCGGCAAAATCACACGTGGGATAATTTGAGCAACCGAAAAATTTGCGGCCTTTTTTGGTTTTTTTGACAATAATTTTCCCGCCGTCTTTAGGACAGATGTATTGTGTGGTTTGCGCATATGGTTTGGTGAATTTGCATTCCGGGAAGCGGCTGCAGGAAAGAAATTTACCAAATCTCCCATGTCTGATAACCAGTGGTGCACCGCAGAGCGGGCAGGATTCATCGATTTGGGGAGCAACAATTTTTACCCGGGCAGCATGTTCAACATCTGCTAACTTCTTTTCAAATGGCGTATAGAATTCTCGCATCATTTGCACCCATTCTTTGTTACCGTTAGCAACCATATCCAATTCGTCTTCCATTCCAGCAGTAAAGGGAATATCATCAATGGTGGAAAAATTTGCGACAAGAAAATCGTTGACTGCAGCTCCAATTGGTGTTGGCTCGAATCGTTTTTCAACTCGTTCCACATATGCCCGATCAACAAGAGTAGAAATAATTGAAGCATACGTTGACGGACGCCCAATGCCTTTCTCCTCAAGGGTGGCAATAAGTGAAGCATCGTTGTAGCGTGGTGGTGGTAGGGTTTCATGCTGATCAGCGCGAATCTTCTGCGTCTCTAATGATTCACCAGCCTGATAAACCGGCAATCTGGTATCTTCCAAGGCTTGTGGATTGAGTTTGAGAAAGCCATCGAAAAGTAAAACTGATCCAGTAGCCTTTAATCTATAAACATTTACATTTTGATTTTGAGAGTCTACAACTACGGTTGTGGACTCGATTATCGCCTCTGCCATTTGTGACGCAACTGCCCGCCGCCAGATTAAATCATATAGTTTGGCATGTTCTGCGCCAATCTCATCTCTCACCTCTGACATCTGACGGTTAACATTTGTAGGTCTGATTGCCTCATGCGCTTCCTGAGCAAGTTTTTGTCTGGTTTTAAAGATACGGGGTGATGATGAAAGATAGGTATGACCAAATGTTTGATCAATATATGTTCGCATTTGTGTAATCGCTGAAGAAGCAAGTGCAAGAGAATCCGTACGATGATAGGTAATAAATCCTTCCTCGTAAAGTTTTTGCGCTAAGGTCATTGTCCGTTTGCCCGAGAGACCAAATCGACGTGAAGCTTCCTGCTGCAAAGTTGATGTTGTAAACGGCGGATACGGACTGCGTTTGATTTGCTTTTTCGCTATATCTGCGACAGTAAACTGTTGAGTTTGTAAATCCTTACTAATTGTATCTGCCTTCTCCTGTGAATCAATAATCGTTTTGCTGAACGTGTAGTCGCCATCATACAAACTCATTTTTTCTTTGACGTCAACTTTTTTGCCATTAATCTCAACAAGCGTAAACTCAATCCCACGATCTTTTATGTTTCTTACTTGTCCGGAAACCGAAATCCCGTCAGTATTCGGAGTCATTGATTCTGGGGTCGCTTCGTTCCCCGGAAACTTTCTTTTGGTAAGTATGGCATGAATAGTAAAATATGGTTCTTTTTTGAACTGCTCAATCTCCCGCTCACGCTCTACAATCAGTCGCAATGCAACACTTTGGACACGACCGGCAGATAATCCACGACGAATTTTCCGCCAGAGAATTGGCGACAACTGATAACCGACTAACCGATCTAATACACGGCGTGCAGTCTGCGCATTGACTAAATGTGTATCAATGTCCCGCGGTGATTGCATCGCTTCTTTGATTGCATGCTCCGTAATCTCATGAAACACAATTCTTTGGAACTTTGCGTTTTTCGTTTTGGACTTTACGCTTGCATCAAGTAACTCTTTGATGTTCGAAGCGATGGCCTCCCCTTCACGATCAGGATCAGTGGCAAGAATAATCGTGTCTGATTTTTTAGCTGCAGTTTGTAATTCTTTAATCAGTTTTTGTTTGTCAGGAATAATTTCATATTGCGGTGAAAAGTTATGCGCCACATCAATACCCAATTTACTCTTGGGTAGATCAATGATATGCCCCATGGAAAATTTGATCAGGTAATCCTCTCCGAGAAAACGGCTGATCGTTCGGGCTTTGGTGGGTGATTCGACAATAACTAAATGCTTCATACTCGTTAGACAATGAAGTAATCAGACAATGTCATTCATTGTAGCGTACATTATACTGAAGTTGTCAAGAGAAGACGTATTTTTTTTAAATTGGTAAATAAAACATCCCATCCACCGAACTTCTTACCAATCCCTTCATTTCAAGTACCGAAAGCACACCTCCCAATTTTGCTGAATCAAGCTTGGTCTTACGCACTAGCTCATCAAAATGTAGCGCTTCATTTTGCAGCAAATCAATAATCATTTGCTCTTCCCGCGTATCTCCCGTTATCTCCCTTATCACCTTCTTCTTACATCCTCCATTAGTAATCTTACATCCCAATTCATTAATGATCTCATCTGCCGACGTCACCAGTTTTGCTCCTTTACCAATAAGTGACAATGGGCCTTTGGACAGGCTCGAGGTAATCGGTCCCGGCACTGCAAATACCGGGCGACCATTGATAAAACTGTCATTGGCGGTAATCAGACTGCCGCTATCCTCTGCTCCTTCTGTCACTACGACAGCCCTTGATAAACCAGCAATAATCCGATTGCGGGATGGGAATGCTCCTTTACCTGGCTGCATACCTAGCGGATATTCTGAAACAATTACTCCATCATGTTCAATAATAGTTGCATAGAGTGCTGAGTTTTCTCTGGGATAACAACAATCTACGCCACATCCCAACACTGCAATCGTTTTTCCTTTAGTGGCTATAGTAACTGCATGTGCTATGCTGTCGACCCCGGTTGCCAAACCCGAAACGATAACACAACCTGCTGCGACCAGCTCCTGAGTAAATAATCTTGTTACTTCTTCACCATACGCAGTTACGCGCCGGGTCCCCACAATCGCAATCGTTTGCTGATTGGAAGAAGCATTGAAATCAAACTTGCCTTTCCCATACAAAACAAATGGCGGCTTTTTGCTCTGCAATAATAATTTCGGATAGGCAGGATCACAAGTCGTCAAAAACCATATGTGTTCTTTTTTGAGTTGCTCGTAATATCCGGTAAGAGAAATAGTGGGGCGAAACGCAACAAATGCTTTGGAGACAATTTTGCCGATACCCGTATTTTCTAAATCAGATAGACCTGCTTCCCATGCTGCTTGTGCCGATCCGAAGTAATCAAGCAGTTGTTGAAACCGCACCGGTCCAATACCGGGAAAGACCGAAAATCCGAGAAAATACAACCGCTCATCCATATAGCAATCATCATAGCACAGCTTGACAGACTGCATTTCCTACTTCCCGCTCTCTCTGGCTCATTTTGCCTTCAGGAGATCTTTGAATACCAAAAGGAGAAATTGTTAGCACTTCACCTTGGATCTGATGATTTTGATTGATCTCCATCCGCCAGCACCATCCTCGCGGAAGGCTGTAGTAAACTTTCTCAAGCATACCAAATGTAGTAGGTTGCTTGCTTCTAAAATACTTCGCAGTATTTTTGCGGTTCGCCCGTGTGTAACAGCAACAACCTCTTGCTGTGAATTCCATAAAGATCGTTTATACCTTTCTCTCCAGAATCATATACTAACTGTATCCTATCATCATCTCCATGGATAAGTTTACTTATCGTTCCTCTCATCTCTTCGATAAATTGCTGCGTGGGCAATTGATTAAGGAGATCACTTTGATCTCGCAGAAAGTCGTTGGGTAGACTTTCCAATTCATAAAACTCTTCTTCCGTACGTTGTAAAGAGTCGCCTAATTCTGGCATATATTCTATTTCCTCACTTACATGAAGTGCTTCTTTTAAAATTTTAGCCGTTTCATCCGTTCGGCCAATCGAGGAAGAATCGGTAATAATAGTATGTATAGAAAATTCATCCAATATGCTGTTTTTCTTACATCTTCTTTCCCTTTGTCAGTTAGACCGTGAGCATCAGTGTAGAAACCGGAAGAGTTTCGTACTGTCTCACCATGACGGAAAAGATACAATACTGCCATAGACAACTTACTCCTCAAAATAATCCGTCAGAATATCCTTTGCAATCGGGCCTGCGATATTGGATCCTTCTCCGCTTGACTCGGACAACACCGTTACAACTACTTGAGGATTATATGCCGGTGCAAAGAGTGTAATCCATGCATGGGGCAATGTTTGCGCGCCGCCGTACTGCGCTGTGCCGGTTTTGCAGGCAATTGAGACACCAATATCTTTCTGATTTTTCTTTTGTGCAGAATTTGTTGCATTTGCTGGAATAAAGAAATTCTTCCCGTCAATTGGATATGTAAAATTGGCAATTTGAAACTGGAAATTGAATAATGGCCATCCTACCCCGCCGGTACTGCACGCGCCAACCATCCCTTGTCTGAGTAATGCAACTGTTTTTTCTGATAACAATCCCTGCTTCATGATTTTTGCTTCCTGAGTCTTTAATAGATGCGGCTGATAGATCGTACCGTTGTTGGCAATTGCTTGCGTCCACGTATTGACTTGCAAGGGTGTAGTCAAAAGATATCCCTGACCAATACCATAATTATAGGTATCACCCAGATACCAGGGTTGACCCAGAGTTTTTTGTTTCCATTCCACAGTGGGCACTAATCCTGCCTGTTCACCGGGCAGATCAATACCCAAAAGCGCTCCCAGTCCGAATTTCCGGGCTTCCTGAGAAATTTTATCAATACCGACTTTTGCCGCAAGTTTGTAGAAAAAAATATCATTGGAGCGGGTAATTGCGCGTACAACATTGATTGGTCCCTGTTCTTTCAGGCCGTAATCAGTATAATACCAGTTGGCAAAAGAAAATGTCCCGACTTTCAATATTCCCGGATCAGTAATCGTATACTGTTCGTCAATGATATGATCTTCCAGTCCTGCTGCTGCGACAATTAATTTAAACGTTGATCCCGGCGGATAAACACCTGAGATAGCGCGATTTAAAAGCGGCTGATTTTGCGAATCGGACAAAATCGCCTGGACACTGCGATACGCACTGGTTGATGAGGGTTGGTAATTCTGATCAAGCGTAAACAAATTCGGATCAAATGAGGGTTTGGAAATCATTGCCAGGATTTCACCATCCGGTTTTGAGACGATCGCTGCGCCATGGACGACAGAAGACATTGCCGCATACACTTGCTGCTGCAACTTCGCATCAATGGTAAGGGTAATATCCTGTCCGGGAATCGGGTCAGTCTGTCCAAGCGATTGCACTTGCCGCCCCAACGCATCAACTTCAATTAATTCCTTGCCATCTGTTCCCCGCAAGCTATGTTCGTATTGTTCCTCAATGCCGCTTTTGCCTACCCAGTCAGTTGGTTGATACGAATAAAATGCCGCATCTTTTAATTCATCCGGACTGATTTGTCCAAGATAGCCGATCACATGAGCCAGCGCATCTTTGTACGGATATTCCCGCAATGAATCAATCTCAACATGCTGATCACCTTTTGCCAGAAGCGCAAGGGCCTGTTCTCTGGTTAAATGAATTGATTTGCCATTCACTGTCTCGCGGAATCCGGGGATGTTGTAAACAAGCGGATTACCATTGCGGTCAAAAATAACTCCCCGCGACGCGTGAATAATTCGCGTCCGGATACGATTGGAATCAGCAAGCTGACGATAATAGTTGCCCTGCACGATTTGGAGCGAAAAAAGTCTCCCAATAAGAATCAATACCGAAACAACAAGTACTACCGGCAACAAGTAGTCACGCATCCGAAAGGATCGCTCTATCTCATAATGTCTTCGTTTTACTTTCTCTGTTCTGATATGTTCTGAAAACGCATAGCCTGCTTTCATAAAAATCCTTCTACTCTTTTTTGATTCCTCAACAATTTTCCCAATAAAAATCCCCCGATCGCAAGCCCCATTATTATTACCGCTTGTGCCCACATACTGCTATAACCAAATATCCCGCAGAAAAGTAATGATCCGACAAATGCTGCAATTGCAACAAACGGTAACGAATCAATTTCATATTTTCGCTCGTATAACAAAACAAAAAACAGAAACACCAGCAAAAATAAACTTGTCTCACCCGGTATTTGCAACTGAAGCATATCGAGCACTACACCGGCAAAGAATGCGAAAATAAATACTATGCTACTGCGCTGCCATATCGTCATCAATAACAGTAAAACAAAAACCAGCGGCAATGTTGTCACTGTCCCTTCAAGGAAAACAGCAGAACATACAAGTAATAAAAGAACAAATAACATGGTTACTTCGTTATTACAAACACCATCTCCAGTCCACTCACATCCACCAGACTCTCTACCTGCGCTGTCTGAAACAGGCTACTACTCTCTCTATTTACCGAAGTAATCTTGCCAACGACTAATCCTGGAGGGATCTGAGTAGTATCTGTCATATCACCCTTCGTGAATACCAAATCACCAATTTGCAATTTGTCTGATAAAACGACGTTTTCCAAAACCAGAGCATCATTTTCCGGTTTTATAATACCGAGTGCTGAGGTGTGCAAGGTCTGTGCAGTAAATGATGTCGTCCCTTGCGTTAGTAACGCTACTTTTGCGCTGCGCGCTGATACTTCACTGAGCGTACCAACGAGATTATTCCTGACAACTACCGCATCACCTTTTTTCAGATGTGATGCTGTCCCCTGATCAATCAGCAATGCTGAAGGCATCGAAACTCCCGGGACAAAACCAATCATACCGATAACATGTGCCGGAATCAACGTAGCAGGCGATGGTGTACGGGTCTGAAACTGATCACGAAGCGCTGCATTTTCTTTTTCGAGTTCTGTTTGTGCAACCAGTTGTTTTGCAAGTGTTTGATTTTCGTCACGGAGGTGTTGCAATATATTATTATTGGTAGTGGCTGACACACTATGACTGAGAGCAAAGAACATCCGCTGGAGCGGAATTGTCACTTGTTCAAGGATGCCATCCGGCCCATTGAGTAAACCCTTTTGGGAAAGAAAGAAAAGTATGAGTGCGATGAAAAAGAAAAGAAGAAATACCGGAAATACTTTCGCTCGTCTTTGCTGCATGCAAGTATTGTAATCCGTTTCCCCTCAGCCGACAACCCCATTATTTCAATCCTCCAATCACCTTCACCCGCTCAAGCAGCCGCTCATCTTCAAGTACTTTCCCTGTCCCGCGGACAACAGAGGTCAACGGATCTGAGGAGACAATAACCGGCATGTGTACCTTCTCAACAATCAACTCATCCAATCCAAGTAGATTGGCACCGCCTCCTGTCAGAAGAATTCCCTGTTCCAGAATATCCGGCAGAAGCTCCGGCGGTGTTTCTTCCAAGACATCAGCAATTGCCTGAACAATCTGACTGATAATCGGAGAAAGTGCCTCACGCACTTCGGATTCAGTAATCCGTAGACTCCTTGGCAATCCTGTTTCAATATCCCGTCCGCGCACAATCATCATCCTGTCTCCTTTCTGTCCATCCGGTTCAATACCTTCCTCATCGTTCTTTGGTCTTTGGTCTTTGCTCTTTGCTCTTTTTTCATATGCTGACCCAATCTCCATTTTAATCTCCTCTGCGGTTCTTTCGCCGATAATCAGCCCATGCCGCAGACGAATATAGTGGAGAATCGCCTGATCCATATCATCACCAGCAGTTTTGAGAGAACGACCTACAACAATCCCGCCTAACGAAATCACTGCAATCTCTGTCGTCCCGCCGCCAATATCAACAACCATCACACCTTTTGACTGGAAGATAGAAATATTCTCGCCGACTGCTGCTGCCATTGGTTCTTCAATCAAAAACGCTTCCCGCGCGCCTGCTGCCAGCGCTGCTTCCCATACAGCCCGGCGTTCAACTTCAGTGACTGCTGATGGTATACCAATAACCACTTTCGGTCTCGCCAAAAGTTTTGGTATGGTTGCTCCCATCTCATGCACTTGTTTGATGTAATGGCTGATCATTGCCTCAGTCGCATCGAAATCAGCAATCACTCCACCCCGCAATGGCCGGACAGTGATAATTGATGCCGGCGTCTTTCCCAGCATTTTTTTGGCTTCCGTACCAATAGCAATCACGTGCTTACTTTTTTTGTGCCGGGCTACGACAGATGGTTCACGAATCGCAATTCCCTTGCCGCGAACAAAAATGAGCGTATTCGCAGTACCCAGATCAATACCAATGTCATGAGAGAAAAGAGAAAAGAATTGATTGAGCAATGAAAGTCGCATACTAAAAACGTCTAGCTTCTAGCGTCGAGCGTTTAGTTCTTTTATACGAAAATAGTAAACTAGACGCTAAATCCTAGCCGCTAGAGGCTGTTGCTATTCTACCAGCTTGCTCAGGTTTTGCCAATATGATACGATTAAAGAGTAATTTGAAATGAATTTTCAATGCACTGTTTTAGCATTGAAGAAATGGAAATTTAGCTTTCATTCAAAATTGAAAACTAAAAATTGAAAATTCCATGAAACTCACTTCGTATTGTAACCGTATCATCGAATATTCTTTTTACGCTCTTTTCTTTTTTGTCCCGCTCGTCTTTTCCGGCAATACTTCTGAGTTATTTGAATTTAACAAAATGTGGGTCACCTTTGGATTAACGATCATTATCGCCACGACCTGGTTGGCAAAAATGCTCCTGCAAAAAAAGTCCATTGTGAAGCGGACGCCGCTAGATATCCCACTCATGCTTTTTCTCATCTCACAAATTATTTCAACCATCTTTTCTCTTGATACTCATGTTTCGCTGTGGGGATACTATTCGCGTTTCAATGGAGGCCTGCTTTCGACAATTGCATATATCATTTTATACTATGCTTTTGTCAGCAATCTGGAAGTCAGGCATATTCTCAAATCACTCAAAGCAAGTTTGATTGCAGGACTGCTTGTAGCATTGTGGGGATTGCCCTCACATTTTGGCGCTGATCCAACGTGTTTTGTTTTCCGCGGCAACTTCGATACTTCCTGCTGGACAGATGCATTTAAACCAACAGTCCGGGCATTCTCCACCCTTGGGCAGCCTGATTGGTTTGCCGCCTACCTCGCTGTGCTCATACCCGTCGCAATGGGGTATTTTTTGAAGCATCAGGCATCAGGAATCAAAAATCACGGAAAAAATAAAACTATCTTGCTTACTTCTTGCTTCTTACTTCTTATTTCTTTGTTCTATGTTGATCTTATCTTCGCCAATGCCCGTGCCGGCTTTATCGCTTTTTGGGTGGTCAATATATTTTTCTGGATCGTGCTTTTCTGGAAGAAGATACTTCCCCAAAATGTATTAGTAAAATCCCTTATAATGCTCAATGCCTGTTTCTTACTTCTTACGTTTGTTTTCGGCAGCCCAGTCACCCAGATTAATAATCTGACACTTCCAAGCTTATCAACTGCGCATCAGCCTCCCACACACTCATCAACCTCGCAAACTGGACAATCGCAAACGGCAACTGATGACCAGACTGGCATAACTGATTCCGGGAAGATCAGACTGCTTGTCTGGCATGGAGCTATTGATGCCTGGAGAGCAAATCTGCAAAATACACTCATTGGTACCGGCGTTGAGACATTTGCTTTTGCCTATTATCAATACCGCCCGAAAGCGCACAACCTCACATCAGAATGGGATTATCTCTATAACAAAGCCCATAATGAATACCTGAACTATTTGACAACGACTGGCATCTTCGGATTGGGAACATATCTTGCATTTTTAGGACTTTTTATTTTTTTATCACTGAACGTGATTGCACATTTCCCACTGCAACTACCTGCCCATGATAAATCTCTGGAGACGAAACATTGGAAATTGGAAATTTTACCTGTCGCTCTTCTCTGCGCCTGGCTGTCAATTCTCATCACTAATTTTTTTGGTTTTTCTGTCGTGATTATGAATCTCTTTCTTTTCCTTATTCCGGTATGGTTGCTCATGCTGACGGGAAAAATTTCGGCGGAGCAAACGACAGACCAACAAACAGTATCGCCAACTGCGCTCCAATGGACAGGTATTGTTATCCTTATCATTGTCGCCTGTTATCTTCTTCTTGGACTGTTCCGGTATTGGTACGCCGATAGTGCCTATGCACTCGGTATGAATCTTGATCACGTCGATCAATTCCAGCAAGCCTATCCACAGTTACTCCAAGCAGTTTCGACCGAACCAGATGAGCCTGTCTATAAAGATGAATTATCGCTGAATTTGGCAGCGCTTTCCGTACTCCTCTATCAACAAAAAGACACGAAAAACGGCCAACAGTTTGCGAATAATGCAATTATACTGAGTAATCAGGTTGTTTCCGCCCATCCTAACAATGTTGTTTTCTGGAAAAACCGGGTTCGGGTATTGTATACAGTTGCTCAGGGCGATACACCACATCAAAAGCAATATTATCAGGCAGCACTGCAAGCAATTCAGCAAGCGAGTGATCTTGCGCCAACTGATGCAAAGACCTGGTATAATTACGGCGTCCTTACCGGCCAGACGGGTAATGTACAAAAAGCTATTCAAATTTTGCAGCATACGATTTATCTCAAGCCGGATTATCGTGATGCATATTTTGCCCTGGGAACATTTTATCATCAGCTGGCGGTTGACAAGAATGGGGCAGTTGTTAATGAAACCATGCAACAAAAAGCCATCCAGACCTATCAGTATATCCTTGATCACATCTCGCCCAATGATCCGGATGTCAAAAAAAGCCTGCAGGAATGGAATACAAATGTGTCCCAATGAAAATAATCCAATATATCCTAAAATAAATAGCTGTCCTGGTACTCTATTTCCGGTTTGTCCGGAATCAATAATTGGGATACATTTGGATTATTACCATTCGAATTCATTCGTATGTTAAGGATCGTCCAAGCACCCAATCCGGTACTTTCAACTCCTGCCAAACCGGTAACAAAAATTGATAAATCACTCCATCATCTACTCAAACAAATGGAGGAAGCACTTATCAGCGCCCGTGATCCGGAAGGCGTTGGGCTTGCTGCACCGCAAGTCGGTAAATCGTTGCAACTCTTTATTATTAAACAAACTCCCCGCTCACCGCTTCTGGTATTTATTAATCCGCATATTGAATCATCTTTTGATGCCCCAAAAGAAAAAAGCAGTGAGCATCCAACCTCAATCAGCGATGATCAAAAGAACGCAAAAGAAGATAAAGGCGTACAGCTGGAAGGCTGCTTATCACTCAAAGATATCTGGGGGGTTGTCAAACGGGATTATGGCCTCATCCTTTCCTATGAGGATGAGTCTGGCAAAAAGCACAGGAAAAAATTTGAAGGCTTCATCGCAACGATTATCCAACATGAATGCGATCATCTCAATGGTATTCTTTTCCCCAAACGGGTTCTTGAACAAAAAGGGAAATTGTATAAATCAATCAAAAATACTAAAGGCCAGCAGGAATTTGAAGAGATAGAACTATGAAAATATTTTTTTTTGGCACCCCCGACTTTGTCATTCCAGTTTTAGAAACATTGCTCAAAACACACGAGGTCATCGCGGTCGTCACCGCTCCTGATCATTTTGATAACAAAAGAAAACAAACAATTCCTTCACCTGTCAAATCATTTTACCAACACTACTATGAAACCCATGCTGGTAGTAACCAGTATCACCCGCTACCAATCTTCACACCCGAAAAGCTTTCAACCTTCAAGGCCCAACTCTCAACACTTGAGCCTGATCTCTTTGTCGTTGCCGCTTATGGCAAAATCATTCCAAAAGCGATATTAGCTATTCCGGTCCTGGGTGCACTTAATATCCACCCTTCACTGCTGCCAAACTATCGCGGTCCTTCGCCCGTCCCCGCAGCCATTCTCAATGGTGATCAGATAACCGGCGTTTCAATCATCAAAATGGATGAACAAATGGATCACGGCCCAATTCTTGCCAGTGAACCAGAACCAATCCTGGAAACAGATACATTCGAAACATTGGTAAAACGATTATTTGCAAAAGGAGCAACAATGCTCCCAAAAGTTATTGAAAATTATGCCAGCGGCGCCATCCCGCTGGTTCCTCAAGATGAAACGCAGGCAACCTATACCAGAATCATCACCAGACAGGACGGCTACATTGATCTAAATTCCATAGATACCAATGCTTCTGGTAATCCTAATCCAATCGCAAGCATGAGGACTCCATTAGTAAATGATTCTGGACAAGCCAGAAACATGTCTTCAAACAAATCATTGGAAATTAAAAATTTGAAATTGAAAATTAGCCGCATGATCCGGGCCTATTATCCCTGGCCTGGCGTCTGGACGAAGGTGAGAAGCAGGAATCAGGAAGTAAGAATTAAATTGCTGCCCGCTACGGCATTGCGAAACCATGAAATGGACGAGGCAATCCCGTTGGAAGCAAAACAAACCTCTTTTCTGATTCAGCCGGAAGGCAAAAAGCTAATGACTATTAAAGATTTTCTCAATGGTTATCCGGAAGTGAAAGAACAACTAGAAAGCATTTTTAAGAATTAAAAAAATAGTAAGAAAATCGAGTCATAGAATTAATAGTAGGTTGCTGCGATGATTATTTATGCAATAACTTGAGGTGCCTGACTTCCTTTGTCTCGATTTGTAACCGTCTTCAACATCCGCAAACATTTAGTACACAGCCGGACTCTTCTGCGTGTGCCGTTGATCAAAATCCGCGCGACATGAAGATTCGGCTTAAATACATGATTGGTCCGCCGCTTTGAGTGGGACACCCGGTGTCCATACATAATACCTTTTCCGCAATTCGCGCATTTCATTCCCATAGGCCAATATGATACCATATTAGGGAATATATCTCAAGAGAAATTAGCATTGAGTGTTTTAATTGTATCTATGGAAATTCTTGCGCCTGTCATCAGCATCATCATCGTCATTTATTCATCTATCCTCCATGAAATTGCTCACGGTTACGTTGCTTATCGTCTCGGCGATCCAACTGCAAAGCTCCGGGGACGGCTTACCTTAAATCCGTTGAAACACATAGACCTTTACATGAGCATTCTTCTCCCGCTCTTGTTATATATCTCAACTGCCGGCAGATTTATCTTCGGTGGTGCTAAACCGGTCCCTGTTGATCCTTTCAATCTTCGCGATGGCAGAAAAGATTTCGCACTTGTTGCACTCGTTGGTCCACTGACCAATTTTGTGCTTGCCATTATCGCTGCCCTGCTACTGCATATGTTTTACCGTGGAATACCTTTTGATCAGATTATCAGTGGTGATCTTATTGGCTTTTGTCTTGCAAGTATTGTCCAATGGAATCTCATTCTGGCAATTTTTAATTTATTGCCGATTCCTCCGCTTGACGGATCCAATGTCTTTGCGTTGCTTTTGCCCTCGCGTCAGGCTGCTATGTATCAATCACTTGGGGCAATGGGTATGCTGCTCTTGTTTGTTTTATTACTTTTTCCTTTTGGTGGATTTTCCTTGATGGATCTTGTCTATAATCTCGTTACGTTTTCACTCTCGCTCCTTGGATTTTGAGTTCGCTCTTGACAAACATCGCTTTTTCAGACAACAATAGATAAGATCCAATTTATGAAACTGAAAAAGAAACCAACTGCCAAAACTCCAGCGCGTAAAACTAGACAAAATAAAAAGAAAATGAAAGGTGAAGCGAAAAATGGCGCACTGTATGCGGTGGCCGTTTTAGCTATTGTAGCAGCGTTTGGCGCGGTCATGGCAGGAGGGGCGGTTCCCACCCTTGATAAATTGCAGAATCAGACACCTGCCGGATCAGCGTATGACTGTTGCGATAGCGGTGATGGTGCAGCATGTCATCCGCTTACCGGTGCCGGTCAGGTTATCACCTATAATGGCGACCAATACGGCCTATTGAAATCAAATATCTATCAGAAGGAAGCAACACATCTTGTACCAACGAGTCAATCATTTAATGGTCACCGCATTTTTATTTTAAATAACTCCAATTTTGATGGCTCAAGTGAGCCTAACTGGAACCCTGAATGTGCAGGAAAAGACAAAATTGCAATTCCCAATACAACCCCGGGCAACAATAATCCCAGATTGTGTTTTGGTGTACCTGTCGGGGAGTTAATATATACCTGCCAGGCTACAGCAGCACAATGCGATCAATTGTCGGGCAATAACCTTCCCCCATTCGATGTATATTATCGTATAAAAGACGGCCCGGTGCCACCGGAAATCGCCAATGATTGTCCTAAACCATCAGGGACCAACAATATTACCGGACAACAGGTTATCAAAGTCCCGACTCCTGCCGGTCAGAAAAATTTGCAGCTGCAAACATTCCAGGTACAGCAACAACAACAGACCTATCCCTGGCTTGGCGCCTGGTGTAAACCTGCTATTAATCTCTATCCGACAACAATTACAGAGGTACACGTCCAGGTTGCACCAAAAGGCAAACTTAATTACACCAATCCCCTCTATCCGGCAAATGGCTGGAATGTCACTGCTCATCCTGATGGCACAATCCTCGATAAAAACACAACATATCCTTATCTCTATTGGGAAGCAGCGATCCCTGATTCAGAAATCACACAGCCGCAAACGGGCTATGTGGTAGCCTATACAGATCTTGCCAATCTTTTCCAAACAGCTCTTCCGCAGCTTGGTCTTAATCAACGGGAAACAGCTCAATTTTCTACTTATTGGACAAAAGCATTACCAAAATCCCCATACTACTTTGTCGGCGTCATGCCTCAAAATACAATTAATCAATTGGCCCCCTTAACAATTACCCCTAAACCTGATAGTCTGCTTCGTGTCAGTTTGTATTTCAAAGCATTGGATCAAAAAATATCTGTCCCTCCTGCTCCGCAATTATCATCATTCAAACGGAAAGGGTTTGTCGTAACCGAATGGGGCGGCTTTTTCAAAAAAGACAAGAACCATCCCAACTTTACCTGTATGATGTAACGTCTTCAGATATTGACATTGCGAAACTAAACTCCTATACTTTACTTGTTCTTTGATATTGGTTTAGAGGCTGTATTATTTTTCTCTACAACTTCATGTGTCCTGAGGTATTCTGCAATTTGCAGGAGACGAGGTATCTTTTGGTATACTGTGGTATACCAAACAGCCTTCCTACTTTTGTAGCTCGGGGAAAATACCAGCCATACCATATCAAAGAGCGAACTTATTTTTATTTGTCTTTTCGGATCTGTTTGTCTTGTTTCTCATTTCCGCGTAAATGGAAACCTAGAAAAAATTTTTGAAATTTCTTCGCCACTAATACATTTTCGTTCTTTCTCCTTCTTGTCCCATGCTTTTCTCTCTGCTAAAATTATCCATACAAATTGCCGACATAGCTCAGTGGTAGAGCAATGCTTTTGTAAAGCATGGGTCGAGGGTTCAAATCCCCCTGTCGGCTCAAGAAGGTAGTAAAGGTAAAGTAGCAAGTAGTATCAAATCATATTTTTTTCTCTTGTATATTTGCTATCTGATACTTTATACTTACTACTTGATACTCAATAGGAATCCAGGCTGGGGTGGCAGAGTAGCAATTGCATGTGGCTGTAGACCACACGTCCGTTCGGACTCCGGGGGTGCAATTCCCTCCCCCAGCACATATTGTAGCGTATAGCTTATGGCAGATAGTTTTTAGTTTTTCCATACGCTATACGCTCTTTGTTGTTTATGAATTTGCCGACATAGTTTAATGGTAAAACAAGCCCTTGGTAAGGGCTAGAGCATGGGTCCGATTCCCATTGTCGGCTCAAAATGTGCTATAATTGCAGGAAAGGAGGAATCTGTGGCAAAAAAAGGTGATCATCGTATCAAAATAGGACTGGTCTGTACTGTTTGTAAAAACAGAAATTATGTGACAGAGAAAAATAAAATGGAGACACCAGAGAAATTGGTGCTGAAGAAATTCTGTTCCCACTGCCGTAAAGTCACAGACCACAAAGAAACAGACAAACTAAAATAAGTACTAATTTCAAATTTCTAATAAACTCATTTTGAAATGTGTAATTTGAGATTTCGCGCATAGCGCAATTAGGGGTGTCGGTTAACGGTAAACCAGCGGTCTCCAAAACCGCGACTGAGTGTTCGATTCACTCCACCCCTGCCTATTCGAGGGGGTAGCCGGGAAACCAATCTTGTTTGATGTGATCTTCTGCTATACCCATTGCTTTAAGAAGATTTCCCAAATTCTCCACCATTGGCTCTGGACCTGAAATATAAAAGATAGGCTTTCGTAAATCCGGAACAAAGTGTCTGATTTTTTCCTCATCAATATGTTCCGGGGAAAAAATATAATGAATAACAAAATTGGGATTTTCTTTTGCAATCTCTTCCAGCTCTTCTTTAAACACAATATGCTCATCACGATTAGCATAGAGAAGTGTTACATTGATAGGTTTTTTTTCAAAAACCAATTGCTTGAGCATTGAACGGAAAGGAGTAATACCAATTCCCCCTGCGATAAATACGTGTTTCTTTTCCGGATCATCAAGGATAAAATCACCTTCAAGATACGATATTTCAATTGACTTTCCAATTTGCAAACCCTTCAAGGCATTTTTAAAGCTACTCCCCTTTTCCTCAGCAAATCGTGTGGTGAGCATAACATGGCCTTCATAGGGCGCTGCAGAAATAGTAAACCATCTATCAGACCCGCGATCATCTGTTGGTTCATGATGGAATACGTAATGCAGAAACTGCCCTGCCTGCCAGGAAAGAGATTCTTGCGGCTCAAAAATAAATGATTCTACATGTGGTACTTCTGGTTTCCTGTCAATGAGTTTTACTTTCATAGGCACTCTTTTTCAGAATACTTTTAGAATAACTGTCTATTCTGAAAAAATCTAGTAGTACGTATACTCTCACACATCTCCCTATACTAAATCTTTTTACTGTTGGTATATAAAGCTGACCATAGCTTAGGTAGTGTTATTATAATTGCCCGCAATCCTCCTTAGCGTCTTCTTCTGCGAAAAGTATACCATCTCACAGAATCTTCAAGCGCTTGTACTCCTTGAGGTTTTATCTGTCTTCTACCATCAACTATCTCTACAAGATCTCTATCAATTACTCTCTCGCGTCGTTTTCCGGCTGGCTCTGCTCAACACATTCAGAACCTACGAGTGGACAAAACCATATCAACCTTTGGATTACAGCTTCAAATATATGCGGCAAATTCTTTATCAGTAGTAAGCGGTATAGTTTATATGTAGTTATTATGTTTAATTTGCTATAACTACAGACAAATATTAATATATGATGGAAATTAGCCTGAACAGTATTTATAAAGTGATACAATACCTATGATGATTCATAAGCTTTACTGTTACGTTGATGAAACAGGTCAAGATACCGGAGCACAATTCTTTTTAGTTGCAGTAGTCCTCAAAGAAATGGCAGGACTTACCTCCCTTGAAAAAAAACTTGAGGAAATTGAAGAAAGAACCGGTAAAGAGCAGCGAAAATGGAAGAAAATAAGCAAAGAGATAAAAATAAAATACCTAGAAGAGTTAATTCAGATCAAAGCGCTTAAAAAAGCTATTTATTACGCCACGTATCAAGCTTCAAAGGAATATTCTATATTAACCTCTTTTACTATTGCTAAAGCTGTCCTGGCAAAAGAAAATACTACAAACTATACGGTTACAGTCATCATTGATGGGTTAAATGATAAAGAGCGGGATGTAGTTCGGGAAGAGCTTAAGAAGCTTAAAATAAAATATAGGAAGATTCGGGGTATGAAAGATGAGCAAAGTGTCTTTTTAAGGCTTGCTGATGCTATGGCTGGGTTCTTACGAGAAGTTACTGAAGGGAAAGAATATGCAAAAGCATTTGCTAAACGCTTTAAAACTTCTGAGATTGTCACTGAGACATAAAAAAACCAGGCTGTCTTGACCTGGCAACCCAGCATTGCTAAGAGGCTGGCTGGCTCTATTCTCTTGCGAGACAGCGACCATACGGACGTTTTCAAGCATCTATAATATACCATTTTTGACTGGAATCGTCAACCACTGCGCCTTTCAAAAAGTTGTTTAACTATGTGATCGGCAAAGACAAAAACATCAAAGACAGTTTCTCTATCAACAAACTTTTTTGCGAAACCCCAAAGGATAGGGTTGTCTTCCGCTGAAAGATCAAGTTCTTCGACTTTTTGGGAATCCACATTAATTTTCTTAACCTTATTGGCAGCGACTTTCATTGTAATCTTTTTTATGTTGTAATGGAGATAGGGATTCCTGACTGTGTTTTTGAAGCTTTTGAGGGCATCTTCTAGCTTATCATCAAGGATACCTAACTGCTTGGCTTCTTTTATGGTTGGTCCCAATTCCATATTTTCAATACGATCCCACTCAGCTTTATCGTATGCATCTCCTCGATTCTTTTTTACAATAGCATGCTTGAGAGAGAATTCCACAAGAACTGCACTTAACGAAATAGCAGCACCGTTGAGCCCAAAAATAATACATTCTCGGATTTCATCATAAAGAAAACCTATGGTGGGAATGGCAATCTGGGGCGAGCTGGGGAACTTGCTTAATAATGAGTTAGCCGCTTGTCTCCGTTGAGTAAACAGTTCATCAAGTATTTCATCTTCCGTCTTATGAACAGGTTTATCAAACTTAACACCTTGTTTTTGTAGCTTCTCAATTGTTTGAGGACTGGAAATTATATGTGTAGATCCTTTTACTAGATTGGATAGGAAGTCATCTATGTTACTCATCGTATTATTACGAATTCTGATTAGCTTTTATTGCTTTCACCAATAGAAAATTCGGAACATGTCTATCCCTAATGTGATTTTTGTTACCCTTAGCAACATCCTCAGAAAGCTTTGGTTCAAGCACTTTCTGAATATTACATCCTTCCTCAATAATAAGGTTGAGGTAATCGCTCAACATGTGGTGGAAAGAGTATCCAATGTAGTTTTGTATCTTATACTCGTCAAAATAGTGGCTAACCTTTACATACGGAGTTTGCTCCCACTTTCCTTCAACATCAAAACAAGGGTGTGAAATAGAAAATATGAATAATCCACCTGGCTTGAGAACTCTAATACAATTTTTTATTGCGGACTGGTAATCAGGAATATCCATAAAAACCATATTTGAAACTACAATATCAAAGTTATTTGGTTCTCCTTGCCATTTTGATAAATCAGCTTGAATATAAGT
>Ga0070740_10001872_pt1 | contig 26970 bp, 21 predicted proteins | sample Coa_R2_FD_67286 | JGI IMG/M metagenome (GOLD analysis project Ga0070740, IMG submission 67286) | Surface soil microbial communities from Centralia Pennsylvania, which are recovering from an underground coalmine fire - Coalmine... | ecosystem: Environmental > Terrestrial > Soil > Unclassified ...
CGCGCTCGACGACCGGGCCGACGAGCGCCTGCGCACGCTCTTCCCCGACCGCGAGATCTACCGCTACGTGCGCTCCCCGGCGGGCGAGCCGCGGTTTACGCCGCTCGCCCTTGCATCGGCCCGCGCCGCCCGCTAGCCACGGTGCCCGCACGCGACGCCCGCCCCGTGCCGGTGATCGCTTCCTTTCCCCACACCTGAGCTCTTCACAGCGGCGGGAGGAGGCGGATGGCGTATCGCGAGGCCACGCTCACCGACGAGCGCGTCGCCGTCGGGCTCGTTGCGCTCAAGGCGGTGCCGACCCGGCCACATGGCGCGGCCTGGGTCGAGTGCGTGCGGCACGAGGCGACGAGTCGCACAGCCCTTACGACGTCGCGAACGGTCCCCGGAACCCGAGCGGCCCGCCCACGAGCGCGCGGACGAGATCGACCTGGCGATGAAGCCGGGTCTTGCCCAGGATCTGGTTGAGCTGTTTGCGCGCCGTGCTCGTCTTGATCCCGAACTTCGCCGCCGCCTCGGCCAGGGTCTTGCCCTCCGCAAGGGCGACAGCAAGCCGCGCCTCGGCGGGCGTCAGCTCGAAGAGGCGGGTGAGAACCCCCGCCGGCGTCTCAACGCGCTGCCCGGGGTCGTTCGCGACGAGCGCGACCGCCGCCTTTCTCGGGACGCCCCAGGGGGCAGGCGCGACGACGGGAATGGCGGCCAGCACGAGCGTGCCACGCTCCCTCCCTCCGGCTCCGGTCGCGAAACGCAGCATCCGGATGCCGCGGTCGACCCCCGCTGGGTTGTCTCGCGCGACCTCCACAACGAATCGCGCGACTCGTTCGGTCTCGCCCGCGACCACCGACACCAGGCGTCCCTCGCGGAGGACGAGGCTATCTCGCCGGTCGAGGAGATCGTCGGCGCTCCGGTTCGTCCCCACGACGATGCCGGCAGCGTCGAGGAGGAAGACGGCCGTCGGGAGCCGGTCGAGAACCGCCGTGGCGGCCCCTTCCGCGGCCTTCGCCTGATGCAGCGCGGTACCGATCCGGAGCGCGCGCTTGAGGTGGGGCGCGAGCCGGCGAAAGACGTCGAGTTCCCTCGCCCCGAACGGGCGGGCGCCCCGGGGGCGCAGGACCCGAATGACCCCGACAGCGTCTCCCTCCTTCAGGACCACCGCGCCCGCGATGTGGAAGAGGCCCTGGGGGCGGAGGAAGTCGTTGTAGAACTCGGCGCGGACCAAGTCTCGATCCTGCAAGACATCCTGTCCCCGGAAGACGCTGCCCTCAGGCAGGGCGCTGATGAGCGGCCGACGGATGTCGAGCCTCACGTAGTAGTCGTGGAAGGCGCGCTCCCATCGCGGCTCGACGCCTCGTTGAATAGCCAGCTCGTTCCCACCGGCCGGGCGGCTCCAGAAGAGACCGGGGACGATACCCCCCACCGCTGCAGCCAGGCGGTCGAGGAACGGTGGCCACGCCGCCGGGTCGAGGGCGGCATCGTACGCGAGCGCGGTGAGGTCGGAAACGGGATCGGCCACGGGCGTTGTCGGGTGCCACCACGGCGCCCGGGCGCCGACGTACCCCATTTGGGGCATGATGGGCAACCAGCTTCATGGCTAGGGGAAGAGCGATGGACACTGCTCTCCGGTTAGGAGGGACCACCCCGAGCGGATCCCGTGCCCGCCGCCACGTCTCCCATTCCCCGAGTTCGCTGACGTTCATTGCACCAGGCATGTCGGGGGTGCGATGCAGGGCTCTTGTCCTACCCCTGGTCGCTCTCTTCCTCGGCCTACCCCAGCCCGCCAACTCCGCGGGGCATTGCACCGGCCCGCTGCGCAAAAGCTGCCTCCGGAAACTCAACAAGTGCTTCAATCCGGGACAGGCAGCCGCCCGCACCACGAACACCGCCCGCAGTCTCGCCACCGCCGCGTCATGCGCCATCGCGGCGACCGCCAGGCCGTCGTTGCCGTCGGTCACGAGAGCCTCGTCCTCGCCCACACCCTCCTCGCCCGCGAGACAACCTATCACGAGCTTGGTGCCGACTACCTCGACCGCCGCGACACCGAACGCACCGCCCGCCCCTGCGTTCGTCTCCGGGAGCGTCTCGGTCACCGCGTCACGCTGAGCCCCGCGGAGGTCGCGGCATCAGATCGACCGACATCTTCCAGCCAGACGGCGCACCGTAGCGCTTGCCCTGCCGACCGAGAGCTTTCGAGGTCCCCGAGCGCCACCTGGGCGTCAAGCGCAGCCAGGATGAGTACCGAAGCGACCCCCGCGTAGGAGGTTCTCGCGTGGGGCCCCGGTTTCGGGCGCCCGCCGTCGGCGCTTGACCCCCCGCGCCGAAGTGTGGCCTTTCCTCCCGTCGTCGAACCGTGCGCCCGCTTCGCGGAGCGAATCGTGGCTGACGCCGTGCTCGTATTCGTTGCCGGGGCCTCACCGCAGATCATCACCGAGACGGTGTGGGCGCTGACCACCACGGACTGCCCTACGACCGACGTCTACGTCCTCACTACGGCGCGGGGCCGGGACGCCATCGCCGCCGCCCTGCTCGGACACCGTGGCCAGTGGCGGCGCCTCGTCACGGCGTATCCCCGCGCCCGCAGGTTCCGCCTCGGCGCCCGCAACGTGATCGTTCTCCACGACGGCCGCGGCCGCCCGCTCGAGGACGTCCGCTCGAGCGAGGACAATCGGGCGGCCGCTGATCAGATCGTCCGCTTCGTCGCCGAGCACACGCGCGAGGGCGCGCCACCGCTGCACGCCTCGATTGCCGGCGGGCGCAAGACGATGGGCTACCTGCTCGCGGCGGCGCTGATGCTCTACGGACGGCCCGAAGACCGGCTCTCCCACGTGCTCATCCGCCCCTCCGCGCTGGAGGGCACCGATTTCCACTTTCCACCGCGTCGCGCCCCGGCCGTGCTCACACATCGTCGGGCCGACGGGACAATCGTGCGCGTGCCGGCCCGCGACGTCCGCATCGAGCTTGCCGATCTGCCGTTTCCGCGCCTGCGGGCCGTGGGCGACATCAGCCGCATGCGCGATCGCCCGTTCTCGGTTGTGGTCCAGGAGCTGCAGGAAGATCTCGCCCGACTCGTCGACCCTCACGTGGAGATCGATTCGCGGCGGGGCACGCTGAGCTGCGGCGAGCTCACCGTGCGGCTCTCGCCGCTGCGGGCAGCCCTCTACACCGAGCTCGCCGAGCGGCGGCGCAGCGGCTGCGGCCAGCCAGCCTGCGAGGGGTGTCCCGTGTGTTTCCTCCCTGCAACCGAGATCCGGGAGCGGCTCGCCCCGCGCCTGCGTGAGCGCATGATTGAGCTTGGCAGCCCGGGAGTCGAGGTCCGGGCCGGCCACGTGCGATGGGCCGAGAAGCAATTTCGCGAGGAACGCAGCAAGATCAACCGGGACCTGCAGCGTGCGCTGCGCGGCGCTGCGGGTCCCTACCAGGTGCGCGCGATCGGGAGCAGGAAGGCGCGGCTCTATGGCCTCGGTCTCTCCCCCGAGCGCATCCGAATCGCCGGATCGCCTGCCGGCGCCGGGCAACAATGTTGACGGCAACGTTGCCTCGATCGGTCCTGGCGTGGCGAAGGCTTGCCAACTCGATGGCGCTCGATTTAGCTTCGCGCCTGACAATGACCAGCGTGACGGCACGCGCGCTTCCGCAGAGCGCGGCCTGCCCCTACTGCGGGCAACCGATCACCGCGCGGAAGCTCGACGAGATTCGCGACCGGATCCGCGCCAAGGAGGCAGCCCAGCTCAAGGCGCTGGAGCAGAGGCTTCGCGCGGAGCTCGCTACTGCCAACCGCGCCGAAGCGGCCCGTCTGGCGACGCGCGCGAGCGAGCTGGCCGCGCGCGAACAGGCGCTCGCCGAGCGCGCAAAAGCCCTGGAGGTGGCGGCACGGGCACGGTACGACGAGGGATACCGCAAGGCGCGCGTGGAGGCCGCGCGAATCCAGCAGCAGCTCCAGAAGCAAGTCGACGACCTGAAGCGCCGTCTAGAGCACAAGACCGCCGACGAGCTCGGCGCGGTTCCCGAGGAGGACCTTGTCGAGGTGCTGCGCCGGGCCTATCCCGACGACGCGATCGAACGCGTCCCCCGCGGCACCGCCGGTGCAGACGTGCTCCACGAGGTGCGCCACCGGGGACAGCCCTGCGGGCGGATCGTGTACGAGAGCAAGAACGTGCGGCAGTTCCTCACGAGCTTCCTCGACCGCGCGCGCGGCTACCGGGCGCGCTACGACACCCCCTACGTCGTTCTCGCGACGACGGCCTTCCCCGCCGGCGAGCGAGACTTCTGCGTCCGCGACGGCGTCATCCTCGTCCATCCCGGGAAGGTGACCTACGTGGTCGAGGTGCTCCGGACCGCCTTGATCGCTCTGGCGGGAGCCGCGGCCGCCGGCGAGGAGCGCGCCACCAAGGGCGCGCGGCTGCTTGCCTACGTCGCCAGCGACGAGTTCAAGGAGCGGCTGCGCGGCGTGCTCGCCGCGGTCGATGACCTCCGGAGCCTCCAGGCCGAGGAGCGCAAGCGCCACGAGCGGACCTGGGGCCTGCAGGAGGAGGCCCACCGCGCGATCGAGAAGTTCACGGGGCGCATCCAGGTGCGGGTGGGGGCGCTCGTGGAAGGACGGGAGCCGGGCGAATGACGCTCAGCCGCTGGGATATCAAGCTGCACGCGCTGCTCCACGATCCGCCGCACAAGCCGCTCGCGCTCGGCCGGGGCCACGAGCGCCGGGGGCGGGAAATGGCAGAGGCGCTCACCGGCGCCCGTGCTCCCGATGGGGTCTGGGACGCCATCAAGCGCGCCGACGCCCTGGCGAGCGGCGCTGACCGCGAGTCCTGGCTCAAAGACCTGCGCGTCGACCCTCGCACGGAGCTGTCCGTCATCCACCCGCTCGACGGCCGGCCCATCCTGGTACCGGCCAGCGTGACCGCCCGGCCGCTCGAGCTGGTTTTTTCCCCGGAGGCGGTGGAGCAAGCTGAAAAGCTGGTGGACCTCTGTGCGGAGGAATTCAGAGGCATCGTCGACGACAAGCTTCGCTACCTGCTCTTCTGGCGCTTCGCGGTCGACGTAATACGCGCGCTCGAGGGGCAGGCGGAGCCTCACGAGCGGCGCCTGCGCTGCGGCGCACTCTGGGAAATTTTCCCCGCCGACACGCGCATGCCAGACCACTCGGTAGTCATGCACGATTCCCTGGTCGCCGCGCTGGCACCGATCCTGGCTGAAAAGAAGGAGGCAGCCTTGCTGCGCTTCTCCGTGGGCCCCGTGCAGTCGTTCATCGAGAACGCGCGCAAACTACGCGACCTCTGGGCGGGATCGTCGATCCTCGCGGAAACGGTCTGGCACGCAATGGAGCCGATCGTCGCAGAGTGGGGGCCGGACGCGATTCTCTTCCCGCGCCTCTACGGCGAGCCGCGCTTCGATCGCTGGTTCCTCGCACAGGTCGGCAAGACACGTCTACCCCGTCAACTGAATGACGTGGTGGAGGAGGTCCGAAAGGGCCAGCAACGCGCGCTGCGCATTCCGTCCCTGCCGAACGTCTTCACCGCGGTGGTGCCGCACGATGCTGCCGAGAACCTGGCGAAGACCGCCGAGCAGAAAGTGCGCGAGTACTGGCATAAGAAGGCAGCGGCCGCGGGAGCCAAGGCGGGCGGAGGCGACGCCTATGCGACACGGGCCGCCAAACAGGCCGAGGCGCTCGTGGAAATCACGTGGGCCGTCGCACCGTGGCCGCTGAAGGTTTCGCTGAGCGACGCCGATCTCTCCCAGCCCTGGCTGGGCTGGCATCGACGGGAACCGGCGGCCACAAAATCACTGGCCAACGCCGGAAAGCTCCGCGCCATCCTCGGCGGCTACGCGCCGAACGGCGGAATCCTGTACGCCGACTCCTTCGAGCAGGCGGGCGTGCTCGTCGATGCGGCCAAGCGGGAGCGCATCCGCGTGAGCCGTGACGAGGGTGGACTGAAGTGCTTCGTCTGCGGCGAACGCGAGGTGCTCGCCGCAGGCGACTTTTGGGCGCAACGCCACTCCGGCTTCGCGGCGCGCAACGACAAATCCAGGCTGAGCGCGGAGGAGCAACTGTGCGGACCGTGCACGTGGAAGCGGCATTTCGATGTGGAGGGTCTCGGCCAGCGTCACCCGTCCACCGGCGAAATCGCCGCCAGCCGTTTCAAGCTGGAACTGATCCAGAAGTACCGCGACCACGAGAACCTGCACCAGGCGATCAAGCGGTTTACAGAAGCGGCCCAGGACGCCGCGAAGGCCACTGCGATCGACAGGGCCGACCTCCAGGTATGGACCCCGACGGCGGTGGAGATGGCGGTGCGCGAGTGCGACGAGCGGTTCATCGACAAGTTTGCCAGGATCGACGGGCAGTGGCTGCTGCCCTTCCCGCGCGAGGAGGCACCGGACAGGACAGCGGAGGAGACCGGAGAGGCTCGCGCGGCACGACAAAAGTTGATCCAGGCGGCGGCGCGGCTTCGCGCGGAGGCGGACAAGGCGGGCATCGAACCACCGCGCCCCTATCTCGCCGTGGTGGTCTTCGACGGCGACGAGATGGGGAAGTGGGTGTCGGGAACTCATCACGGATTTCCACGCCTGTGGGACGTCGTGCACGACAAGGTGAAGCGGCAGGTGGGAGAAACGCTCGCCCCGATCGACAAGGGACTCCCCCGCCTGCTGTCCCCTGCCTTCCACGCCACGCTCAGCGCAGCAGCGGCGACGTTTGCCCACCACATCGCGCCGGCGACGATCGAAGGGGAGGGTCTGTGCGGCCACCTCGTGTATGCCGGCGGCGACGACGCTCTCTTTTTTGCGCCGGTTCCCGACGCCGTGAAGCTGGTGCGGCGGCTACGGCTGCGCTTTTCCGGCTGGCCGGCACCGTTCGGAGAGAACGGCGAGGAGCCCGAAACCGAACTGCGACCGTGGTTTGCCGTCCGGCTGGGCGAACGCGGGCTGCCGATGCCCGCTGGACCGGATGATCGCGTCGACGAATTAGGTCTCGCCTTCGGCGGCAAGGCCACCGCCTCCGCGGGCATGTGCGCCTTTCATTATCGCTGGCCGCTCGGCGCCGCCCTCAGAATGGCCCGTGAAGCCGAGCAAGAGGCAAAGAAGAGCGACCGCAACGCCCTGGGCATCACGATTCAGCGCCGGTCCGGATCGATCACCAGAGTGGTTCTTCCATTTCCCTCGCCGAAAGACATCGAGACGTCGCCGGCCGATCGAGACCGGCGGCGCGTGTGGGAGACGGAGCACGATTGCTTGCGTCGCTTCATCGAGCTGATTGACCTCTTCGCAGCGGAGAAGGTGTCGCCGCGCCTTGCCTCTCTCTTTCGCGCCGAGATCGCAGACCTGCATGCAGAACGCCAGGACGACAAGGATGACCGGCGGTGGGAGATGGCCCGCGAGCTTGCGCGGCGAGTGGCACGCAGGCGTGAGGCTGAGGCGGGAGATGAGGCGCGGCAGAAGCTGGAGGGCTCGCTGTTGGCGATCGGAGAAGCACTGCGTGCCCGCGACGCAAACAGGGCGGGCGACGCCATTCATCAATGGTCAGAGGCACTGACCGCAGCGGCCTTTCTGGCCCGCCCCGGGGAGCGAACGTGATGGACGCGATCGACCTGCACCCCCTCGATGTCTTCACCGTGCGCGACGGCCGACCTTTCGATGTCGGCGGCGTGGTGCACGCCAACGCGGTCTGGCCGCCATCGCCGTGGACGATCCTCGGCGCGCTGCGCACATCGCTCTGCGAGGTGCTCGGGGTCTCCGGCGTCGAATACGGCCGGTCGGGCAACGGCGACGAACGGGTGCGCCGGGTCATCGAGATTCTCGGACGACCCGACAAGGCTCCAACGTTCCAGATCGGCCCGGCATTGCTCGCGCGCGATGCCGAGGTGTACTGGCCGGTGCCTGCGGACCTGGTGACGTTCACGGACAAGGAGGAGAAGGACCCGTCCGAAAACAATGAAAGGAAGATCCGCTCGGCACGCCTGCGCCTGCTGCGGCGCGACGGGCTGTCGGAGCTCCGCTGCACGCCATCCATCGATCGCGAGTTGGTCTTGCTGCCGCCCGATCCGCCGGAAGGGTTCCAGCATCCGGACAAGTCTCCCGGCCTGAAGTACTTCGATACGATGCAGCTGGAAGCCTGGCTCGCGGGCAAGCCGATTGCGGCCGTCGCTGCCACCGAGCGCCCGCTGCCGCTCGGTACGGAGCCGCGAATCGGCATCGGCATGGACTACGAAAAAAACACCGTCCGTGAGGGCCGCTTCTACGTTCGCTACGCGCACGCGCTGGGCGAGGCATTGGAATTCAACTCGCAGTATTCGCTGCAGGTCCCGGTGGTACGGCCCGGTCGCGATGACGTCCCGTGGGCGGGTCTCGACGGGCAGCACCTGCGCCTCGGCGCCGACGGGCACCTGGCGCGGATTCGCTGGCGGGCGAATGCAATCTCGTTGCCGGAACCCGGGAGCACGAGCGGTCGCGCGGCGCTGCTCTTCCTCTCTCCGGTGCATCCCGATGATCTGCGAGCGATCGACATCGACGGCAAGGCCGCGACCGTGGAGGCTGTGTGCGCGAACCGTGCGATCTCGATCGGCGGCTGGCAGCTCCGCCACGACGGCGATCGCCAGAGCGGACCGCGAAGGATGCGGCGCTACTACCCGGCGGGGACCGTTGTGTACGTACGATCCGACGCCGACCTCGCCCGGCTGCACGCCCGCAGCATCGCGAGCGATCCCGAGGAACGAGCGGCCGGGTTCGGATTCTGCCTGGTGGGCGCAGCGCCCGCGGTGGAGGACTGAAACGATGGCAACCCCAACCAATTCAACCAACGCACAACGGATCTTCGAAACACGCCTGCTCGTCATGCTCGCCGAAACCCCGGTGCACGCGGGCAGCGGGGCAGAACTGGGGGCAGTGGATCTGCCCATCCAGCGGGAACGTCACACCCGCTACCCGACGATCCATGGCTCGGGCGTGAAGGGCGTCCTGCGCGACCTGTGTGAGCGACAGAACGGAAACGGCGCCAAGATCGTGACGACGCTCTTCGGCAGCGAGCCGCCCGAGGGGCCCGGCGGTGACGCCCTGGAGGCGGGGTCGCTCGTGGTGAGCGACGCGCGCCTCTTGCTCTTGCCCGTGCGGAGCGTCGGCAATGTCTTCGCCTGGGTGACGTGCCCGTACCTGCTGCGCCGGCTCGAACGCGATGCCGCGTCGGTCGGAGAGGGCACCCGCGATCTCTGCGAGGCCTTGAAAAGGTTGCCCGCGGCGGGCGAAGGGAAGGCGCTGGTTTCCCCACAGTTCCCCCTTGCCTCCGCGATGCTCGAAGAAATCGAGGTGAGCGCGGAAAAGAAACCGGAGGTCGGGTCGATTGCGGACAAACTCGCGGCATTTCTTCCGGACGGTGACGCCATGGATTACTGGCGGCAGCTGTTACCGAAAAACCTCGTGATCGTTCCCGACGATCTCTTTGCCGATCTCGCGCTGCACGGAACGGAGGTGGTCACGCGTGTGCGGCTGACAGACGAGAAGACCGTGAAGGATGGCGCGCTCTGGACCGAGGAGTACCTTGCCGCCGACACGTTGCTTTACAGCGTCCTCGGGCTCGAAGAGCGGCGCCTCAAAGCCACGTGGGGGCGCAAGGGCGATGAAGGCGCGAACATGCAGCCGGAGGGGTGGAGATGGGTGCGCGACTTTCTCGACGCCAACCGTGTGGCGCAGTTCGGCGGCAAGGAGACCGTTGGTCGAGGTTTCCTGCGCCTCAATCTCTGGCCCGCTCTGAACGGCAAGGGAGGGACGAAGTGATGGCGGCCAAGCACGCCGCGCAGGATCGCGCGAAGTGGGCGTACGACACCGTCAAGAGCTTCAGGGGAGGGAACGAGAAAGAGACCAAGAGCCACATCCGCAAGCTGCCCTCGCACATACAGACCTCCGGCCTGGCCCAGACGCTGCTCTTCTACGGCAACAAGCAGAAAGAGATCGCCAACGCGTTGCGCAGCCACCTCGCATTGCAGGGCAACGACATCGCAGCGGCCGTGCAGGATCTCGTGAAAGACCCGGCGCGCTTCCGCCTCAAAACCCGCGAGGCCATGTCGGCCGCGCAGTGGCTCAAGCGCTTCGCTGAGGTGATGCTGGAGGGCTGATATGCCTGCACAGCAGCAATCCGAGATTCACGTTCTCCCCGAGAGCACGGGGAAGCTCGTGTACGCGGCCCGGCAAAAATCCGCCGTGCACGCCGGACTCGAGCTGACCAAGTTCGTGAACTGGAAGTGCGAGAGGAAGGAGCCGAAGGCGGATACCGAAGCCGCGCTTCAGAACGTGTGCAACAGCCTCGCTCGCGCCGGAAAGCCGCTGGCGCAAGCCTGGCGCACGCGGCGCGCGGCGTGGTTGTCCGCCTGCGGGGGGCGGGGGCGTGTCATCGTGGTGGAAACGCAAAGTCCCTGCGTCCTCTGGCTCGCCGCACCGACGGCGCTGGAAGCGGGTTTCTGCCTGCACCACACCTACGGCGTTCCCTATCTTCCCGGCTCCGGCCTCAAGGGACTCGCCCGCCGCGCGTGCATGATCGAAAACCGCGGGAGCGACGAACAGCCCGACGCCGACACTCTGCGCCTCTTCGGCGAGGCCGGCGACAAGGGCCACCCGGGGCTCGTCGATTTCCTCGACGGCGTGCCCGTCGATGCCGCCTGCCTCGAACGCGACGTCATGAGCCCGCATCACATGGAGTACTACTCGGGCAGGGAAAGCATTCCCCACGACTGCGAAAGCCCGATCCCCGTGAAGTTCCTGCGCATCCGCGTCGGCGCGCAGTTCGAGATCGCGCTTCTCGCACGTGGCCGCGACGACAAAGAAGCCGGACACGATCTGGATGCGGCAGAGAGATACTTGCTGGAGGGACTTGCGGAGCTCGGTCTCGGCGCCAAGACGAATTCGGGTTACGGCGTCTTCGCTCGCGTCGAAGGGCAGACCGCCTCGCAACCGCTCGCGCGCGAATCCGCTCCCGCGAAGGTAACCGCCGCCTCGAAGCAGGAGGTCGAGGCGCGCGCGACAAAGCTCGACAAACACGCCGTGGTCTTCGAAGACGACGCGGGGAACACGTACCGCGCCGACAGGCGCGAACTGGAAACCCGCTCCGGTCTGAAGGCCGCGGGCTGGCACGATCGCATTGGCAACCGCCAGCGCTTCACGCTGACGATCGATGGAGGCCGGGTCGTTGCCGTCGTCCCGCGCAAAGGGAAATGAAGCCACAAAAGCTGACCGCGAAGTTCGAGGTGATCACCCCTGTCTTCTGCGCCGGCGCCGAGCAGAACGGTCCAGCGGAGATCCGCCCGTTCAGCCTGCGCGGCGCGCTGCGCTGGTGGTACCGGGCGTTGGATGGCGAGTATCGCGCGCACGAGTCCGACTTCTTCGGCGCGGCGGGCACGACGATCAAGTCGTCGCCGGTCACGCTGCGCGTCCATCCCTGGGTGACCGGTCAGAAGGAATACCGAAACGAGCTGCAGCCGCAGAACGCGCTGAGCCGCGGCGAGGCCTATCTTGGCTACACGCTCTATCTCGGCCAAAACCGGCGCAAGGCCGTGCCGCCGCAGATTCCCGTCGAAATCCAGCTGTTACAACTGCGCGTCGGAGAGGACGTTCGCCGCGCCTGGGCAGCAAGCCTGTGGCTCTTCGGCCATCTCGGCGGTCTCGGCACCCGCTCGCGGCGTGGCTTCGGTACGATGGCGCTCACGAGCTGGTCGGGGTGGGACGAGTGCAAAGACTTACCACCGGCTCACGGCGCGAACAGCCCCGCGGAGTGGAAGGAGAAGTTCGAGGCGGGCTTCGCCACGATCCGCAACTGGTTTCCGGAGGGACCGCGCAACGCCCAGCACCATCACCTGGGAAAGACTCTCGATGTATACATCTGGAAGAACGGCGCCCGCTCGTGGACGGAAGCGCTCAACGAGGCTGGAAATGTGTTCCGCGAGTTCCGGATGCAGCGCAACAACCACAGGCCCGAGCTTCTCGCTGGCTTCGGGCTGCCGATCAAATTCCGCAATCATCAAGCACGCCGAGCGACGCTTGTGGGCAGAGACCGTGCGCCCTCGCGTTTGCAGTTTCGTGTCGTGCGCATCGGCCAGAAGTTTCATCCCATGGTCTGGCGATGCGAAGGCCCGCTCGGGCCAGGAGAGGTCAGGATCGAGTACAGCGGGACTTACAACAGCGATCGGCTCGATGACCGGCTGATCGATGGCTTCGTCAAGCACATCCAGCAATTCTGCAGGACCTGATGCCAGGGTCAGGGGTGAACACAGGTGCCCACGATCAGTGCTTTTTTCGAAATCGTAATCCAGGTGTTTTGGCGGAGACAGGGCCGCCTCACTTTCACGCGATCCACGGCGAACAGGAAGCCTTGATCGACAGTCGCGAGCTGCGCGTCATGCGTGGCTCATTGCGGCGCCGCGCGTTGGCCCTGGTAGTGTCTGGTAGTTGGTGGAAAAAGGAAAAGGCGTCATCATCCGGCGAGTTGATCCCAAACTCGCGCCCGCCAGGTGGCGGGTGCCGGAGGATGACGCCATGGGCAGCGATAGCAGGAAGCACGGAGGGGGAGAAGAGCCCCGGTTTGGGACCATCGAGGCGGTGATGCGGCTGCGGATTCGGGAGACGATCGAGCGCATGGTGGAGGAGGAGCTGGAAGCTGCGCTCGGGGCCGGGCGCTCGGCACGGACGGGCCCGGCGCGTATGGGCTACCGCCACGGCCACCGGGCCCGCACCCTGACGACGAGCCTGGGGCCGGCGACGCTGGCGATGCCGCGGGCGCGCTTGCTGGCGGCCGACGGCAGTACCGTCGAGTGGCGCAGCGTGACGGTGCCGCGTTACCAGCGCCGCACGGCGCGCGTGGACGAGGCCATCCTCGGGGTCTACCTCAGCGGGACGAACACGCGGCGGATCAGGGGGGCTCTGGGGCCGTTGCTGCGCGGGGGGCCGCTGTCCAAGGACGCCGTGTCGCGCTTGGTCGGGCGGCTGCGGGAGGACTTCTCTGCCTGGCAGCAGCGGGATTTGGGGGCCGAGACCTTCCGTTACCTCTTCCTCGACGGGTGGTATCCGAAGGTGCGCATCGGCAAGCAGCGGGCACGGGTGCCGGTGCTGGTGACGCTGGGCGTGCGCGCCGACGGGACGCGGGTGATCGTGGACCTGCGCCTGGCGGGCCAGGAGACCGCGGCGGCATGGCAGGAGGTGGTCCAGGCGCTGGTGGCGCGCGGGGTGCGCATGCCAGCCTGCGCGGTCATCGACGGCAACCCGGGCCTGCGGGCGGCGCTGCGGGCCCAGTGGCCGGGGGTGCCGATCCAACGCTGCACCAATCACAAGGGCCGCAACCTCGTGGCCAAGGCACCGGCCCATCTGCGCGAGGAAGTCGCCGAGGACTACCGGCGGATGATCTACGCCGACACCCAGGAGGCCGTTGCGACGGCGCGGGCGGCGTTCCGCAAGAAGTGGCAGCGGCGCTGCCCGGCGGTCGTGGCAAGCCTTGACGAGGCGGGCGAGGAGCTCTTCACCTTCACGGCGTTCCCGGTCCCACAGTGGAAGGCGCTCAGAACCACCAACGCGCGCGAGCGGATCAACGAGGAGTTCCGTCGTCGGACCAAGACGCAGGCGTCGCTGCCGAGCGAGGATGCGGTGGTGCTCCTGCTCTTCGGCCTGCTCCGCAGCGGGGCGGTGAACCTCCGCCGCCTCGTTGGCTGGCAGGCAATGCCTATGATCAAGGAGAAGGAGGCAGCGTAGCGATCCCAACATCAACCGATCACCTGGCCGGAAATGACGCCTTCGGATTGTCTATCACTTGAAAGACACCACCCTGGACCTTGTGCTCGAAGTTCTTGGAGGACTGACACCGGTGCAGCGATGTCAAAACACCCGGACCATTCCATGCCGCCCCGTGCGGGCAGCCAGTCGTAGCTAGTCGGAGTGTGCCGCAGCCATGCGCGACGTGCCGATTGATGAAGACATGCTCAAAGAAATCGTGCGCCGTCTGGTCGCCGCGGTAAACCCCGACCGCATTATCCTCTTCGGCAGCCGCGCCCGCGGCGACGCGAAGCCGGACAGCGACGTCGACCTGCTTGTCATCAAGGACTCCGACGAGCCTCCGCATCGGCGCGTGATTCGCGCTTACAGGGCTTTGAGCGGCCTCGGCATCCCCAAAGACATTCTCTGGCGCACGCCGGCGGAGATCGCCGAGTGGTCGAGCGTCAGAAATTACGTGACTACGGAAGCGCTGCGCGAGGGCCGGGTGCTCTATGAAAAGCAATCTTGATCTGGCCCGAAACCTGCTGACCAAGGCGTACAACGACCTGAAGATGGCCGAGATCGGTGTCGCCCACGAGGCGCCGCTCGACACCGTCGCCTTTCATGTGCAGCAAGCCGCCGAGAAACTTCTCAAGGCGTTGCTGGCGGCGCGCGACGTCGAGTACCCTCGCACCCACGATGTCGCAGCACTGTTGGATCTGCTCGTCCCGGCTCACCCGCAGCTCGAGGATTTCCGCGAACGCCTGCTGGGCCTGGCTTCGTACGCTGTCGACATGCGCTACGACGCGGCGCTCTATCCGGGCACCGACGAGATCGCAGAGGCACTGAACGCCGTGCGTGACTTGCAGCGCGTCGTCCTCGAGCTGCTTCCGCCGGAAAGCCGACCATGAGCGCGCCGCGGGCCGCGACTACGCTTCCCCCAGTCGTGCTCCTTCGTGTCACTTTCCGGGTTCTGACGGACGGGCTGCTCCCTGCCCTCCCCACCACCGCCCTTCACGGCGCGCTCGCGCGCGCGCTCTGGCGTGAAGTGTGCGTCGCGCCCGCTCGCCCTACTTGCCGCGGCTGCCCCGTCGAGCACACCTGCGCTTACCCGCGACTGTTCGACCCCGCAGCGCTGGCAGTCGGTGGTGTCCGCGAGCTCGGCGTGACGGGCGAGGTGCCCCGCGCGCTGTGGATAGCGCCGGAGCCGCCGCTCGTTCCTACCGGCGGTAGGCCCTTCCCGGTCGAGGGGGCACAGGAGATTGCTTTCCGGATCGGCCTGGCGGAGTTCGCACTGGATACGCTGCCGGCGCTGCGGCGCGCACTTCGCCGCGTCGCCCGTCGGGGCTTCGGGCCGCCGGGCCGCGCGCTGCAGATGGATCTCCTGGCTGTCGCTCCTCTGAACGGCGCCGCGCTGGGCGCGCCACTTCCCGAGGTTTGCGTGGAATTCTTCACGCCGGTGCGTCTCAAGCATGCTGGCAAGATCGAGGCGGAGCCCGATGCGGAGCTGCTCGTACAATCGCTCGTGCGCCGGGCGCGGTTGCTCGCCGCCGCCGGCGCCGCGGCTTGGCGTCCGCCGTTCGATGTCGCGACCGTTGCGAATTCGCTCGGGCTTCGCCGCGACCTGCGCGTCGTCGACGTGAGCCGCTATTCGGCGCGCCAGCACGCGCGCCTGACGTGGCCGGGTCTCATCGGCACCATCCACCTCGACGGCCCCGGCCTCGCCGACCTCTGGCCGCTGCTTCGCTGGGGCGAGGGGGCGCAGATCGGCAAGGCGACGACCTTCGGCTTCGGGCGCTACGTGCTGCGGTGTCCTTAGAGTTGTGGCGTTCATTGGCAGCTGCTCGGTGGGGAGGTGATAGGAGGGAGAGAAGCCATGATTTCTCGACGCCTACGCAGCAGTCGCTGCGATAGAGGGGCACAGGGGCAAATGCTCAGTGGCGGAGGGACAGCAACCGCGCGCAGGCACTGCATGCTGCCCTCCAGCGGCTTCGCGGCGCCCTCGAACAGCCCAATGTGCCCAATCCCAGGGGAGGTTTGAGCTTGCGATGCAGCCGCCGGCGCTCAATGGCCCGATCCTCGTCTGCACCCTCGGGGTGAGCTGGGCCGTCGTGCCCGAGGCGTACGCGCTGCTGGCCCCTGACATCCTGAGGCTTTACGAGCATCACCCCGCCGCCGACTCTTTCTATCGCGCGGCGCGAAAGCTCGGGTTGGAGCCTCCCGCCGAGGTCTGGGTGGTCACCACCGGAGGGCCGGCTGCCCGCAGCTCGGTGGCTGCGCTTTCCCAATGCTGGCGAAGCCTTCCCGGCGCCCCGCCGCTACGCGTTTGGATGGCCGCCGGAACCGACAACCTCGCCAGCGCAGAGGAGTGCGAGCGCGTGCGCGAATTGACCTTGCGGCTCTGCCTCCATGCTACGGCCCGCGCCGGTCCCGAACGCGTCGTGCTCTGCCTCGCCGGTGGCCGGAAGACAATGAGCGCCGATTTGCAGCTTGCCGGCTCGCTTTTCGGCTGTGCCGCGTTTCTGCACGTGATCGACGCCGGACTCCCGGAGGAGTTGAAGAAACCGCGGCCGGAGATGCTCAGCTGCCCTCTGCCGGCCGAGCTGGTCAAGAGCCTCTTTCCGGTGTTTCTCGGGCCCTCCGATCGCTCCGATCTGGTCGATGCGCGCGACCCGAGTCTGACGCCGGCGATCACTCCCGAGCACTTTCCCATTCCCCTCGGTCCCGCGGATCAGGACGGTGCCGATGCTCAACCGGTTGTCCTCGTCGAGTGGACACCGTCGCCTCCGGCTCTGGTGCGGGCCTGGGAGGAACGTGAACGACAGAAGGCCACACTGTTCGCCGGGCACATCAAGTCGCTGCTGGAGAGAGAGCAGCACGCAAACTGGTTTGGCCTCTACCGCCTCCCGCTCCGCCGCATCGAGCGTCTGCGCACGACCCGGCTTGGCGCGCAGCACCGCGAGTGGCTTCGGCACCTGCCGAAGGCTGACCTGCACTGCCACCTCGGCGGCGTTTTGGACGTGCGCGCGCAGCGAGAAGTGGGGCGAGCGCTATGGGACGAGCTCACGCGGGTCGAGCGCGAACGGGCGCGGGAGGCAGTCTCGAGTCTGCTCGGCGCCGGGCGCTGGCCGCCACAGTGGAGCGAGCACCTGCGCTCCTTGCCGAACCGGGCTGCGGCAACGGCGGCACTGCTCGTCGGCTTTTCGGAAGAGGCGCTGACCGAGCGCCTTTTCGCCCCTACAGAACCGCGCATCGCGCTCCGCGACCGCCACACCCTGGGCTTTCGCGCCTACGAGCTGCCCGGCGAGCTGTCCGGTTCCGCTCTTTTGCAGCGCGAGACCGCGGTGCGCGAGTATGCTCGCCAGGCGTACCGCTCCCTGCGGCATGCCGGCATCCGCTACTGCGAGCTGCGCGGCAGCCCGACGAAGTATCTGAACGGCCAGGCCATGCGCTTTCTGACAGTCTTCCGCAGTGCGATCTCGGAGAGCCACCGAGGCGAGCCCGGGTGTGATGTGCGGTTCATCATCGTTGCCGATCGCCGCAGGGGTGTTGAGCAGATCAAAAAGGCGGTGGATTGCGCCGTTCGCGCTCACCGCGACCTGGAAGGCTTCGTGGTCGGGCTCGACCTTGCCGGCGAGGAAGGCGAAGGTTCAGCCGTCGACGAGCTGGAGCAGGCGTTGCGTCCCGCGTTCGAGGCGTGTCTTCCCATCACGATTCACGCCGGCGAGGGCCAGCCGGCCGAGAGTATCTGGGCCTCAGTCTACCGGCTGCACGCTGAGCGCGTTGGGCACGGCTTGACACTGCACCAACGTCCCGACCTTGCCGCGCGCCTGCGAGACCGTGACATCGCCGTCGAGCTTTGCCCTACCAGCAATGTCGAAGTGGTCGGTTTTCGCGACCCAGACGAGGCGCAGACCGAGGTCTGTGCAGAGTACCCTCTCCGGACCTATCTGCGCGACCTGTGTTTGTCCGCGGTCATTTGCACGGACAACCCCGGAATCAGCAGGACCACGCTCGCTGACGAGTTCCTGCGCGCGGCGCGCATGTCCGGAGTCCTGACCGTCTGGGAAGCCCTCGCGCTCTTGCGCACCGGCTTTGAGCACGCCTTCGCCCCCGCCAGCGTGCGCGCCGAGCTCATGCGCGAAGCCGATGCGGCTGTGATCGAGGCGATCGACCGGTACGATCCGTGAGCGCAACACGAGCATGCCGTGGACCGACACGCTCCCGCGGAGGGGGGTGTCGATCGCAGTGTGGGTGCCCACCAGCTCCCCGGGATGCAGCCTGCGAGGAGATCCTAGCCGGCCCGGACCAGCCACTGGCAGTGGTGCTCCGGGTGGGGGATGACCTGGCGGTCGACGGGATGGCCGCGGGGCGCGAGGCCATGTCCTCCGAGGCGCAGCACGCGAGGGAGGAATTCCCGCTGGACCCTGGTCCCGTTCGGCACGCGGTGCTAGAGGCGTTCGTCAACAACGGGATGATAACCGTCGCCCACGACCGCCTCGTCGCTGTGTGCTCGCTCGCCCACCTGCTGCGGCATCTCGGTGAGGGGCACTGGCTCGAGGAATACACCGCCCTGACGCTTCGCGACTTTCACTTCCGAAACGTCGGCGCACGCCGGCTCACGGGCCTGTAGGCAGATGGCCGGCGCGCTTGTCATCTCCGTCGGGGGGTCGCCACAGCCGGTGATCTTCTCCCTGCGCTGCCACGAGCCCCAGTTCGTCTGCTTTCTCGCCTCGCAGCGCAGCATCGATCTCATCGGCGACGTGAAGGCGGCAATCGGCCGGGCGCTCCGTGACGAGAAGGTGCTCGTCGACGAGCCCGATGACCTGGTCGGCTGCTACGAGAAGGCGGTGGAGTGCCTCACACGGACCGAGCGCGCGGGCTTCGATGCGGACGCAACGGTCGTCGACTATACGGGCGGCACCAAGGCCATGACGGCCGCGCTGGCCATGGCCGCGGTCTCCCGCGGCGTGCGGTTTTCCTACGTGGGTGGCGAGCGCGACCTCGACGGTCTGGGCCGCGTGGTGAGCGGCGGCGAGCGTCTCCGGCTCAACGTCGGCCCGTGGCAGCTCTTTGCGGTCGAGGAAAAGCGGCGGATCGCGCAGTACTTCAACGGGCGGCAGTATGCGGCGGCAGCCCTGTCGATACGCGACCTCCTGCCCCGCGCGCGGCCTTCAGAGCGCCTTTTCCTCGAACCCTTGCTCGTGATCACCGAGGGATATGGGGCGTGGGATCGCTTCGATCATCGGACCGCGATCAGGTCGCTGGAGAGGGGCCGCGGCGTCCTTGCCGAGCGTGTTTCGGCTACGGGCCGGGCGAACGCGGAACCCTTTCTGGAAGTGGTCGGCGACAACCTGGCCCTCCTGCGCTCCATGGAAGCGGCCACGCAGAACTTCGCACGCCCCGACCAACACCTCGCCGGCGATCTCATCGCCAATGCCGACCGCCGCATCGATGAGGGGAAGTTCGATGACGCCGTCGCGCGGCTGTACCGCGCCCTCGAGCTGTGGGGACAGATCGCCTTCGAGCATGCCGTCGGCACCCCGAACGCCAGCGTGCCGGTGGGGCGCCTACCCCCGTCACTCCGGGAGGAGTATGCGCTGCGGTATCGACGGGCCGAGGGGACGGTTGCATTGCCCCTCACGGCCACCTTTCGCGTCCTCGCCGAACTGGGCGACGACGTCGGTTCGCGCTTCCTCGCCCAAGAGAGCAACCTCAAGAAGATCCTCGACGCGCGGAATCACTCGATTCTGGCCCATGGCTTGCGGCCGATTACACGCGAACAAGCGGCACGCTTCCGCAAGATCGTCACCGAGTTCTTGCCGGCTGACCTGCCAATTCCCCGCTTCCCGCGGCTCCCATGGGACGGCGGCGGGTGAGGCGGGACGTGCCGAGGATCCAACCTACGTCGGCAAGGCTACGGCTCTCGGCTTCGGGCGCTACCGCCTCGCGGGGCCATAGCACTCACCCCCGGCAACGTTGCCGTGTCCTGCTCACCCCTTCTCACGGCGTGCGGTCGGGACCTATCCTCGCAACAGCACGCCGATGCTTCGGCCAGAGCACACATCGCAGCCATCCACCGCCGACGCCGCGCGCCGGGCGGCGGAGCTGAAGCGGCAGAACGACTGGAAGGCGCTCGCACGCCTGGCAGCCGAGCTGCCGGCCGACTGGGACCGCGAGTGGCTGCCCGTTGCCGACGCGGTGGCGTTCGCGCTCGGTCAGCTCGGCGAGTTCGTCGCGGCGCGCGCCATCCTCCTGCGCGCCTATGAGATCGAGGCCGATCACGGGCGGGCTAGCGCCCTGGCCTACCTCCACTACGACGCCCTCCTGCGCCACAAGAACCGTCGGCCTCGGCTTCCCGATCCGGAGTCGTACCGCAAGGGTTTCGAGCGCTGGATCACCGAGGCGCTCCGCCACCGGCCGGACTCGGTTGTCGACCGCTACCGCCTCGGCGTGTACCTGTCGAGCATCCAGACGCGCAAGGACGTCCCTGCGCTTGCGGCCTTTCGCGATGCGATCCGCCTCTTCGAGCGCCTTCCCGCCGAGCAGCGGAGGTCGCACCGCCACTGGAAGACGTACATCCGCGCGCTCTACGCCGCCGCCCGCTCCGCCTATCGCCTCGGGCGGTTCGTGGAAGCAAGGCGATACGTGTTCCGATGCATCCGCCTCGATCGCGAACGGCATCACCAGAAGCCGGTTTTCAAGCTCTTCCTCGCGGCGAAGGTGCTGGTCGCGGAGGGGCGGCTGGACGACGCGAAGCGGGCGCTGCGCCTGGCGGTCGACGCGCCGCACGACGGTGCGCGGGACTTCGTTTATGCCCTCCTCGCCGAGGTCGCGCTCGCGCAGGGACGGCTCGATGACGCGGCCGGCTGGATCGAGCTGAACGTGCCTGCCCACCTGCGAAAGTCGTACGTCTGGCGGCTCCTGGGGGACATCGAAGCCCGGCGGGGCCGTCCGGACCGCGCCCTCAAGCTGTACAAGAGTAGCCTTCTCAAGGACCACTGCGGCCGCCACAAGACGCTCCTGCGTATCGGCAAGCTGCACCACGACGCCGGGCGGCTCGCCGACGCGCGCCGCGCCTACGAGCAGGCCGCCGACTTCCGGCGCCGTCGCTACCTCAGCGAGGACGCGGAGGCCCTGCAGGCGCTGGCGACCGTCTGCGAAGCGCAGAACGACCTTGACGGCGCGCGTCGCGCCTACGGCCGCATGGCACGCCTGCCCAACCTCGCGGAGCGCGCCGAACGCGAGCTCGCGCGCCTGGCCGGATGAGCATCGACCCGTCCGTTCCGCCCGCGCCGCCGTGCAGCGCCCTCCTGGCGCTCGCCAGGCGCGCCGCCGACGCCGGCGCCTACCAGCAGGTCCGCGATCTCTTTGCCGCTGCGTGCGCGGCAAGCATGACTGCCGAGGACGCCGCACGCTGGCAGCTCCTGCTGCTCGAGGCGGGGGACGTCGAGGGCGCGCAGGAGGCGGCGCGCCGGTCGGGGGCCGGTGCCGTGGCAGCCCTCGCAACGGACGACGTGTCAGAGGGCGAAGACGACGGCTTCCTCGACTTCGAGCCGGGCGAACGCACACCACGAAACGCGGCCGTGCCGGAGCCGATGGTGGCGACGTTTCTACGTCATTTCGCGGGACGCGCGGACGTGTACGCCCGCCAGTGGCACGACGCACGGCGCGACCGCAGCGGCTACTGGCCCGTGCGCGAGCCCCTCACTGCGCATGTCGTGGAGCAACACCTCCTCCGCCGGCTCACGATCGGACAGTACGTGCTCCACCCCGACAACACCGTGAGCTTCGCGGCGCTCGACCTGGACCCTACCGCGGCTGCCTTGGAGCAGATGCGCCTCCCGAGCGGCGGTGAGGGCGCCCTCGCTCTCCCGCCTCTCCTCGACTACGCCGCCCGCGTCTTCGCGGCAGCGGATCGACTCGGTCTGCGTGTGGCCATGGAGGACACGGGCGGCTTCGGCCTCCACGTGTGGCTCCTCTTCGCACCTCGAATTCCGGCCGCGCAGGCACGGGGGGTGCTTCGCGAGCTACTCTGGCGCGCGGGGCCGCAGCCCCCGGCCGTGTCGGTGGAGCTGTTCCCGAAGCAGGACCGACTCGGCGGCAAGGGCCTCGGCAACCTTATCAAGCTGCCGCTCGGCGTCCATCAGGCGACCCTCCGGCCATCGCGCTTCCTCGATGCGCACATGCAGGCGCTCGAGGACGCGCACGCCCTGGCCTCCCTGCGGCCGTGTGATCCGGCGGCGGTTGAAGCGGTCCTCGCCTCGCGAGTGATTCCGCTTCGCGCCGCACCCGCCGACCACCCCGAAGGCGGGGAGCCGGCGCCGCCGCCCCTTGTCCCGTCTGTCCAACCAACGCCGCGAGCGCTCGCCGAGGCCCTCGCAGCGATTCCGCCGGGACCGCCGGCAACCGCCGCCGCTGACCGCATGCTTGCCGGCTGCGCGGTCCTCCGAGAACTCGTTCGCCTCGCTCACGAGGAGCACCGCTTGTGGCCCGAGGCTGCTCGTACCCTCGTGTACACGCTCGGCATCGTCGGGCGCGAGAACCCGCGAATCGAGGAGGCGTTGTGCAAGGCGGGGGTCAGCCGCAAGGAGATCCAGCGCGTGCGCCGCGGACTCCAGGCACCCATCGGCTGCAAGCGACTTCGGGAACGTTTCCCCGCGGTGGCGGCGCATTGCGCCTGCCCGCTGGCCCCGCCCGGGGGGTACGCGACCCCGGCCCTCTTCGCGCTCCGCTCGGTCCCGTCCTTCAAGCGCTCCGCCCCGCCTTGGCCCGCGGCGCCGGACCTGGAGGCCGGGGACGGAGACCAAGCGCAACCGGAACTCCAAAGCCGGCTCGCGCGGATCGAGGCGGCGCTCGCCACCCTCCTCGATCGCCAGACATGAAGACGATCTATCTCACCGAGCAGGGCGCAACGCTCAGGCGCGACGGCCCCGTTCTGCAGGTCTGGAAGGGCAGGCGGCGGCGTGCGGAGCTTCTCGTCCACGACCTAGACCAGCTCGTGCTGATGGGCAACATCATGGTAACGCCCGCCGTCCTGGACTTCCTCATCGCCGAGCGGGTGGACACGGTCTTCATGTCGTTTCACGGGCGCTTCCGCGGTCGCCTCATGCACGAGCACTCGAAGAACGTCCATCTGCGACTGGCCCAGTATGAGCAACTTCGTGCGCCCGGCGTCGCGCTACGGCTCGCCAGGTGCATCGTTCGGGGAAAGATCCTGAACGCGCGCACGTTCCTTCTCAAGGCCGCCCGCCGGCAGGGCGGCTCTCCAGAACTCTCGGCGTGCGCCGTGCGGCTGGCGGCCATGGCGGAGCGCCTCGCCGAGATGGAAACCCTCGATCAGGTTCGCGGCTGCGAGGGCCGTGCCTCTGCGGTGTACTTCGAGGTCTTCGGCCGCTTGATCAAGAACCCCGACTTTGCCTTCAACGGGCGCAACCGGCGGCCGCCCATGGACCCGGTCAACGTGTTGCTTTCGCTCGGCTACACGCTCCTTGCGAACGTCGTTGAAACCGCCGTGCAAATCGTCGGGCTCGATCCATACCTCGGCGCCCTGCATGAAATCGCCTACGGCAGGCCGTCGCTCGTCTGCGACCTCATGGAGGAGTATCGCAGCGTGATCGTCGACCCGATGGTCGTCGCCTGCCTCAACCAGCGCTCCTTCGGTCCCGATGATTTTGAGACCGCCGGCGACGGCGAGCCGGTGCGGTTCAAGCGAACCGCGATGCGCTGGTTCATCGAGCTCTTCGAGCGACGGGTGCGCGAGCAGATCCTCTACGTCCCCCGCGGTCAGCGGCTGACTTACCGGCAGGTCATCGAGGAGCAAGTTCGCTCGTTCGCGCGGTGCCTGCTGGGCGACGAGGCGGCCTATACACCGCTCCTCGTCCGATAAGGGGCCATGTTCACGGTCATTGCCTTCGACATCGTCGAGGACCGGACCCGGTACCGGGTCGTGCAGTTCTTGCGCGAGTATGCGGTTCGGGTGCAAAAGTCCGTCTTCGAGGCCCCCGCACTTCCGCCGAACCACTTCCACCGGCTACGAGACGACCTCGAGGGTCTCATCGACCATCGGGTTGACAAGATCCGCTACTACTTTCTATGTGCTGCGTGTGTCAACCGCATCGAGCTGAGCGGCATCGGCGCTGTGACCCCGAACGAGGAGTACAAGGTCCTCTGACGCGCCAGGGGTCGCCGTCTTGTCCTAACGATGTAACCGCGCGGAATCTAACGATGACAACGAAGTGAGCGCTCGGACACTGGCGCGATGAATTTGCGTTGTCTGGTCAGTCACTTGGCAGCAATGGGAAGGGCAGCGTTGGCACGTACGCGGCTGGGCGGTGCCCCTCGGCGCAAGCCCGTCACCAGGCCTGCGATCCTACGTGGGAATCGCGGCCCGCCGTCCGAATGGACGATTCCTCGATGAGGGGATTGAGACGCCCCTGGCCGGTAGCCGAGCGTACACATGATTTGGTACGTCCGAATGGACGATTCCTCGATGAGGGGATTGAGACGTAAAGGCCGACAAGGTCATCAAGCGTCATGGTGGTACCGTCCGAATGGACGATTCCTCGATGAGGGGATTGAGACTCGCCAGCAGTGGCACACAAGGCAAGCCGGATCAGGTCCGAATGGACGATTCCTCGATGAGGGGATTGAGACGCACCACGCGGCGAGCGTAAAGGTCATGGGTGGTCCGAATGGACGATTCCTCGATGAGGGGATTGAGACGCATCGAGGGCGCGGGTGATCGCGCGGAGCGCCGGCGTCCGAATGGACGATTCCTCGATGAGGGGATTGAGACGTGCTCCGCGCCTGGGCGGTCTTCGTCACGCAGAACGTCCGAATGGACGATTCCTCGATGAGGGGATTGAGACCGAGCGCAACAAGTCGTGGGCGGAGCCACGCGATGGCGTCCGAATGGACGATTCCTCGATGAGGGGATTGAGACTGCGCGAAAGCTCATCCGCGATCCACCGCCTTATTGAGTCCGAATGGACGATTCCTCGATGAGGGGATTGAGACTGCATGTGGGTCAAAAACGACGGGCGCGCCACATCGTTGTGTCCGAATGGACGATTCCTCGATGAGGGGATTGAGACATCTCCATGCAGGAGCCATGTCGCTTGGCGACACGACTGTGTCCGAATGGACGATTCCTCGATGAGGGGATTGAGACCACAGGCGGGTGGCCGAGGTCGCGGAAGGCCGTAAGGTCCGAATGGACGATTCCTCGATGAGGGGATTGAGACGCATGGCGCCCGCCGTAGCGGGCGAAGATTCGATGGCTTGTCCGAATGGACGATTCCTCGATGAGGGGATTGAGACCTCGCGGGACTCTGCCTGGCGCCGCCAGGCAATGCGTATGTCCGAATGGACGATTCCTCGATGAGGGGATTGAGACGCGGATCGGCGTCGTGCGCCAGTTCCAGGCCCCGTAGTCCGAATGGACGATTCCTCGATGAGGGGATTGAGACGTACGCGTCCGCGCAGCCGTGGCGCAGGAACATGGCGGTCCGAATGGACGATTCCTCGATGAGGGGATTGAGACAGAAGCACGTTGATTCTCAAGTCCCGCGCCATGTTGAGTCCGAATGGACGATTCCTCGATGAGGGGATTGAGACGACAGGAATCCACAAGAGCCTACGGCCGAGGGCTAGGTCCGAATGGACGATTCCTCGATGAGGGGATTGAGACATAGCGCTCCCGACGGCATTCACCGGCTGCATGAGCGTCCGAATGGACGATTCCTCGATGAGGGGATTGAGACGTTCCTCGGCAGGCGGCCGCCACGTAGCCCGCGACATAGGTCCGAATGGACGATTCCTCGATGAGGGGATTGAGACGTACCGCCCCGGGCTTGCCGCAGCGGGCAAGCTGGGTCCGAATGGACGATTCCTCGATGAGGGGATTGAGACGCGCGGCGAGCGCTGCGGCCTCGCACACCGTGCGTGGGTCCGAATGGACGATTCCTCGATGAGGGGATTGAGACGAAGGAGACAGCGCACGCAACGCGGACAGACCATGGTCCGAATGGACGATTCCTCGATGAGGGGATTGAGACTCAGCGGTTGCAAGCTGCCGAACGCGGGCCGTTTTGGTCCGAATGGACGATTCCTCGATGAGGGGATTGAGACCTGCCGGGTTCGGGGCCGCGCTCGAGCGGGCCTGGCCGGGTCCGAATGGACGATTCCTCGATGAGGGGATTGAGACGCGGTCCGCTCAGCCTCGGTGGCGCCCGGGGCCTCGAGTCCGAATGGACGATTCCTCGATGAGGGGATTGAGACTGCCAGGCGACGCGAATGAGCGTTTCGGTAATATTCACGTCCGAATGGACGATTCCTCGATGAGGGGATTGAGACCCGGTGCGCGCGAGCTCAGACATGATCCACTGTGTCCGAATGGACGATTCCTCGATGAGGGGATTGAGACGTCGGCGGCGACCGGGATCCACAACAGGCGGCGTCCCGTCCGAATGGACGATTCCTCGATGAGGGGATTGAGACACGGCCGTGCCGCCGGTGCGCGCGAGCTCCGCCATGATGTCCGAATGGACGATTCCTCGATGAGGGGATTGAGACATTATAACACGATTCGAGGGTCAGCAGCCGATCCGCGGTCGTCCGAATGGACGATTCCTCGATGAGGGGATTGAGACGTCATGGTACCCCTCACGCACAGTCGCAGCAGCTTAGGTCCGAATGGACGATTCCTCGATGAGGGGATTGAGACTCCGCGTCGGAGTCAAGAGGCCACCCGACCACGTCGAGTCCGAATGGACGATTCCTCGATGAGGGGATTGAGACTAGCGGCCGTCCGTACCGAGCGTGGTGCGCGCGTAGTCCGAATGGACGATTCCTCGATGAGGGGATTGAGACTCAGCGGCGGCGAGGGCGCGCACGCGCGCCGTTTTGCGTCCGAATGGACGATTCCTCGATGAGGGGATTGAGACGATTTCATTGACGTTTTGCGTTGACACGCGCGAATCCACGTCCGAATGGACGATTCCTCGATGAGGGGATTGAGACGAGAGGCGTTCGCCGACGTGCGGCCGCCGCGACGTGAGTCCGAATGGACGATTCCTCGATGAGGGGATTGAGACGCCTTTCTCTCGGCCTCCGTAGGGCCCGGGACTTTACTAAGTCCGAATGGACGATTCCTCGATGAGGGGATTGAGACGTCACGATAGCGCTGCCGGCGGCATTGATGGGTTGCAGTCCGAATGGACGATTCCTCGATGAGGGGATTGAGACGCGCCTCCA
>Ga0070740_10001876_pt1 | contig 26919 bp, 16 predicted proteins | sample Coa_R2_FD_67286 | JGI IMG/M metagenome (GOLD analysis project Ga0070740, IMG submission 67286) | Surface soil microbial communities from Centralia Pennsylvania, which are recovering from an underground coalmine fire - Coalmine... | ecosystem: Environmental > Terrestrial > Soil > Unclassified ...
CCCGGCGCATTCGTCAGTTCAAGAAATCCGTTTTTGCCGTCCTCGACTGCCGGGCTCACAATTGCCCGCCGCATGGCGCGGTCCCGCTCATCGCGTGGAATCGGCACGTGCTGAATAAAGAAGTTCGGAATGCTGGCGGCGAGCTGGATCGCTGCTGCCGTGCCCACCGGTCCTCCGCTGTGCCGCGGGGCAACTGCCACGTAATAGGTCTCCGCAAGCGCGGCGACGCGCCGCGCGCCGCTGATCCCGAAAATGCCGATCTCCGGGCGCACAACGTCAATCAGTCCTTCGCGCAGCAACGCCTGAAATACGCCGGGATCGCCGATGCCGCGCCCGAACCCGAGGGGGACAACGGTTTCACCAGCGACCTTCCGTACGGCTTCGAGATTCGAGTGCGAACACGGTTCGTCGAACCACAGGGGATGCTTCGATTCCACCGTGGTTGCGACGGACGCCGCATCACCCGGAGTCAGCAGGCCATTCCCGGCGAGTACAAAATCATGATCCGCCGGAACCGCGTTCACCAGGTCCGCGATTCGATTCTGGTAGGCCTTGCCCTGATTGCGCGACGCCGGCGCGGGAATATCGATGACGGCAACCGGAAATTCCTGCGCATACGGCGAACTGTACGCACGGACCTTGTTGCGTGTGGGTCCGCCCAGGATCCTGTAGACAGGCGCGTTCGCTGTTTTCCCGAGGATGTCAAGCAACGCGATATCGAGCGCCGCGCGAAACGGCGTCGAAGGGGCGATGGTCGCGTACGCATTCGCAGGCCTTCCGATCCAGGCGGACTGCAGTGCTTTGATATCCGCGTTCGGATCGTGTAGGCATTCGCCCCAGCCTGTCACGCCGGATCGAGTCGTCACCTTCAGCACCGAATAGCGCGTTCCGGAGATGGGTTCGCGCACGGGGAAATGCCGAATGTCAGTGATGTCGAGCGGGTCCGGTTTGGCCGCCGCGGCGGCTGCTTGTGGCGCGAATCCTGCCAGCAGGCGCGCTCTTCTTTGGATCGCGATGTGATTCATAAATATGATTGAGTTGCGACTCAAAACATGAGCCGCAACGCGAGTTGAACCTGCCTTGAGGGCCTGGCTGTTGAGGTGATGGAGCCCACGCCATTGCTGCCAATGGTCGTGTTAGACGGTATCGAGAACTGCGGATGATTCAGGGCATTAAAGAACTCCGCGCGGAACGTGACATTTGCAGTCTCGGCGATGCGGAACCGCTTGGCCGCGGTCAGGTCCACGTTGGCGGCCCGGGGTCCGGTCAGCACATCGCGTCCCGAGTTCCCATAGCAATAACAAGTGGCGGGCGGAATCGAGAACGCCGCGGGATTGAACCACTGCTGCAACGTCCGTTCAGCGGGATACGGGTTCACGCCCGCGACTACATTCGCTCGCGAGGTTGTACCGTTATTGGTTGCCGAAGGGGCCAACACTGTAAATGGCAGGCCGCTCTGCAGGACCACAATGGCGTTGAGTTCCCAACCGCCGATTACATGGCGATTGAAGCCGTTGTTGCCGCCGGCCCAGCGCTTTCCCTCGCCGAACGGCAGTTCGTACGTGGCGAACAGATTGAGCCGGTGGCGCACGTCGCTGTTCGAGCTTCCCCAATCCGCCCGGCGGTTATTCGGATCCTGCCCTCCGCCTGAACCGCCGTCCCACGGCGCATTATCCATCGCGTGCGACCACACCCAGTTGGCATTGAAGTACAGGCCGCGGGCGTAGCGCTTCTCGAATACCACCTGGAGAGACTGGAATTCCGAATTCCCGGCTGATTGCCAGTAATTGATATTCGTAATGTTGGGCAGCAGCGGGTAATATGGACGCCGCGGGTTAATCGCGCCTGGGCCCGGCGGCGGCGTATTGATCCCGAAATTCCACGCCAGGCGCCTTCCGAGCGAGCCAACATAGGTGACCGTAAGCACGGTGGAGTTGGATAGCTGGCGTTGTATCCCGAAATTGAACTGCTGTATCCGAGCATTGCGGAAATGCGGGTCGATCGCCGTAATTGTGGCATTCGGAACTGCCGCCGTGGGGTTGTTCGGATCGGTTGGCGGGAAGTCCGAGCGCTTCGGTATGCCCTGGCTGACGGTATTTGCCGGAAAAAGGTCGCCTGGGCTGGTGGTGAACACCAGGTCGAATGGCTGTTGCCGGAACTGGCGGATGGTCGTTCCGTAATTGCCCTGCGGATCGTAGAAAATGCCGTACCCAGTGCGGATTACCGTCTTCGGATCGAACTGATAAGCAATGCCGACCCGTGGTCCGATCGCCGAATAGTCCGTCTCTACATTGGCCGTCCTGCTCGCATTCTGGCCTGCAAGGAGAAGCTTTGCGGTGACAGGATCCCAATTCACCCAGTAGTTGTTGTCTTCCGTGAACGGCGTATTGATCTCGTAATGAAAACCGAGATTGAGCGTCAACTTGTCGGTTACGCGCCATTCGTCGCGCGCATAGAAATTGTATTCGTTGGTTCGGACGTGCGCTGTTCCCGGAATGAAAAAATCGCGAACTGTGCTGCTGGGATATCCGAGCAGCATACTGGCGATTGCGTCACCGGCGCCGCCCGTGCTCGATGGATTATTGGTGAACCCGGCGGAAAAGCTGAAGCGGCCGAAAGCGCTCTGTCCCGGAGGGCTGGCCGTCTCGCTGATGAGCCTCTGCCGGATGTCGATTCCGAATTTCAGGGCGTGTTTCCCTTTCTGCCAGCTCACGTCGGCAACGTGCTCGAACATGTGCTCGCGGCGGATCAGCGGTTCCGATCGAGCGTTGCCGAGACCAACATAGCCCGAGGGGCTGATGATCGGAGCGGATGGCTGGAATGGGTCCGTGGTGTCGCGTCCTGGTATCTGCGACCAGACCGGATCCGTCAGTTTCTCGGGCAGGAGAAACTGCCGGAATTTCGTGAAGCCGACTCGATACCCGGCCATGAGCGTGGGGCTGAACACACGGTTATAAGCGATCACTCCGTTTTGGCCGCGGATATCGTCAGGTCCGGAAAAGCTGTCTTCGTTGCCCCCGATGCGTGTATCAAACGTGTTTGGGATGTGCAGATCGGAGTTGTCGATCGAATAGCGTGCAAATAGCGTCTGGTTGGCTGTGATCTGATGATCGATGCGGATGTCTCCGCGATCCAGATTGCTGATCTTTTCCGGGTTTGCGATGTAGTTATTCACCAGCCCGCTGGTCTGCGGGTTCGGGTAGAGAGCCACGATCTTCGCTGCGAGCGGGTCAAAGCGCGATTCCGGAATCAGATCCCCGGGAAATCTGGTCCGCGTATAGGTAATGGTTCCGCCGCTGGTGACGGCCGTCGTTGTCGCCGGATCGAAAATGCCGTTCCTTGCCACACCGGCGAAGTTGCCGGATTTCGCGGCGGCTGTCGGTACAGTGATTACCTTGGTTTGGCCCTGTTTCTCGCGGTAGCCTTCATAGTCCGCGAAGAAGAAAGTCTTATTGCGAATGATGGGGCCGCCTATGCTGCCGCCGAATTGATTCAATTGGTACTGGGGAATCGGCAGGTCGGCGCGGTCGAAGAAGTTCTTTGCATCCATCGCCGAATTCCGCATATATTCAAAAGCCGAACCGTGGATATTGTTCGTGCCCGATCGCGTGCTGGTGACGAGCACCGCTCCACCGGCTCTTCCATATTCCGCGCCGGCATTGTTTGTAATGGCCTTGAATTCCTGCACACCCTCGACCGCCGGCCGCACCACGAACGTCTGCGAGATCATTTCAGTATTGTCGATTCCGTCCAGCAGCAGTTGATTGCTGCTATCGCGAGCGCCGTTGGCGAGTAAAGTCGTGCCGCCGGGCCGGAGTTCATCAGGCCGGAGGCCCGAGTTGATTGTGCCGGTTTGCGCGTAGCTGAGACCCGTCACGCCGGGTGCGAGGACCGCAAGTTGAACGATGTTACGGCCATTCAGAGGAAGCGTTTCGATCGGCTTGGTGTCGATCACCTGGCCGACCGTCGAACCCTCGGTCTGGAGCAATGGAGTTGCAGCGCGCACTTCGATGGTCTGCTCGATGCCGCCTAATTGAAGCTGGATGTCGAGGCGGCCCTCCTGTGCGACCTGCAAGACTACTCCTCTCGTCACATACCGTTGGAAACCCGGCTTCTCCGCCTCGACCGCATAGCTGCCCGGCGTCAGATTGACGGCCCGGTAATTGCCAGCGGCATCCGTTTGCAAATTGAGAGAGGTGTTCGTTGCTTCGTTGGTGACCTTCACGGCAACTCCGGGGAGCACGGCGCCAGAGCTATCGGTCACGGTTCCGGCCAGGCTCGCCCTCTCGACTTGACCATGCAGAGCCGGAACGAGAGCCAGGATGAGCACTCCGAAGCAAACCAGCCGATGGGTCATTGTTTTCTCCTGAGACTAACAGGACGCGGCCGACTCCGCCGAGGTACGCTTCGGTGTGAACCGCACTCCTGCGAGCGGGCCTACGCTCCCCTTGCCGGCGTCAAGCGCTCATACCTTGAGATCCCAGCCCTTGCGCAGAAACGGCTTGAGAAGTCTGTTAGCTTCCTCGCTGTTGCTGAAGCGCCGCTTATCTGCGTCCCACATAAGCTTTCCAGGAACCCGCAAAGCGATCGCGCCCAACGCGAGCCACTCGATGTATTTCGCGGCCACGGCGAAATTCGATACGCCCGGCGCGCCGCCTTTGCAGGCGCGGATCCAGTCCTGCTGGTGATTCACTCCGCGTAGCAGCATTTGCGGCGGCAGCTTGTAATCCGCCCACCGCGAGGCCGGCAGCAGCCAAACGCCCTCGCCTCGGGCTGTCGTCGCCATATAGCCCTTCGACCCCACGAACAGTGCGCCGTTGCCGGGGGCGCGCAGCTTGGGATCCTGAGAAACGCCCGGAGGCAGACCGCTTGTGCCTCCGGGACCTCCGGGTCTACGGCCGCCGGGCGGAACCGCGCCGCCCTGATTCTGACGTGGAAGCGGCTTCCCATCTACCGTCAATTGCGTGCTGACCAGCATTGTGCCGTCGCCGCCTTGGACGAACGGCCGGCCTTTCTCAGCGAGGTTGTTCATTGGCGGGAAGAGGCGCTCACCTTCCTTCATGCCCGGCGGATTCTCGAAATCTCCACGCATGTTCTGGTACGTGTGCACGGTGACCGGCGGCATGTTTCCGCGCGCCGGAAATTCGAAAACGATGTGCGCGCGCAGCGGCCACACCCACTGATTCTTGCCTTCGACGAACACACACTCCACGCTGCTCGGGCTTGCCTTATCGAGTTGGAGGGCCAGGTGAGCCGGTCCGAGATTGTGGACCAGCCAGTCGCCCAGCGAGCCGCCCGTGGAAAAGCCGATGAATGCGCGCCATTGATTTGTCATGAGCGGATTAAATGCACGCGGCGCGGCGCAGCCGAGCCACAGGTCCCAATCGAGCGTAGATGGAACGGGTTTCGCCTCAGGTCCTGTTTCGGGAATATTCGGCTGTCCGCCGTAGATGGCGCCTGTCCAGGCATGCACTTCCTTGACCTCGCCGATCTCGCCCGACCAGAAGATCTCGCAGGCCGTCTTCGTGCCCTCGTGGCTCCAGCCCTGGTTACCCATCTGCGTGGCCACCTTGTACTTCACAGCGGCATCGGCCAGCAGTTGCGCTTCCCATGGCGTGCGCGTTAAGGGCTTTTCGCAATACACATGTTTGCCATGCTGCATGGCGAGCAGCGCCACAGGCGTGTGCATATGATCGGGCGTGGCAATCATGACCGCGTCGATGTTTTTGCCCTCGGTCTCGAACATCTTGCGGTAGTCTTTGTACTTCGTTGCGTTCGGGTACTGCGCGAATCCGCGCGCGGAACGCTCTTCGTCGACGTCGCACAGAGCGACGATGTTTTCCGTCGCAGCCGCCCCCATCAGGATCGCGGGACCGCGCACTCCCACCCCGACCCCAGCGATATTGAGCTTCTCATTGGGCGATTTGTACCCCAATGCGGAAAGAGATGGCGTGCTGCCGAACCCGCCGGACGGGACCGCACCCGCCAGCAGCGTGCCGAAAAAGAAATGCCGTCTGGGAAACCGATATTCGTTCATCGCGTGTCTCCTTGCCAGGTGAACCGGCCGCTCACTATTTAAACAGACGCGGAGCGAAATCGTTGAGACAACGGCGCCATGTTAACCATTCGTGCGCTGTCCCGGGCGACTCGAAATACACATTGTGGATGCCTGCCTTGGTGAGCGCCTCACTGAAGTTCTTAGTCCCGGGACCTTCCTCCGAACCGATGCCAAGAAACAACACCTTCATTTTCTTGTTGAATGCATTGGCATCGGCGAACACGCCGTTGTTCGAGGTCTTCGGGTCGAAGCCGCCGCGTCCGCCAGTGCTGCCGCTGAAGCCGCCCAGGTAGGCGAATTTGTCCAGGTTACCGAGTACGGTCACGAACGATTGCATGCCGCCCATCGAGAGCCCGGCCATGGCCCGGTTCTCACGCCCGGGCGCTGCGCGATAGGTGCGTTCGATCATCGGTATTAAATCCGTAAGCATCATTTCTGTGAATGTTGCGCCAAAATCTGCCGGAAATGGTGAGCGCGAGGCGCTCGGGGCGCCGCGTCGGGCGCCGATCGGCGGCGGAACATCCGCCAGGGAGGCGCGGGCGATAATACTCCGGGCCCAATACAATGACGCATCTTCACCAGGCTTGACTGCATTCAGATTGTCCATGACGACCAGCATCGGCTTCGCCTTCTTCTCGGCGATCAGGTTGTCCAGAATGAAGTCCACGTGACCCTGCGTATGCCAGCCCTGCTCGTTTTCGCCCCAGCCATGCAGCAGATACAGAACGGGATACCGCGTGCGCGCATTGGCGTCATAGTCCGGAGGCGTGTACACGTAGCAGCGGCGCCATTTGCCTGTGACTTTTGAGTAGTACCAGCGCTGACTCACTTGGCCGTGGGGCACGTCCTTTGGTGCATAGTAGGCTGCGTCTGCATCCGGCTCGGGAATCTCGATTCCGCTGTTGTCCCATCCCGAGCCGAAGAACGTGCGTGTCGCCGGGTCGGCCACAACAGAGCCATCGATGACAATGCTGTAGTAATGGAAGCCGACCACTTGAGGCGGTATAGTGACCGTCCACAACCCGTCCGGGCCTTTGGTCATATCGTGCACGCCTCCCAATCGCACCTGTACTTTCTGCGCCTCGGGAGCGAATACCCGGAACGTCACCCTGCGATCGGGATGCACGCACGGGTACGGGGCGCCTGGAATATTGAGCGGCGACGGCTTGCATTGGTCTGGCGCATCTGCCCAACACAGGCTGCAAGCAATCAGCATCACAACGGCGAATCTCATAAGTTCTCCTTTCGTAAGAACAAGACCGGCTTTGCGCTCCCACTCGGCCCACCCGGAAGCGAGCAACGGCGCATGTCTTGCCAAAATCTTCACCTTAATACCGTTCAAAACGGTAAATGGTGATGCTAATCGGCGCAATCCGCAGATGATCGATCGCCTCTTCGACGGGCGCCTCGGTGACTTGCACATCATGAGTGTTCAAGCCGGTTGTTGCGGCCAGGTTCGGACCCGTCATACGCCACATGCGCCCATTCGGCCGAAGCCGCATGTTTCGCACATCCAGGCCGAGCGTCTGCGCCGATTCGGTCGCGTTCACCACCGCGACCGTGAGCGCCTTCCCGTCTTCGCTCCATGCAGCCACGACATCGAGCGGATAGGTCGGGCTGCCGGCGTTCACCTTGGGCTGATCGCCGCCCACGGGATACAAGGGCGCCGGCACGGGCGAATTCCCGTCCACCGGAATCGCCGAGCTTCCAAAGTGGTCGCGATAGAGTTTGAACAGCAGCCCGGTGGCGCTCAGCGCTGCCTCGGTCGCGTTGTACTCCATCGAGGCCGTCGCCATGGTGTGGCCGGCCATTTTGATGAGGTCGCAGTGTCGGATCATCTCCTGCAGCACCATCGCGTTCGCCAGGTTGCCTTTCAGCGTGTTACCGGCCCCTGTGTACGCCCACTCGTCAATTGCCATCGGGATGCGCCGGGTCTTCAGCGCCGGGATGCGCTCCAGATACTCCTCGTAATACTCGACCTTACCCCTCACGCGGTTCGCGGGACGGCGCGCCCACTCGACCAGCGGCTCATCGACCTTAACCATGTATTTCGCGCGTTCGAATGGGCCGGGCCGGATGCTGGAAGCGTCAAATCTCTGCCCCGCATAGGAATAGAAGTGCTCGGACATCACATCGATGTTTTCGAAGCAGTGTGTGAACAGGCCTCCAGTCCAGTCGGCATCGGAACCGAAATCGGGCGTCAGCTTCCCCGTGATGCGCAAGGATAAGCCATAGATGGTCATCTCCTCCGGAGTAGCGCCAGTCGCCAGCAGCGTAATGGTCGGATCAACTTTGCGCATCGCCTTAGCGAACATATTGTGCTTAATGACGTACTGGTTTAGCGCCATATGGCCGAACTGCCATGACCCATACATCTCGTTCCCGATGCCCCACCATTTGACGTTGTATGGCGCCGGATGACCATTGGAGGCCCGCAATTTGCCCATCGGAGTGTCTGTGGATCCGTTCACGTACTCGACCTCTTGCGCCGCCGAACGAGCGTCCCCGAACCCGGCGTTCACGCTGATGAAAGCGTCCACTCCGAGCAGTTGGCACAAACTCAGGAACTCATCCGTTCCAACGTCATTGGGTTGCAAGGCAGACCATACGGGGTCCCACGTTGGCGGTCGCTTGTCAGGATCGCCAATGGCGTCGCGCCAGTCGTGAGCCGAGAGAAAGTTCCCGCCCGGGAAGCGGTACATACCGGACCGCTGAGCCTTGAGCAACGCGATCACCTCAGGGCGGAAACCCCGAATATTGTCGGCTGGCATCAGTGAAATCGCCCCAACGTGGAACGAGCCCCGCCCTTTGCCCGTAATCTCAATCCGGCCGTCGTCCGTGCTTCCCCCAGCCACAAATTTCACCGGATAGGTCGAGTACTTCGGCCCAACTCCAGAAATAGCGACGGTCTGCCGTTCACCCGGCCCGTTGCCCCAGACCAAGCTCACGGCGATGCTCACGCCAGGAGCGCCGGACAACACAAGCCGCCCCGTGTACGCCTTGTTTTTGCGTAGTACGAGTCCTGCTTGCCGTATACCCCTGGGCTCATTGCCGGCCAACGCTATCATTGGGCTATGCTCGCCTACCCAAACCTGCCTGGTATCCATGGTCACGCTCGAATCGGGGCCGATCGGCGTCCACCGGTTCGGCTGCCGGCCTCGCATCGGCCGCCGTTGCGGTGAAGCGGGTGGAGCTGCGGCCGTGATCGGATAGTAGAATTTGCGATCGTCGATCATTTCCGCCCAAACGCTCCGGTTGACCAGATCGCCGATGTGCTCGATAAACTGTCCGTAAATATACGGCGAAATTGGCGTCGCAGGTTTGCTGCCATCGATGATCGCGATCACCGGGCGGCCCGAACCAGTGTCCGCCCGCACAGCGGGGCCAAATAGCTGGATAAGGACTATCAGAGTCGCTGGTGACAGGTGCTTCAGCATATTTCTTCGGCGGGACTTGCGGCTCGTGGGCCCGGCGCGCCTTCTCGCGTGACTTCAAATCCTCGACCGGGCGACGCCCACGGCAGCCTCGCATGTGCAAGCCGATTCTCTGGGCGAGTTCTGCTCCCGCTTGGATCTATGCTATCGCCTGTAATCTTTGATCGGCTAGGTTTGGTACGGTGTCCGAGCATCGAATGAACATGCTTTCTTAGACTTACGGTCCTTAGTGGGCGGCGGCAGGGGCCGACTGAACAGCGTTAGAAACCGTTAACTACAGTCGTCAAACGGTACCATACTAGGCTCCACGACACTCCGATGCTACGCTGCTGCTTACATGCGGCCGCGAACCCGCCGGGTAAGCCGCAAACTGAGGAGGTCTTAAATGAACTCGCAGTCGCTGAGCCGTCTGATCCCGCTCTGGGCCCTCGTAGGCTACGTATTTGCGGCGCTTGCCTGGAGTCAGGCCATGAACTCAGCAGATGTGACCGGATCCGTTACAGACCCATCCGGGGCCATTATCCCCGGTGTGACAGTCGCCGTCCGAAACATCGACAAAAACATTGAGCACACGACTGTTACCAACGAATCCGGGCTGTACGATACGGGGCCGCTGATCCCCGGCGACAGCTATCTCCTCACGTTCCGCAAGGATGGGTTCGCAAGCCTGCAGCGCGGCCCGATGGTGTTGCGCACGGGTGTTACCGGCCTGAATGTACAACTCAGCCTGTTAACGGCCAGTCAGCAAGTAGTGGTGAATGAGTCTGCACCGCTCCTTGAGACCGCCACATCCGAGATCTCAACCACGCTGCCCACTCAAACGTTAACGCGGCTGCCACAGGTAGGAACGCCTGACTGGCAACAGTTCATCATACTCCTACCCGGCACAACAGGCACACCGCAAAACGGAAACAACGTCTCAAACCCGGGCATGGGAGGAGTATCGGCCAACGGCAGCATGCCATTCTCCAACGCGCTGCTGGACGGGGTATCCATCAATTCACCGATGAGCAACAACGTGATCAACACGCCGATCTTCGACGCCATTGGTGAAGTGAAGGTGAGCGCGTCCCTTTTCTCCGCGCAATACGGAACCGGGGGGATCCTCTATAACCAAATCAGTAAAGGCGGGACCAACAAGTTCCACGGCATGGGGTATGACTATCTCCGGAATACGGCGCTGAATGCCTCGAATTTCCAGTTTGGTCTGAATGTCAGCCGCGCTCCGATCCACTACAACGCTTTCGGCGGAAATATCGGCGGACCGATCATGAAAGACCGTGTCTTCTTTTTCTTTGCCGTGGAAAACGTCGTCAATCATGGAGGGTCGAACGTCAACCTTATCACGGTACCTACAGCTGCTATGCGGGAGGGCGACTTCACCGGGATGAGCGCCATCTACGACCCCGCCAATCAGACCGTCGATCCGGCGACAGGAGTCGTGACCCGGCAACCGTTTCCCGGCAACAAGATTCCCACTGAGCGGCTGGATCGAGTAGCCCGCGCTATCCAGGCGCTGTATCCGAGTGCAAACCTGCCCGGAACAGTGGCCAACGGCGTCACGACGAATAATTACAACTATGCCCTGCCGAACTCGTCGCCGCTGCGCAAGTATTTCGGGCGGTTTGACGCCGATGTCACTCAGAACAATCGGATAACAGGTTCAGCAGCCTGGAATGACGCTCCGGGCATCGGCCTGAGCCCTGTGTGCCCGGTCAACTGCGTTCCTCGGGACATATTTAACACCAATAACCAGTTGTCGGACTACTGGACGATCAGTCCCAAAACGACAAATGAATTCCGCGTCGGATTTATGGGCGAATACGATATTCTGACGCCGCAAACCTTGGGCCAGGGCTGGCCAGCCAAACTGGGTCTCCAGTTTGCCAAGGCCGACATCTTCCCAACCATAAACATCAGCGGCATGTACAGTCTTGCACCCGGCGTGAACGCGAATTACAAAGAAAATCTGTTCGATATCTCCGATCAGGTGACGCTGGTGCGGGGCAGGCACATCCTCCACTTTGGAGGCGAAATGATCATCATGCGCGCCGACTCGACTGCTTGGGGCAACATCAACGGGGCAACGCTCGGGTTTACGGGCGTCTACACGGCTGCCAGCAATAGCGGGCCGCTCGCATCCACCACGGGCTCGCCGTACGCCGACTTCTTGCTGGGCTATGCTAAATCCTGGTCGGCTTCGGTTTCACCGGAGTATGGCGGGCGGCTGAAGAGTCCGGCAGCGTTTGTCCAAGATGATTTTAAAGTGACCCCAAAGCTCACGTTGAATCTTGGCTTGCGCTGGATGGGAACTACTGGCTGGTCGGAGGTTCACGGCAATGAACGTTCATTCGACCCGACCATCATGAACCCTGCCGCCAACAGTCTTGGCGCCATGTGGTTCGCCGTAACGCACACAAATGGCAGAAAGGCGCTGCAAGACTCGCGATGGAACAACTGGTTGCCGCGGCTCGGCTTTGCGTATCAGCTAAGCAACAAGACTACTGTACGCGGTGGGTTCGGCCTTTACAGCTATCCCTGGAATGTCGATACGTACGCGAGCAACGGTTTGGGCAACGCTTTCACAAGCAGCGGCAATCAGACCGATTCGACCAACAACGTTCAACCTGTCGTGATTTTGTCTTCGGACGGAAACACGAATTACCAAGGGTCGAAGGGATCCAGCATCAACTCTCTGTACCGGCGCGCTCCGACCACGCCGGAAGCCTACAACGGCCAAGCGGTCGGCTTCACCCAATACCAGCAGGACATTCCAATGCTGAAATCCTGGAACTTGAGCGTTCAGCGCCAGGTAACCGGAAATATGATGCTCGAGCTGGCGTACGTAGGAAGCCGTGGAACGAATCTTCCCTTTCTCACTGACCTCAACCAGGTGCCGGAGGACAAGCTGGGACCGAACGATGCGATGTTCCGTCCGTACCCCTGGTTCCAGAGCATTACGGGCGTTACGACGCAGAGCGTATCGAACTATCACGGGCTGCAGGCGTCGATCTCGCGCCGGTTCAGCAACGGGCTGACGTTTAACGCGAACTATACCTGGTCCCATATGCTGTCCACTCAGGATTCGTCAGGCTGGGGCTCGAAGCAGGGCAACCAACCATACCAGAGGGCCTATGACCCAGCTGCGAACTACGGCAACTCCAACTTCGATGTTCGCCATATGTTTAAGTCGTACATTATTTACGATCTGCCCTTTGGTCGCGGCCGGTCGCTCCTGCGGACGAACTCAGTGCTCGATGGCATCGTCGGCGGCTGGACGCTCTCGAGCACGTTTATCGCACAGACCGGCAATCCATTTACGCCCTATATGCTAGTGAACAACAGCTACAGTTTGTCGTCGAACGCTCTTCAGTTTCCTGATGTCGTCGGCGATTGGCATCTTCCGAATCCGTCGATCTCCTCTTGGTTCAACGTCAAGGCCTTTGCGGCGCCCGCTCCCGGGAGGTTCGGCAATATGGGGCGGAATGTGCTTTTCGGACCGGGTATGTCCATGTTGGGCGCCTCGCTGCTGAAGTCATATGGAATTCGCGAGAACCTGCGACTCGACATAGCAGCGAATGCGACGAACCTTTTGAATCACCCGTCGTTCGCACAGCCGGATCCGCTGATCGGCCCGGGGCACATCGGAAACATTACGGGAGTGACCGTCGGCGGGCGTCAAATCGAGCTTGTAGCCAAAATCCGATTCTGACGCTGTGCACGTGCCCGCTCACTCAGCATCGGGGTGGTTCCATCGGGAGGCGACATGCCGGTAGGGCTTCTGCTCTCGCCCGGTTACCGTGGTGAGCTTCACGCTGTGTGAGAACTATGAAGCTATCCACAATCCTCGGCTCGCCGTCCCGCTGCATGTTGATCCTCGTCCTCATGCTGCCGCTCTGGGGCGCGCAGGCCGATGGGCGTGTGCAATCGAGAATCGAAGCGTTACAGGAAAAGGTACAGCAAGCCATCCGGCAGCGGAAACCGCAGCTCGCCATTCCACCACTCCGCGAGATCGTCTCTCTTGCGCCAGACAATGTACCTGCTCTGGGCAACCTGGGCGTGCTGCTCTATTTCGAAGGCAGCTACGCCGAAGCGATACCGCTCATGCGCAGCGCTCTACAACGGCAGCCCGGTCTGTGGAAAATAGAGGCGCTGTTGGGTATCGCCGAGAAGCGGACCGGCGATCCTGTACGTGCACAGGATGATCTCGAGCGCGCTTTTTCAAACCTTGACGACGTCAAAGTTAAGCTTGAGGCCGGCCTCGAGCTGATCGAACTCTATACGGCTTCCTCGCATCTGTTCAAAGCGCTAGCGGTCGTTCTACAGCTCCAGGAGATCGCCCCCGAGGAGGCGCGGGTCCTATTCGTCGGCTATCATGTCGCGCGCCGGATCATGGATCAGAGTGTGTTGAGCATGATGGTTGTAGCGCCCGATGCGCCTGAGATGCACATGATGATGGGTGGTGAGCTCTCGCGACAGGGGGACCATGCCGGCACCATCCTTCACTATCGCGAGGCCATTCGCCTCAACCCCAAGCTGCCGGGCGCGCATTTCGAACTGGCCGAACAATTGAGGTTGTCTTCCGACCCGCAAGGGAATGCACAGGCCGAAGAACTATACAGGACCGCTCTCCAGTTGAACCCCTATGACGAGCGATCCTGGCGCCAGCTCGCCGGGATCCTCGCCGCCAGGGGCGAATTGAAGGAAGCCGAGGAGGCTTACCGGAAAGCCCTGGCAATCGAGCCAAGGGACGCCGATGCGAAGACCGGACTTGCGGCCGTCTGCCTGTCCGCAGATCGTTCGGCAGAAGCGGTCGCGCTGCTTGAAAGCGCTGTGCAAGATGACCCGACCAATATTGTGGCGCATTATCGTCTCAGCTCGCTCTACCGTCGTCCCGGCCGCGTTGCGGACGCGGAACGCGAACTGGAGGCGTTCAAACACTATAAAGCTCTGAAAGACAACCTCGGCGCCGTCTTCAAACAGCTCTCCGGCGCGCGCTAAATGCACTGTGCAGACAGCGAAAGATCGCTCTGTCAAAAGTAGTCGGCGGCCCTGTCTCGATGCAAAAATGGACGCATCAAAGTTTAGGAGCACCCCGCGGGTTACAGTCCTCGACCGTGGTGGCTCGAGCGCCCGATGTGATCCGGTTGAGCGTCAAATCGCGCGTGATATAATCCCCCGCACAGGGGCATGTTTGAAAGCGATACCATCCGGCTCTCAGAAGGACGCCAGAAGGCCGTCCGAGAAGAGCTGCGCCGCGTGCTGGATAGCGCTGCATTTCGCAATAGCAAGAGATGCCGGGAATTTCTCGAGTACATCGTCGAGCACACAATCAGCGGCGCAACCGCAACTCTGAAAGAGCGCTCGATCGGAATCGAGTTGTTCCACCGCCCTCCGGATTTTGACACCAGCCAGCACACGATTGTCCGCGTTACTGCCAACGAAGTCAGGAAGAAGCTTGCCCAGTACTACCTCGCGCAGAACCCGTGCTGTGGCGCTGTGCGGATCGAGCTGCCTCCTGGTTCCTACAGTGCAGAGTTCAAGTGGCAGAACGAAGCCGAGGCGGCAGTGACTCCGGCAACGCCGGCTCCGCAATCGTCTCCTCGAGAGATTGCCGCTACGGTGCTTGATGCCGCAACGCCGCTCGCTCCTATCCGCCCAGCATCCCGCCCGCCCTGGCGCATGGCGTCGGCTGTCGCTACGGCAATGTGTATATTGCTCATCGCTGGCGGGTTGTCCTGGTGGGCGCTGCGGAACCCGAAGCACATCGCCGCAGAAGCGACGTCTTCCGCAGCCATCCGGCCCATCGCAGCGGGCGCGTCGAACTCCGCTGAGTTACGCATACTCGTCGGCTCCGCAAACCCTTACATCGACCGCAGTGGGCGGGTCTGGAGTCCGGACCGCTTCTTCTTCGGCGGCGCTACGATTGTCCGTCCATCAGAGAGAATTTTTCGTACGCTCGATCCAGACATCTATCGTCACATTCGTCAAGGCGATTTCCAGTATGATATTCCGCTTGAGGCGGGCTCCTACGAAATGCACTTGCACTTCGCGGAAACAGGATTGGCAGATTTTATCAGCGCGGAGTCGAGCGGCGAGGGGCAGCGTCTGTTCCGCGTTTCGGCCAATAGCAGGCTGATACTCAACGTCTTCGACGTGCTTGCGGACGCCGCCGGAGCCAACATAGCCGATGAACGCGTGTTCCGGGATATCTCACCAGGCCCGGATGGAAAGCTGCACCTGAGCTTCACCTCCATGAGAAGCACCGCTATGGTGAGCGGGATCGAACTGTTGCCCATGAGCGATGGAAAGGTCGCGCCGCTACGCATCCGGGCTGGATGGCCCGGGTCCTGGCAAGATTCTGCTGGCGAGCAGTGGCGCGCCGATTCCTACTTCCTGGGAGGAAACGCGCTCGTTCGGACGACGAACCCGGTCCGTGGCAGCGACTCCGTCACACCTGACATGGCGCTGTATACCAGCGAGCGCTGGGGGCACTTCTCGTATGCACTGCCCGTCGCCAATGGGCGGTATCGGATCACCTTAAGGTTCTGTGAAGGGCATTACGGGCGCCGTAACACGGGCGTTGGCGGCCGGGGCAGCCGGGTGTTTGACGTGTACTGCAACGGAGTTACGCTCCTCGATCACTTCGACATATTTAAGGAAGCCGGCGGGGAAGGCCGGCCTGTCGTGCGCAGCTTTTCTGGCATTCGCCCCAACGCGCAGGGCAAAATCGTGCTCACCTTCGTGCCGGTAGTGGGAATGGCGTGTGTAAATGGAATCGAAGTCGTCGAGGATTAGCGGTGGATTCAGCCCGCGCTGGTGGATGCCGGAACGCCCCGGACGGCAAACATAAGCGAGTACTTTGGCAAGAGCGTGGCCGGATCCCATTGCCAGCAGAGATCGCTCGGCCCCGCGTATAGTTGCTTTCAGCGCGATCTGCATGCCGGCGCCGCGCCGGGAAACCCTAAGCGAGCGCGTTAAATACTCAACTCGCGCGCGGCGAACTCCAGGCAGCGCTTTACGTTGTCTTCTTCGAGCTTGAGCTGCGCGGCGTGGTCGAGGCCATCAAGGCGCGGCAGCGGTCCGGTCTGCGCGCGCGCAAGCTGAAGCGTCCGGGCGAGCGCGTATCCGCTGCGGTCCGGGAACGTCGCCCAATACCTGGTTGTGAGGCAGGGCACGCGCAGCGGGTTGCGCGTGATCATCTCCAGCGTGAAGCGCGTCTTCGGACGGGCGGCCGAGATGGTGCGCACAACTTTCTTCATATCGAGAATGCCTTGACCGAAGGGAACTTCGCTCAATTCAAAGCCATCGGGCGCTTCGCGCAGCGCCATATCTTTGATGTGCGTTGAAATCGCAAATGGCGCAAGCGTTTCGATGACCTGCATCGGCTCATCGAGCAGCGCGATGTTGTTGCCTGTATCGAGACACACGCCGGCGTATTCGCTCGACAGCTCGCGCATGATCTTCGAGAGTTCGTCGGCTGTCCAATCCTTGTGATTTTCGACGGCGAGCGGCAGCCGCTGTTTTTCGGCGATGGAGACCCCTCTGATCAAAGCCGCGCGGGACTTCTCGACAAAAGCCCTCCAATCCTCAAGCGTGGAGAACGTTTCGTAGCGCCGCCCTCCGAGACACGCCGTGCGAACCGCCGCCGCGCCCAGCTCTTTCGCGGCGGCAACAGTGCGCTCAAACAGATCCGAGCCCTCTTTTGGCAGCCCGATCATCAGCTCAATGTACATGCCGAGCTCGTCGGCGCGTTTACGCAGCGATCGGACATAGGACGCATCGAAGGATGCGAGCGGAGCCTGAATGCCGCCCGCGCCGAGGGAGTGGGAGTATTCAAGGAACTCGAGCGTATCCTTGGGGCGGCGGACGGTCATGAACGAGGTTGTCGCGATGCCCATCCGCGTGCGAGCCTGAGCGAAGGCGGCCGCGCCGGCGCAGGCGGCAGCCAGGAAATCGCGGCGCCTCATAATGCTAGACTCCGCAGCGCTTCGTCCCATGGCTTGCGATAGGGGCGGACCAGCATCGCGGACGCCTCGCGGTCATCGATGATCTCTTCGGTTTCCGGATTCCATTTCACCTTGCGGCCCAGCCGCAGAGAGATGTTCGCCAGATGGCATGCCACCGCCGTGTGATGGCCCTCCTCAACGTCGGCGATCGGGCGCTGGCGCGACTTGATGCAATCGATGAAGTTGCGGACATGCAGGTTAAGCTGTTCGGCCGACGCGCCCGCCATCTTTGTCGCCTCCACCCAGGGCTCGGGTTTGGTTTCAGAACGCCGGGGGCCGCCGTTCGGCGCGCCGCGGAAAACCGGGATGAGGTTGGCCGGATCCGTTTTCATATCGGGATGGACCTCAAAACCCGCCCGCGAAATGGTCATGCTGCCTTTTGTGCCGAAAAATTCGAGCCCGGCGCCAGCGCGGCGTCCTGCGCTCGCTTCCCGGTGCGCCCATTCGGCGGTGAAGCCCGGATATTCGAACAGCGCATCCTGCGTGTCCGGCGTTTCGCCATCGTCCTGGAGAGCGAAGCGGCCGCCGCTCGAGGCGACGGCGGATGGTCCTTTGGCGCCGAGCACCCATTGCACGATGTCGATTTCGTGCGCGCCCAGGTTGGTCATCTGCCCGCCGGAGTAATCCCAGAACCAGCGAAAATGATAGATGCCCCGGTGCGGGCTGTAGGGGCGTTTCGGCGCAGGTCCCAGCCACATGTCGTAATCAAAGTCCTTCGGCGGCTCGGATTCGGGCAGGCGGCCGAAGCCGGGCATAATGTTGCGGTACGCGCCCATGCGCGCCGAGACGAGCTTGCCGATGTAGCCGCTTTGCAGCAGTTCGCGGGCCTTCTGATAATGGGGACCGCTGCGCTGCTGCGTTCCGCATTGCACCACGCGGTTGTATTTGCGGGCGGCCTTCACCATCCACCGCCCTTCGGCGACAAACAACGTCATCGGCTTTTCCACATAGACGTCCTTGCCGGCGGCGCAGGCGAGCATCGTCATGAGCGCGTGCCAGTGGTCTGGCGTAGAGACCACAACCGCCTGGAGATCCTTGTTCTCAAGCATCTTGCGGAAATCGCGGTAGGGCTTTGCGCGGCCGCCGCAGGCAACCACCCCCTCTTCGAGGCGCGGCTCGTAGGTTTCGCACACCGCCGCCGGGTCGACGTCCGGCTGGTTCTTGAAATCGTAGACGTGTTGAGCGCCGATCAGGCCGTAGCCGATGAATCCGACCTGAACGCGGTCATTCGCCCCAAGGATCCGCTGATAGGAGGCCGCGGTGGTTGCCGCGAGGAAGGTACGGCGGGTTGCGGACATAAGCGACTCTCTTTATATGTTCGCCGGCGTGGCGTTGTCAAGGATGGTTGCGAAGCGTTGGCCGCTGACCGCCCGTCAAACCCGCCGCGCTATTCGGAGCAGGTCGCCTCTGTCACTAGCGATTCCGCCGCCTCCGCTTTTACACTGGAACTGATGACCCTCGACGAACTGGAACGAGAGTACGCCGAGCTCCGCCAGCAGGCTGAAGCTGTGCGGAGCTATCTTTGACGCCCCAGCGAAGAGAAACGCCCTGGCCAAGCTCGAAGAGCAGATCTCTGACCCGGACTTTTGGAGCCAGCCCGAGAAAAGTCAGAAGATCATGCAAGACCGCAAACGGCTGGAGGAGGCGCTCGAGCACGACTCCAAGATCGCGTCGCTCAGCTCCGATCTGGAAACGCTGTTTGAGCTGTCGCGGGAGGGCGAGGATGTCGCGGCTGAGCTGGAACGCGAGCTGAAGGCCTTTCGCGCGCAGCTCGACCAGCTGGAGACGGGCATGCTGCTTTCCGGCGACAATGACGCCCGCAGCGCGATCCTGACGATTCACCCGGGCGCCGGCGGAACCGAAAGCCAGGACTGGGCGGAGATGCTCCTGCGCATGTACCTGCGGTGGGCGGAACGGCACGGCATGGAGACGGTCTTGACCGATCGTCTTGAAGGCGAAGGCGCCGGCATCAAGTCGGCGACGTTTGAGATCAACGGCGAGAACGCGTACGGACTGCTGCAATCGGAAATTGGCGTGCACCGCCTGGTTCGCATCTCGCCCTTTGACGCCAATGCCAGGCGGCATACGTCGTTTGCATCGGTATTTGTCTATCCGCAGATCGATGACGACATCAAGATCGAGATTCGCCCCGAGGACGTGCGCATCGACACGTTTCGCGCCAGCGGAGCGGGCGGACAGCACGTAAACCGCACCGATTCCGCCATCCGCATGACGCACATTCCGACCGGCATCGTGGTGCAGTGCCAGAACGAACGGTCGCAACACAAGAATCGCGCGAGCGCCTGGAAGCAGCTGCGCGCCAAGCTCTACGAGCACGAACTCGAAAAGAAGCGGGCTGAGGAGCGCAAGCTTGAAGACTCCAAGCTGGATATCAACTTCGGCAGCCAGATCCGCAGCTACGTGCTGGCGCCCTACCGCATGGTGAAGGACCACCGCACCAAGCTGTCAATTGGCGATGTGGACCGGGTGCTGGACGGCGACATCGATGAGTTGATTCACGCGTTCCTGGTGTGGCGCAAGACGGGAAAGACGGCAGCCGACGGCAAGGATGAACTGCCCGACTGATGGTGACGCCAGAGGAGATCGCGGAAGCGGCGCGGCTGATCCGCAACGGACAGTTGGTCGCGTTTCCTACAGAAACGGTATATGGACTGGGCGCAAACGCCTTCGACCGGAGCGCGGTGCGCCGCATTTTTGAACTGAAGGGCCGGCCCCAGACCAGTCCGCTCATCGTTCACGTTGCATCCATCGAGATGGCGAAGTCGCTGGTCGAATGCTGGCCGGAGCAGGCCGAGACGCTGGCCCGCAAACACTGGCCGGGACCGCTGACTTTGGTTCTGCCGAAACGAGCCCGCATTCCCGAGGAGGTGACAGCGGGGCTTGCGACCGTAGGCGTCCGGGCGCCGGCGCATCCGGCGGCGCTCGAGTTGATCCGCGCGGCGGGCGTGCCGATTGCCGCGCCAAGCGCCAACCGCTTCACCGAGTTATCTCCGACCACGGCGGAGCATGTGCGCCGCGCGTTCGGAAACGCGGTCCTGGTCCTTGACGGCGGCCCCACCGAGGTCGGCATTGAATCGACGGTCGTGTCGCTCGCCGGGCCGGAGCCGCTGCTGCTCCGGCCCGGCATGATCCCGTTCGAGGACATCCCGCGTGTGACCGCGGTTGATGCGGCGGCGCATCCGTCGCCGGGAATGCATCCGCGTCATTACAGTCCGCGGACCCGTCTGGTTCTGGTCGACGGTCCGGAGCTGCCGGGCGGCGACGGCGCCTACGTGTGGTGGAATCGTCCCGCTAAAGCGGCCAAGTCTGTGCAAATGCCCTCCAACGCCCGTGGATACGCGGCGCGGTTGTATGATACGCTGCACGCGCTGGATTCCGAAGATTGGCCGTGGATTGCGGTGGAGCGGCCGCCATCGACGCCGGAGTGGGCCGGAATCCAGGATCGCCTCGAGCGGGCTTCGCAATGACAAATCTGGAATCAGCGCCGACGCCGGTGCTGCGATGGCTGGGTCACGCCGGCTTCGCAGTTGGATTCGCTGACATGCTGTTTGTTGTGGATCCGTATCTGTCCGGAGAAATTTCGCTCAGCCCTGATCTGATCCTGTGCACGCACACCCACGAGCGCCACATGCATGCCCCTACGCTGCGATCGTTGCTCGCCCGCTCGCCGCACGCCAAAGTCGTCGTGCCGAAGAGCGCGGCGGCATACGCGCACAGCGCCGGCGTACCGCTGGAGCGGATGACCACAACGGATGCGGGTCTGCGCGTCGAATACTTCAAGAACGGGCAATACGGACGGGTGTACGCCGCGCCGTCGGCGCATCCGGATCTCGGCTGGACGCCGCTTGGCGGCTATCCCTACCTCGGTTATCTGATACGGTTCGGCGCGTACACGGTCTACCACGCCGGCGACTGCGCTCCCTACCAGGAGCTGGCGGCGAATTTGAAGCCCTACAACGTAACAGCCGCGCTGCTGCCGCTCGGCGAACGCAATTTCAGCATTCCGGAAGCTGCGGCGCTCGCCGCTCAAATCGGCGCCCGGTGGGTGATCCCCATGCACTATGAAACCGGCGCGGGCGATGGCGAGCGGTTCGTCAACCATATGCTGGGATTTCACCCCGAGCAGAGGTTTAAGGTGTTCGAGCCCGGCGAGATGTGGGCCTTGCCCGTCGAAACGTAGCCGAAGAAATCTGGCGCTGCTAGAGCTTCAGCAGCGCGCGCAATCGTTTGGTTTGCACCCGGCTCACCGGAATCTCGGTCTGGCGCTTGTCGTCCATGCGGAGCTGGTAGCTGGATTTGAACCAGGGAATCACTTCCTTGATGCGATTGATGTTCACCAGAAAGGAACGGTGAACGCGCCAGAAGACTTCCGGATCGAGATTGGATTGAAGCTCCTCGATCGTGCGATAGTTCGATTGACCCTCGATGTTCGTGGCTACGATCGTGATCAGCCCGTCATCAATGGTCGCGTAGACCACGTCGTTTGCGTCCACGATGAAATTCCGGTTATTGCTCTTGACCAGGAGCTTGGTCCGCTGGAGGACAGCCCGGTGCGGCGCGGGGGCCTCCATTTCGGGGGGCGCAGCTTTCGCCTTGTCGGCGATCGCGCGCCGCGCGCGCTCGATGGTCAGCTCCAGCCGGTGCTTTTCAATGGGCTTCAGCAGATAATCCATGGCTTCGAGCGCAAAAGCCTCGATCGCATAGTGATCGAAAGCCGTCGCCAGAATGAAATAGGGGAGGGGCAGACCGCGCTCTCTCAGGCGGCGGATGACGCTGAGCCCGTCCATGCCGGGCATCTGGACATCCATGAACACCACATCCGGCTCGAGCTTCTCGATAAGCTCAATCGCCTCCAGTCCGTTAGCGCCGGTCGCGACAATCTCGATGTCGGGAAAATCCTTCAGCAGATACGCCAACTCCTCGGACGCAAGCTGCTCGTCATCGACGATCAAGGCGGAAATCGTTGCCGTCGCGCGTGCGGTCATAAAACTGTTAGTATAGCCGAGATCCTGGAGTGCAACATGCCTGTGTAATCAGCAAGATACGGCTGGGGCTCGCATGGGTTCGCGCGGCGCCGGCGTGAATTTGCTATTACTGCCCGTACGCTCGGATGGCGTAGTTTGGCCCCGGTCGTCCATTGCGCGCGCTGTAGCGTTGTGCTTTAGTGATAAACAGTCGAAGTTGTGCCTACAGGATAGTCTTATGTACTGGTTGAGTCGTCTTGCCGTCGCCATTCTGCTCAGTTTTGCAATCGGTTGCACGCGCGATCCGGTGAAACAAAGCAATAATCTCGTCGCCACCGGAAATAAGTTGTTCAGCAAGGGAAAATACCGCGAGGCTTCGCTGATCTACCGCAGGGCGCTCCAAAAAAATCAAAAGAACGGCGAAGCATATTATCGCCTCGGTCTCGCGGAGCTCAAGCTGATGCGCTTTGGAGACGCAGCCGGCGCGCTTCGCAGAGCGCTTGACATTCAGCCGAATAACACGGACGCGGCAACAAAGCTGGCTGACATTTATTGGGTCGGGTATATTTACGACCCCAAACATACCAAGGCGACGCTCGGCGACGTACAGGAGCTCAGCGATCTGTTGCTGAAACGAGATCCGAAATCGTACGACGGGCTGCGACTGGCGGGATATGTGGCCCTGGCGAACAACGATCGGGAAAAGGCGCTGAAATATTTCGAAGCTGCGCATCAGGTGGATGCGAACCATCCGGATTTGTCGTTGTTGCTGTCGCAAACGCTGCTGGCGTCCGGCAAAGCCGCTGAAGCGGAGGCGACAGCCAAACAGGCGCTTGAAAAGCAGAAGACCTACGCGCCGCTGTACGACCAGCTCGTGAGCTTGTACTTGAGCCAGAACCGGTTGGCGGATGCCGAGAACATGCTGAAGGCCAAAGTGGCCAACAATCCCAAACAGGAATCGTACCGGCTGCAACTGGCCATGTTTTATTACGCGGCGAAGCGGCCCCAGGACATGGAGGCCCAGATCCAGCAGATCCTTTCGAACCCGAAGGATTTCCCGCTGGGGCGCCTCACCGCCGGACGCTTCTACAGCCGCATTCACGACCCCGACCGCGCGCGCCGGGAATTTGAAGCGGGCATGCGCGCAAACTCGAAAGACAAGGCGTTGTACCAAAAGGAAATCGCGAAGCTGCTCGCGGCGCAGGGCAAGTACGCCGAAGCGTCCCAGATCGTCAACGGCGTCTTGAAGGACAACCCCAAGGACGACCAGGCGCTTGCGCTCCAATCCGCGCTCCAACTCGAAACCGGGGATCCGAACCAGATTCAGACCGCCATCAACAATCTTCAATCGCTGGTCGGCAAAGAGCCAAAAAACCCGGATCTGCGGTATCAACTCGGCCGGGCGTTCCTGCTCAAGAATCAGCTCGCGCAAGCGCGAGTACAACTGGAGGAGGCGGTTCAGCTTTGGCCGGACCTGATCCCGCCGCGGCTGTTGCTGGCGCAGATTTACACCGGGCAGCGGGATTATAACCGCGCTCTGGAGATGGCTGACCAGGTGCTCCAGCGCGACCCCAACAATTTGCCGGCGCGTCTGACCAGAACCAGCGCGCTGTTCAGCCTGGGCGAGCGCGACCGCGCCAAGCGGGAATTGCAGTCCATTATCAAGGCCGCGCCCACCTCCGTGGATGCGCGGTATCAACTGGCGGCGATTGATTTCACGGAGAAGCGCTACAAGCAGGCCGAGGACGCCTTCCAGCAGATGCGCCGCGATTTTCCAAACGACAAGCGCGGAGTGTTCGGACTGACTGAGACCTACATGGCGCAGAATGATTTTAAAGGCGCCCTGCAGATTATCAATGATGAAATCGCGAAGGATCCCAACCGCAAGGATCTTCGCGTGACGCTGGCGAACATCCTGGTGCGCGCCCGCCAGTACGACCAAGCCATTCAGCAATACCAGGAGCTGGCTGCAAAATCCCCCAACGACGCCTCCCTGTATCTTCGTCTGGGCGAGACGCACCGATTGAAAGGCGATTTCCCGGCGGCGATCGACGCCTTCAAGAAGGCGTCGGCGCTGGCGCCGAATGACGTGACCGCGCTGGTGCGGCTGGCGATGCTGCTTGACGAGCTCGGTCGCAAGGAGGAAGCCAAGCCGTATTACGAGCGCGCGCTCCGCATCGAGCCGGACAATGGGGTGGCCTTGAACAATCTCGCCTATATCAAAGCCGAAGAGGGCACGGACCTCGACGAGGCTTTGGCCTATGCGCAGCGGGCCAAGCAGCGCTATCCGCAAGAGCCGAACATTTCTGACACGCTCGGCTGGATCTACATCAAAAAGAACCTCAGCGATGACGCCATTCGCCTGTACCGCGATTTGGTCAGCAAGTATCCCGATAACGCGACCTTCCGATACCATCTCGCCATGGCGCTGTTCCAGCGCGGCGACCGGGTCACAGCCAAGCGCGAAGGGCAGCAGGCCCTTCAGGCCAGCCAGAGCAAGGAAGAACAGGCGAAAATCCGCGACCTTTTGACCAAAATAGGCTGAACTTGCACCCGCAAACCGCCAAACAGCCGCGGAGCTCCGTGGCGAGTTGGGCCGCCGCGCCGTACGTGCTGCCCTTTGCAGTGTTCATGTTTTTTCTGGCGATCGAGCGCTTCAACCCGCTGCCTCCGGCGTGGGACTTTGGGATTCGGATCGTGGCCGTGGGGGGCGTGCTGGCCGTCCTCTCGCGCCGCCAGATCGATCTGAAGATGTCCCGGCCGCTGTGGACGGCGGCTGTCGGCATCGGCGTTTTCGTTCTATGGATCGCCCCGGATTGCCTGTTCCCCGGATATCGGAATTTCTGGCTTTTTAACAACGGGCTGGTCGGCTCAGCGCGAACGTCGCTGTCCGAGGCCGCCCGCAATGACGAGCTTTTGCTTGCGCTCCGGCTCGCGCGAGCAGTGATCATCGTGCCGGTCGTCGAGGAATTGTTCTGGCGCGGCTTCCTGATGCGATGGCTGATCAGCTCGCAGTTTGAAAAGATTCCGCCGGGGACCTACACGCCCGTGGCATTCTGGGTAACAGCGGTCCTGTTCGCTTCCGAGCACGGACCCTACTGGGACGTCGGACTGCTGGCCGGCATCGTGTACAACTGGTGGATGGTGCGGACGCGCCGCCTCGGCGATTTGATCTGGGCGCACGCCATCACGAACGCTTGCCTTTCCGCATACGTCATGATTTTTCACAGGTGGGAATATTGGTTGTAACCCGCAAAGATAACCTTCAGAACTCGCAGGTTGAAATCGTGTCCGCCGGCGTCTGCGCGGCGAACGCCCGCATCGCGCTTTTCGATTTTGACGGCACGCTGTCGCTGATCCGCTCCGGTTGGATGGAAGTCATGGTCCCCATGATGGTCGAAATCCTGGCGGAAACAAAAAGCGGCGAAAGCGAAGCGCAGCTGCGGTCTGTGGTTGAGGATTTCGTATGGCGGCGGACGGGTCAGGACACGATCTACCAGATGATCGAGCTGCGCGACCAGGTGGCTGCGCGGGGCGGAAAGCCGCTCGATCCGCTGGTCTACAAACGCATGTACCTGGACCGGCTCTGGTCGCGCATATGCGGACGCGTGGAGGCATTGCGCAGTGGAACGGCCTCGCCGGACGAGTATCTGGTTCCGGGAGCGCGTGCGCTGCTTGAAACGCTCTGCCAGCGGGGCCTGCGGATGTACCTGGCCAGCGGAACGGACGAGGAGTATATGCGGGCCGAGGCGGATCTTCTCGACGTCTCGCGATACTTTGCGGGCGGCGTCTACGGCGCGCGTGATGATTATCGGAGTTTTTCGAAGGGAATTTTGGTCGAGCGGATCGTCTCTTCGGCGGGGTTCCGCGGCGAGCACCTGCTGGCGTTCGGCGACGGCTATGTGGAAATCGAGGAGGTGAAGAAAGTCGGAGGCGTGGCGGTGGGAGTTGCCACCGCCGAACCGGAATGCGCGGCCGTCGACGAATGGAAGCGATCCCGGCTGATTGGGGCGGGGGCGGATATCGTCATCCCCAATTATCTGGCTCATGACGAGCTGATCTCGGTCCTGTTCGACAAGAGCTGACGTGACATCGAAGTACAGGCTTTTCGACCGTTCGCGGCTCGAAATTCTCCCCCTCAGCGAGCGCGCGAACGATCTCGACATCGATCACTGGCTGGCGCTCGACGCGGAGACGCCCGAGTTTTCCCACCCGGACCTGCCGGTCGTCGCGGATCGTCTGCGGGCGGCGAAACAAGCCGGCGCTGCGCGTATTCTGGTCATGGGGGCGCACCTGCTGCGCTCCGGCGTGAACCGCCATATTATCGACTTGGTCGAACGAGGCTGTATTGACCACATCGCGATGAACGGCGCCGGGGCGATCCACGATTACGAACTGGCGCGCATCGGCGCGACGACCGAGAGCGTCGCGCG
>Ga0070740_10001878_pt1 | contig 26914 bp, 24 predicted proteins | sample Coa_R2_FD_67286 | JGI IMG/M metagenome (GOLD analysis project Ga0070740, IMG submission 67286) | Surface soil microbial communities from Centralia Pennsylvania, which are recovering from an underground coalmine fire - Coalmine... | ecosystem: Environmental > Terrestrial > Soil > Unclassified ...
CGTGTGTTGTAACCAGGTGGATGAGCCGAGAGCGAAGGGAGGCTCTCAGGGTCATTCCCATTTCCCCTCAACACCAGGGAGGAGTTTTGCATGAGTATTGGTGGACAGAATGAGTCAGAACAGAAGGTATATCGCCTGACGCCCGAAGGATATGCGAGGAATGTGGAGCGGCTGGAGTATCTGCGCACCGTCAAGCGCAAAGAGATTGCTGACTATATTCATGAGGCGAAAGAGGCGGGCGATATCAGCGAGAGCAGCGCCTATGAGGACGCTAAAAACGAGCAGGCGATGGTGGAGGGAGAAATTATGAAGCTTGAGCGCCTGTTGTCAGTGGCCGAGATTATGACTGCCGATATGCATAATGATGTCGATGGACCTCCGGTTGTGCGCATCGGCATGGAGGTTGCCCTGAGCAGCTCTACGGGAGCAGACCGTGTATTCAAGATTGTCGAAACCTTTGAGGCCGATCCGAAAACTGGCTTGATCTCAGACCAATCGCCTGTGGGAAAGGCGTTGATGGGGCATAAAGAGGGGGATGTGGTAGAGGTTTCTACCCCCGGCGGGGTGACGACCTATACGATCCGTTCGATTCGCCCGATGATCTGATAGGACTCTGAATAAAGCAGCGGCCCTCGCGCGCGCGAGGGCCGCTGCTTTATTCAGAGTCCATACACCCGGTGAGCTTGTTTCACACCACAAATTTGCCATCTTTGCAGAACAGCTCACCGTCAACGCGAATCTCGCTGCCCCGGCGCAGATCGCAGACCATATCCCAGTGGATGGCCGATTCGTTGACGCCCAGCGACTCCGGGATGCTTTTGCCGAGCGCCAGGTGAACCGTGCCGGCCATCTTCTCGTCGAAGAGCGTGTGTCTGATACAACGATCGACGTAAGGATTATTGCCAAAGGCAAACTCGCCCAGGCGGCGCGCGCCCTCATCGACGCTGAGCATCTGATCCAGGTAAGCCTGACCTTTGGCGGCAGAGGCTTCAACGACCACGCCATCCTCAAAGCGCAGGCGTATGTCCTCTACAGAGACGCCGTTGAAGGAGCTGGGAAAACTGTAGCGAATATAGCCGTTGGCCGAGTTCTCGACCGGCCCGGTGAAAAACTCGCCATCGGGAAAGTTCAGGTGGCCATCGCAGTTGATGAAAGGGCGGCCCTCGATAGAGAGCGTCAGGTCCGTGTCCTGGCCGCGCAAATGCACCGTATGTTTGCCCTTGAGCCACTGCACCCGGCGCTCCTGCTGCTGGCTCAATTCTTTCCAGCGTGCGACCGGATCTTCTTCATCCAGGAAGCAGGCGCGGTAGGCGAAGTCCTCAAACTCTTCCAGCGACATCTCAGCGTCCTGGGCGGAAGCGTCGGTGGGATAGAGCGCGGCTACCCAGCGGAACGTTCCCTCGGTGGCGCGCCGCATATAGGTATCCAGCAACTCCTGGGCGGCCTTGTGGGCCAGGGCGACGCGCGCATGATCGACATTATTTAAGGCTTTCGTGTTTGTCTCTGCCCAGAGCGCAATCATCGTCTCATACTCTTCAAAGATCAGGCGTTGAGGCTGTGGAATGTGGGTGATCTGCTCGTCCGAGCCTTCTTTCAAGAGAATTTCGTCCAGTCCCGGCAAAGAGATAAAGGTTTCCGGCAGCGCCCCGGCGCGGATCGCCTCGCGGTAAATCTCGCGCACCAGGGGAGCTGCGATTGCAGGACAGCGAATCGCCAGGCGTTCGCCTTTTTTCACCCCGATGGAATAATTGACCAGCACCTTTGCCATGCGCTGTAAACGAAGATCTGTCATGATACACCTCTTTTGGAAAATGTGGCACCATCGTATTATACAACAGGATTGCAGACGCGAGTGGGGCGTGTCCTCGATGGACACGCCCCATTCGCTCTAAGGAGGTAAGGAAGGGAAGGAATAGTCTAGCGTTCGCTCAGCTCTTGCCTGGTCTCGCTGGAACGCGGGGTAAAGAGCAGGCTGAGTTTCAGGACGCGCTCGCGGCGGCGTTCCTCGTCGAGGTTGCGCACGCGCGCTTTGAGCAGGTCTTGGAGCGAAACCATGCCGAGCAACTGGTCGGGATGCTCGCGATCCACAACGGGCAGGCGTGTATAGCCAGATTCGGCCATGCGGTAGACGGTGGAGCGCAGTGGCTCATCTGGATACGCCACAACCGGCTGCGAGCGCATGGCCGAGGTGAGCGTAAAGGTTTTCTCGCCGATCTGCGCCTGGGAGCCGTTATGATTGGTCTGGCCGGTGCTTCCGGGGAGCAGTGCCTCCAGGTCGCGGCGCGTCACTACTCCGAGCAGGCGCTTATTTGCATCCAGCACAGGGAAGAGGCGCTGCATGCGGCGCGAAGTGGGGGAGTTCTCTTCTGAGAGGTCGCCGCCGTGTAAGAGCCGGTGCAAGTCTGCGCCGCTCATGGTCTCGTTCAGAGCCACGATATTCGTGCGCATCACCTCGCGGATGAAGAGAATCTCTAGCGGATCGGTTGCGTACTCGCGGCTCAGGTGATAGCCGCGCCGGCTGATCTTCTCGGTCAGAATTGAGCGGCGCATGACGATGACAGTAAAGCCATGCGCGAGCATACTGGCTACCAGCAGGGGCAGAAGCATATTCACATCGTGGGTAAGTTCCAGGGTGAAGATAATGCCGGTAAAGGGCGAGCGCATCGTTCCACCCAGGATCGCCCCCATGCTGACCAACTCCCAGAAGCCCGGACCGAGATTTGGCAGGAACATCGCCTCCAGGCCGCCGAGCGCGCCCCCCATCATCAAAAGCGGAGCCAGCACGCCCCCTGAGGTTCCCGAACCGAGCGAGACCGACCAGATAATCGCCTTCACGATCAGGATGCCGGCAATTACCTGGACCGTGATATGGCCTTGCAGGAGAGCGCCGATCGTGTCGTATCCCACGCCCAGGGCCTGGGGAAAGATCAGGCCGCCGATGCCTACTACCAGGCCGCCAATGGCCGGCCACCACATCCAATGGATGGGCAGTTTCCGAAAGGCGTCCTCGCTGGCATACACTGCGATGGTGAGCAGCGACGAGAGCGCGCCGGCCAGCAGGCCGACCAGCACGCAGGAGAGGATACCGAGCGGGCCGATAAAGGCCGGGTGCGGAGGGGTGGGAAAGAGCGGTCCCTGGCCGATAATGTAGTGGCGCACCACATCGGCCACGACGCTGGCCAGCGCAACGGGAATAAGGCTGCGTGGCTTCCACTCGAAGAGCAGTAATTCCACTGCCAGCAGAACCGCCGCCACCGGCGAATTGAAGGTCGCGGACATCCCGGCAGCGGCTCCCGCCACAAGCAAAGTCTTGCGCTCAGAACTGGAGAGGTGAATAAACTGCGCGACCAGCGAGCCGACGGCGCCGCCGGTCATAATGATCGGACCCTCCGCGCCAAAGGGGCCGCCGCTGCCGATCGAGAGGGCGGACGACAACGGCTTCCAGAAAGCTACCTTTGGTTCGACCCTGCTGCCATTAATCAGAATGGCTTCAATCGCTTCGGGAATACCATGACCTCGAATGCGCTCTGAACCATAGCGCGCGATCAGACCAATAATCAGAGCACCAATGACCGGCACAAAAATCACCAGGAAGCCGAGATGATTGCCCGCCGGGGAAACCAGGGCAGTATCCCAACGCTGGAAGAAAAAGAGATTCGTGAAAAGACCTATCAATCTCAGCAGGATCAGCGCGACAACCGCGCCGATCGTCCCAATACCGAGAGCGAGCACCGAGATAAAGATCACACGCGGCGTAGTGGTAAAATCCCCCAGCTTGCCCAGAGCCTCATGATTGCCGAGATTACTAAAAAACTGCACAATTTTGCGCCAGACACCGGATAACAAAATAATTACTCCTTCTCCCCCTCTTCTACGGGAGCCTTGCCAATAATTGCCTGTAAAGCCCGTACCAGCGCCGGCCCGGTCAGGCGCAATTCTGTGCGATGCAGCAGGGAGAGCCTGCGCAGAACCTCTTCCCCGTGCCGAGTTAAGACTACCAGAACCCGCCGCTGATCCTGCTCATCGCGACAACGCTGGACCAGGTCGCGCTCCACCATGCGGTTAATAAGTTCAACTGTACTGTGGTGCTGAATCTTCAGACGCTCCGCCAGATCGCCAATCGTAACTTTTTCCTGCCCCTGCGCCCCCTTGAGGGCCAGCAAGAGCTGGTGCTGCTGCGGCTCAAGCCCTCCTGCGCGCGCGGCCTGTTCGCTGAAGGAGAGGAATTCGCGCAACTGATAGCGGAATTCTGCCAGGGCCAGATATTCTGTCGGACTGAGATCGGGGTGTTCGTCCAATTTCCTCACCATTTAGGTCGTAATACGACATAAATTGTAGCACAGAAGGGAGAGCAAGTCAACAATGTTTCCGATTGACACCACCTGCCGACGTCGGTAATATAGAGAGACGCCGGAGAGTGAAGGTCTTTACCGTGTATCACCCTGATCGGCTCGGCGCGAAGAAAGAAACAGAGATGGTCAGCTTTGAAGATATTACCGAGTACTTTCTACGAGCGGCGGAGCGTCTTGGAGTAGTAACCCACCCGGAGTACTGGCTGAACTCGCGCACAATGGAGCGTGAATTCGCCTGCACCTGCCACACCCGCAGTTGTGAGGATGCGGAGGGCGGCGTCTCCTGTACGCTCTCGTTTGCGTGGAGCACCCTGGACACTGCGCTTGCTCAGGAGGGGCCGGTCGGCGTCTGCGATTTCTTTCATGAGCCAGACGAACACTGCCCTCATCTGCATACCCGCGATATCCCGCCCCTGGTGTTGGATCTCTCGTATACGCTGCCCTTTAGCGGCATTCGTCCAGATCTGAGCAATCCGCAACTGCTCTCTCTGATGCAGTTGCTCAGGCTGCGTGCCAGCGAGCATAGCAGCCGGGCCAACGAGACGCGGCCCGGCCTGACGATTGTTCTGCAAGAGAACCGCCTGCTGGCTGAGGCTCTGACCTTACAGCAGCGCGTCGAGCTGCCGATCTGGCATCCCGAGGGCATGCGCGGTCTGCACGAAGATCCGCAGGCCCGTTCCGCGCGCTCGCTCCAGCGTTACCGCAGCGTCAACGAAGAGGACGACGAGATCGACGAACGCGAGGGGATCGAGGCCAGCGCCGACCATCCCCGCCCGGAGGAGTGGCTTCCCCAGGTGATGGATGAGATCTGTCAGGATATCCTGCGCGTCTTGGAGGCGCTGGAGACGGCGTATCCCGGCGAGGAGATGCGAGATCTCTAGTTTCAACCCACACTACCTGTTCGGAACAAGAAGGTCTCGCGCCTTTCTCCATAAAGGTGTACACTGAGGCCCGACCGTTCGTGGTTATTGCACCACCCTCAGCAGGTGGTGTGGGTTGAAACTAGGGGCCTGGTGGCACGTGCCCTCGCGCCGGGGGCCGAAGCAGAAAGACCGGGCAGGGCGCGTGGTCCAGCACAAAGCGCGCCACATGTCCCACCGATTTCGGGCCAGGAGCTGGCCTCTCCCCATAATCGGCCCTGGGCAGGATGAGAATCACATCGGCCCGCCACTCGGCGGCGCAGTTGACGATCTCGCGCTCCGGTCGTCCCTCGCGCTGCAGGGTTTCGGCGCCCGGCAGGTAGCGCAATCCCTCGTTGAGAATGTCCTGAGCGGAGAACTGCTCCGCCTGCCTCATCTGCTCATGGCGGGGGGCGAGCGGACCCGAGGGACGGCGCAGAAAGCGCTCGCGCGTGCGCTCGATCTCTTTGCGCGGATCTGTATCGATTACGTAGAGCAACCCGTAAACGGGCGGCTCGCTTGCCGCCAGCCAGCGCGCCGCCCTGGCAATTTGCTCGCTGTTCGTGCCGTCTAAACAACACAGGATGCGCATGATCTTCTTGCTCCTTTAAAGGCCCAACATCAGCCAGATGGTCAACGCCCCGATTAGCAGCATGAGCGGGGTGACGACGATCCCGACCTTAAAATAATCGAGCCCTGATACATCAATATTACGCTGGCGCAAAATCAGCAACCAGAGAACGGTGGCGAGCGAGCCAACGGTGGTCAGGTTGGGTCCCAGGTCGCAGCCAAAGATGCTGGCCGCGAGAAAGCCCTGCTGGACGTTCAGGGGAGCGTGCTGGACGCTGTGGAGTGCGGAGGTCAGAATGACCGCCATCGGCACGTTATTGACCAGGTTGGTTCCAAGCGCCGAGCCAGCGGTTCCCACCATGACCGCGCCGAAATTGCTGTTGCCAGCCAGGTGGAGGAGCAGTTGGCCGAACTGCGCCGTCAACCCGGTGCTTTCCACCGCGCGCACGACGATAAACATTCCCGCGATAAAGCCGAAGATCGGCCAGGAAATATGCTTGCCCAGATCGCGCAAGAAAGGACGTCTCCAGGCAAGCGCGCCGCCGGCGAGCAGGAAAGCACCGCTCAGGGCGACCAGCGAGAGCGGGAAGCGCGTCGCCGAGGCCACGACATAGGCAAGCGCGACCAGCAGCAGGACCGCGCAGGTATAGCGGAAGTACGCCGGATGTCTGATCGATTCCTCCGGCGAAGGCAGGCGTTTCAGGTCAAAGCGCCCGCGCAACTGACGCCGGTAGAGCAGATAGAAGATGCCGATATTCACGCCGATCACCACCAGGCAGGGGAGCGAGAGCAGCTTCAGGAAGGTCGGCAGATCAAGCGGGAACTGCGAGGTCAGCAGGATATTGATTGGATTGCTCACCGGCAGGAGGAACGAGGCGCTATCGGCGATAAATGTGCAGGCGAAGAGAAAGGGCAATACCGGCAAACGCAAGCGCGTCACCAGGACATAGACGATGGGCGTGAGGATCAGGGCAGTGGCGTCGTTGGAGAGGATCATCGAGATCAGAGCGCCGAGCAGAAAAACATTCAAGTACAGCAGCGAGGCCCTGTTTTTCGCAAAGCGCGCCGCCTGTGCCGCCAGCCAATCGAACAGGCCCGCCTCCTCAGCGAACGCCGAGAGGCCCATCATGCCCAGGAAGAAGAGAAAGGTATTCCACTGGGAGAGCAGAGTAGCGAGGGCGTCGAGCGGGGCGATAAGCCCCAGGATGAGCAGCAGGGCTGCGCCCGCCAGTGCGACCAGCGCCTCATTCCACTGGAACGGGCGCAGCATAATGCCCACCAGCGTCAGGATCGCGATGAGCGAAGTAAGTAGTGTTCTTGTGAGAACTGGGATATGAAAAAATAGCAGCATAAAAGGTCGTCAAAGGACGGTGCGATTGAAAGAAAGGATAAGATCTCAGCAGAGGAAAAATTCGGCATAACGGATCTCTCCTCTGCTAGTAAATTTTTTGAAAACTATGCTGGCATCGCTATTCTAGGCTCGGGAACAGGATCGTTGTCAGCAAGTGCGGCCATGATCCAGCTCTCAATAGCATCCTGGCCTTGCTTTACTGCTTCCTCGTATGTGGCACCATGAGTTCTGCAGCCAGGAAGCTCAGGAACTGTGACGATATACGCCTGATCCTCATCGCTCCATTGAATAATCATTGAGTAGCGCTTGAGATTCGGATTCATAGCTCCCTCCCTATCTGTTTCAAAGCGTTTTGAACATCCCTGATCTGGTAGAGTTTCGCATCGTCGCCGTCGTGGCCGGCCAGGGTAATCTCCACACCGGGCAGAGCCCGATGTTTCCATACAGTATGACTACCCTTACCGGGCTGCATTACAAAACCCGCCTTAGACAAGGCGGCCTTCAACTTCTTGATTTTGAGAGACACGTTCTCTTCCTTTCAATAATACCATTACCATCAACATCCTGAAAAAAATTAATACATTCTTCTTGGCTTACGTCGTCGCTCATTTGGCAGGAGCACATCCAGCGCATCATCGACTGTGACCACGCCTTCGAGCATCCCGGCTGGATTGACCACCGGCAGCGCGAGCAGGTTATACTTGGCCATGATCTCCGCGACCTCGCGCGGCTCGGTGTCGGTCTGCACAGAGATAACATCGGTATCCATCAGTTCGCGCAGCGATTGTTCGGGAGAGGCGGCCAGCAGGTCCCAGAGCGAAACCACGCCCAGCAGGGGCTTCTCGTCCTGTGTTTCGTCGGGCACGCAATAGACATAGGCGGCCCTGATATCCTCCTGAATGCTGGCGCGCACGGCCTCCAGAGCTTCGCGAGCGGTACGGGAGTCATTGAGAGCGATATAATCGGTCGTCATCAGGCCGCCGGCGGAATCGGGGGCGTATCCCAGCAGATCCTGCACATCCTCAGACTCCTCGGGAGTCATCAAGTGCAGAAGCTCCTGGGCGCGTTCTTCGGGGAGCCTGGCGAGGAGATCGGCGGCCTCGTCGGGACCCATCGCCTCCAGAATATCGGCGGCGCGTTCGCTCTTGAGGCGCTCCAGAATCTGCGCCTGGCGTTCGGTGTCCACCTCCTCGAAGGTATCGGCGGCGATTTCGTTCTCGAGGCCCTCAATCAAACGCGCGCCCTGACCGGGGGTGAGCTGGTGGACGATATCAGCGATATCGGCGGGGTGCAATTCTGCGAGCTGGCCGCTGGTGGGGCGTGCGGCCTGGGGTGGCAGCGCGATCTGCTCCATGCGGATGCCGGTCTGCTCCCCATTCTGTTCTTCCTCCTGGGGTGGAGCGATCAATTCAATGCGTTCCCAGGGAATAAAGCTGGCGGGGGCGTGTTTGCTGCGTTTGCCGAGCAGCCAGGGAGGTGCCAGGCGGCGCATCAGGCCGAGCGGACTGTTATCTATGCCCAGCACGCGCCAGTTCTCGCCGATGCAAACGTCGTTCACGCGCGCGGGCCTCTTACGGGCGAGATCGATTACCTGCTTATCGAGCACCTCGCCGGCCAGGGCCACCTGCTGTGGCGGGAACGGGGGACTGGCCTGGTTCAATTGAGAGGTGGCCAGTGGCAGGTGTAGCGTGTGATCATGCCACGTCACCCCGGTGGAGGGGGCGTACCAGGACTGATCTTCCTGGCCCTCGATAAAGAACACGCAGGGTTGTGAAGGATCGTCACGTGAGATCAGCAGGTCGCCGATCTTCCCGATGCGCGCCCCGTGAGAATCCTCCACGGGGGCGCCCTGCAACTGGCTCAGGTACAACATCGTTATCTCTCAACATGGGCGTCGGGTTGAGGTGCCCGCGAAGGCGCGCCCAGCGCCTCTTGAAGCGACTTGTATGCTTGCGATTCGCAACTCTGCCGCACACAAGCGCCGACGAAATCACGGAACAGGGGATGTGGACGAGTGGGACGGCTCTTAAATTCGGGATGGAACTGGGAGGCGACGAACCAGGGATGGTCGGCCAGCTCGATGATCTCGATCAGGCTGTTATCCGCCGAGCGTCCGCTGAGAACCATGCCGTGGGACTCCATGCGTTTGCGAAATTCGTTGTTAAACTCGTAGCGATGGCGATGGCGCTCGAAGACGATGGGTTCGCCATACGCCTGGTAGGCTTTCGTGCCGGGTGTGAGGCAGCAGACCCAGTTGCCCAGGCGCATTGTGCCGCCCTTATCGGCGATCTGGCGCTGGGTTAGCATCAAATCGATGACCGGGGCGGAGGTTTTGGGATCGAACTCGGTGCTGTTGGCGTCCTCCAGGCCGAGCACATTGCGCGCGAACTCGATCGTGGCCACTTGCAGGCCCAGGCAGAGGCCCAGATAGGGTTTGTTCATGAGCCGGGCGAAGTTCGCGGCCTTGATCTTGCCCTCGATGCCGCGATGGCCGAAGCCGCCGGGCACGACAATCCCGGCCACATCCTCCAGCAGCTCGGCATACTTATCGCCCATGCTCTCCAGCGCCTCAGAGTTAATCCACTTGATGCGTACATCTACATCGTGGAACCAGCCGGCGTGGCGCAGGGATTCGGCCACCGACATATAGGCGTCGTGCAGTTCAACGTACTTGCCGACCAGGCCGATCACCAGTTCCGGGCGTGGACTTTTGATCTTCTCGACCAGCGCCCGCCACTCCTGCATCTGCGGCTCGCGGTCCGGCAGGCCCAGTTCGTCCACCAGGAACTTACCCAGTCCCGCCTCCTCGAGAATCAGCGGCACCTCGTAGATTGTATCGACTGTGGGCAGGGCCACCACCGCGCGCTCGTCGATATTACAGAAAAGCGCGATCTTCTCGCGTAGCTCATCGGGAATGGGCAGGTCGGAGCGACAGAGAATGACATCGGGCTGAATGCCGACGCGCAGCAATTCTTTGACGCTGTGCTGGGTAGGCTTGGTCTTTAACTCTTTGGTCGCCATCAGGTAGGGCAGCAGGGTCACATGCAGGTAGAGGACATCGTGGCGTCCGACATCCTTGCGCATCTGGCGGATCGCCTCCAGATACGGCTCGCCCTCAATATCGCCCACGGTGCCGCCGACCTCAACGATCACCACATCCGCGTCCGAGCGACGGGCCACGTTATGCATGCGCTCTTTAATCTCGTTTGTGATATGGGGAATAACCTGAATAGTCCCGCCCAGGTACTCGCCGCGCCGCTCCTTGCCGATCACCGAGGCGTAGACCTGGCCGGTTGTGACGTTATTGGCCTGGGAGAGCGACTCGTCGGTGAAACGCTCGTAGTGGCCGAGATCGAGGTCGGTTTCGGCTCCATCGTCGGTCACGAACACCTCGCCATGCTGGTAGGGAGACATCGTGCCCGGATCGACATTGATATAGGGATCGAGCTTCATGAGGGAGACAGAAACCCCGCGATTCTTCAGCAGTCGGCCCAGGGAAGCGACGCTGATACCTTTCCCCACAGAAGAGGCCACACCACCCGTTACGAAAATGAATTTAGACATTGTAATCCTCCTGGAGGAGCCTGGACACACGGGGGCACGGTATCTGTAGGGCGTCCCTCCCGCGTGGGCGACGGCCACGTTTTTCCCGCAATCCCTCGTAGGGGCGCTACACGGCGCCCGCTCTCAGAGATCTGGCACCCACCTGGGGTACCCCTACATTTTGTTTGTTACCACACGTCCGCCTGCATGCCAAAAAACAACACCGCCGGTTGTTTGCGCAAGCGGAACAGAAACATTTATTTTTGACGGGCTTCCAAAATAATCACCTGCGTTTCGGCAGGGAGTGTAGTGCGAGCGATGGTGAGTTTCGGCTGGCTGTGCGCGGCCTCGACGCCCATTTCGCGGCAGAACTTGTCAAGTGGATTGGGCGCGTCCCCCTCTGGGACGACATAATGCATGGGAATGACGATGCGTGGCTCAACCTGGCTGATCACCTCCGCCGCCTGGGCCGCGTTGATCGTGTGCTCGCCGCTGATGGGGATCAGCAGCACATCGGCGTCGGCGACCTCTTCCAACTGCTCTTCCTGCAAGATATGGCCCAGGTCGCCCAGGTGGCAGACCGTGATATCATCCATATGGATGACATAAATGGTATTGCGGCCAAGCTGCTTGCCCCGCTCATTATCGTGATAGGAGGCGACGCCGGTAATCAAAACGTCGCTGATCTCGTATTCTCCCGGCCCCCGCACAATCCGCGGATTCCCGCCCACGCCCATAGCATAGTTATGGCCTGGATGATTGTGGCTGATGGTGACAATAGAGGCGGAAACCTTACCCAACCTGGAAGCATCTGCGGCGCCAGCCTGGGGAGAAAACGGATCGGTAATCAAGGTGACGCTCTTGCCCTTGAGTTGAAAGCAAGAGTGGCCAAGCCAGGAAATTTCCATCTTCTTCCAAATCGCTTTTCTCAAAAGTTCAGGCGGGGACTGATGTTGTCCTCGCCCGAATGTTATTGTACCACAGGGATAAGTGTTCGACAAGGGGATTACTTCCCGATTTTCTCTGCTTCCACTAGGGATTCACAAGCCTGTTTCCTTGCTTTGCTCGCACGTATATTTCCCAATCAATGTCGATTTATGACAGTTTACATCCTGGCCATTTGCGCGATCCCGCGGCGGATTTCCGCGGGGCTTAGCGCGGTGTAGCCGAGCAGGACCCCGTGAGAGTTTGCGGCCATAGGAGTTTTGTAGTAAGTAGAGAGAGCACACAGGTTAACGCCGTGCGCCTTTGCCAAAGACACCAGTTCACTGCCCTCACGTGAGGCCCAGCCAATTGCATGCATGCCGGCCTCGGTAGCGGGAACCTTGAGCAGCCCCGCCAGCTCGCGCTCGGCCGCCTCAACGAGCACCGCCTGGCGCTCAGAATAGATCGCGCGCATGCGGCGCAGGTGCCTGCTCAAATGACCCTGTGCGATAAAGTCTGCAAGTGCTGCTTGCTCAATCGAGGGTGGTTGCCGGTCCATCAGCACGCGAGCGGCTCGAAAGACAGCAACGAGGGCTGTGGGAACGACCAGGTAGCCCAGGCGCAGGGAGGGAAAGAGGACATTGCTGAAGGTGCCGAGATAGATCACCCGCTGGGCCGTATCCAGCCCTTGCAGAGCTGGCAGCGGCTGGCCGACATAGCGATAAAAACTGTTGTAGTCATTTTCCAATATCCAGGCATCGGCCTGCCTGGCCCATTCTAAAAGCTCCAGACGCCGCGTTACGCTCATCGTGACTCCCAGTGGATATTGGTGAGACGGTGTCACGCACGCCATGCGGGCATGGGGAGAACTGGCCCGCCCGGCCGCTACATCCATTCCCTCTTCATCCACCGGCACGTGGACTAATTGTGCTCCCATCAACTGCAAGACGCCCCGCGTCCCCGGATAGCATGGCTCCTCGACCCATACCGCATCTCCTGGATTGAGCAGCAGGTGCGCTGTGACATAAATACCTTGCTGTGAGCCGGTGGTGATAATAACCTGCTCCGCGTCACAACGCACCCCGCGCACAGAACTGAGAAAGTCTGCGACTGCCTCGCGCAAGGGGCGATAGCCAAGCGGGTCGCCATACACCAGCAGATCGTGCGGCGGGTAGCGATACCAGTGAGATACCAGCTTGGTCCACAGCCCGAAAGGGAAATGATCAAGCGCCGGGAGCGGGGGCCAGAAAGCCGAAGGCAACCCCTTTTCCAGTCCCTCCGTACTTACCGTCGAGCGCAGTTCCTCTCCCTGACGCGATAACTTTGGCCTGGTGGCGCCAGGGGACGTGGCGGCCTGTTCCGTAGGGGAGAGACGCAGAAGATCATCTGGCAGGTCACGTGTAACATAGGTGCCTCGACCCACCTCGCCTTGTAGATATCCTTCTGTTAAGAGAAGCTCGAAAGCGTTGAGCACGGTACTGCGCGAGAGCTTCAGTTGCCTGGCGAGAGCCCGCGTGGATGGCAGGCGTGTGCCGGCGCGCAGGCGGCCCGCGAGAATAGCATGGCGTATCTCGTCGTAGACCTGGCGGTAGAGAGGACGAGCGTCCTCAGGATCAAGCTGCAGAATGAGCGCGGGTAGCGCAAAGGGACGCCTGGACATACGGGCAACCTCCGCTGAAAGTCTGAGAGGCAAGCTCTCTCATCTCTATAATGGTATGGTTATTTTATCGCACTATGGCCCTTGTCTTCAAGCCAATTCCTTCCTATACTTCTGTTAAGCCATTGGAGATAGACGTGGCAAGACAGTTCCACTATCTCGCTCCCATCACGGAGAGAGACCTATCGCACTATCCTGGCCAGAGCAAAAACAAGCGCAATCATGAAAGGGGCAACAAGCGCACCTATGCCTGAATTTATTTTGATGTTGACCCATCACGACCGTACAGTAGACAACGCGTTGTCGATCTGTCAGCATGTACGCACACTCGGCCTGCGCTATATCGGCTTTAAAGATATTGGCCTGCCCTATGAGCAGCAGAAGCTTCTTGTCAAGGCCATCCACGAAGGCGGCCAGAAAGCTATGCTCGAAGTAGTCAGCGAGCGGGCTGAGGACGAGTTGCGCGCTGCGGAGGGCGCGCGAGAACTGGGCGTCGACTATCTGCTTGGGGGAACGCATGCCCGTGAGGTGACCAGGATACTGGCCGGGACGCCCATTCTTTATTATCCCTTTCCGGGCCAGATTATTGGTCATCCCAGCCGGCTGCATGGGACGATCGAGGAGATTGTTGCCAGTGCGCGGGAACTGGCGGCCCTGGAAGGCGTGAGCGGCCTGGATCTGCTGGCCTATCGCTATGAAGGGGATGTCGATGCGCTCATGCACGCCGTCGTGCGGGCGGTAGATCTTCCGATAATTGCGGCTGGCAGCATTAATAGTGCGCAAAGGATTCAGAGCGTGGCCCAGGCCGGCGTCTGGGGCTTTACCGTTGGCAGCGCCCTGTTTGAGGGCTTGTTTGCTGATCCCATCTCTATGCTTTCCGCGCAGATCTCTCGCATTCTCTCACTCGCGCAGGCATAGAGCAGGCAGACGGATAGAGCTTCCTCCTATTTATTGTTGTATGTAAGCTGATAACTCGTCCGTACAATCCGCTGCATGGAGAAAGGGGTGCAACGTTTAACTCTCTATTTACCGACCTGAATGTGGCTGCGGAGGCAAGCTCGCGGGCTAAGAAGGGCCTCACGCGCCGCACGTGCAAAATTGGACCTGTTCATGTATTGAAACGTTTTCCACCTTTCGGCCATCCATCATGGCTTCCTATGGAGGGAACAAATGGCGTCGCATAAAGAAATCATCCAACCACCATCTACACAGGCGACCACGGGCGATATCGATGTAGACAAGGCAAATGTCGATAAATTGCACAAAAATGCGATTGGCCTGCCCGGCGTGCTCTACTTCTGCCTGGCTGGTTCCGCCCCCATCTCCGCAATGCTCTTTAACGTCCCCTCGATGACAGCCCAGGCCGGAGCTGCCGCGCCGCTGGCCTTCCTGCTCTCGGGCATTGGTCTGATGTTGCTTGGTGTGGCTATCGTCTATCTCTCGCGCCGCCTGACATCTGCGGGTGGATTTTATACATGGGTGCGGCACAGCCTGGGCAAGCGCACCGCCTTTCAAGCGGGCTGGCTCATGCTTGGCGGCTACGCGCTTTTTGAAGCCGCGCTGCTGGCAGCCTTCGGCTCTTATACCAACAGCTCTTTTGCTACGTATCTACATGTTTCGCTCCCCGGAGGCTGGGTCGCCTTCGCACTGATCGCGGGCGTACTTATCTTTCTGCTTTCGTATTTTGACGTGAAGTGGTCGGTCTACGCTATGGTGCCCTTCCTGTTGCTGGAGGTTGGGGTTCTGGTTGTGCTTGACATTGCAATCAGTGTGCATGGTGGGGCGACGGGCCATGATCTGCTGCACACATTTACGATCGCGGGGGCCAACCCGATCGCGAGCGGCAGGCACTTCATTCCCACGACTCTCGCGCCGGCAAATGATAAGTTGACGGCGGCCCCAGGCGGTCTGCTGGGAGTTGGAGTGGCTATGGCGCTCGGCGTCCAGACCTGGATCGGCTTCGAGGGCGGCGCGGTCTATGGGGAAGAGGCGCGAAATCCCCGACGTGCCGTGCCTATTGCTATCTTCGCGGTGGTTGCCTTCTTAACCCTGCTCTATACCTGGACCTCTTATTCGGCGGTGATCGGCTATGGCTGGACAAATGTGGTCAGCCAGTTTGGCAATCTTTCGGGGAATCCAACTCCCTATTATCCACTGGCTGATACCTACGTGCCCGGCGGCCTGCTCAAGGCGTTGATGATTGTATCTATCAGCACTAGTTCGCTGGCCTGTGGCCTCGCCTTTCATAATGGCATGGTGCGCTATTTCTACGCGATGGGGCGTGAGGGCATCCTGCCCACCGTTTTCGGTAAAACGCACCCTGTTTATCGCAGTCCCTACATCGCCACGATTGCGCAGTCGCTCTTCAGTATCTTGCTGATGATTGCCTTTGCCTTTGTTATCCAGAAGGCCAATGCCGATGGCAGCGTCAGCTACGCGCTGGGCATCGGCGACGGCAAGGTTTATAGCCAGGTGGATGGCATTTACCCCTATACCTGGCTGGCTATTACTGGAACGATTGCTTTTCTGGTCGTTTATATCATGGTGAATACGGCCTCGCCGATCTTCGCCCTGCGCTACGAACGGCGCTCGTTCAACCTGCTCACACATATCGTCGCGCCCGTTGTCAGTACTCTGGTGCTGCTGCTGCCCCTGGTCTCCATCATTATGCCCGCCATTCCCGGCCCGCTGGGCAGCTACTTCACAAATCTCGGCTTCGCAGCGACACCGTTCCCATTGAATATTCTTCCGCTCCTCATTATCATCTGGGTGATCGCCGGGCTGATCTATTCAACCTGGCTGGCGCGGACAGCCCCCGAGCGCTATGAAAGTATGGGCCGGATCATTCGCGGTGATGTAGATGTATAGTAATAAACTGACCATTGTGCATTGTTCTGGCTGATAGCTCTCATGTAAGAACAGGAGCGGAAGGATGAAACCTAAGGGCGGGCGCTATGTTATTGGAGCCGATGTTGGCTCGCAAGGGTTGAAGACGATCTTGCTCGATGAACAGGGATCGGTGGTTGCCGGTGCCTATGCCGCATATGATCCATCTTATCCTGCACCCAACTGGGCTGAGGAGAATCCGCTCGATTGGGAGCAGGCTCTGGCGACTACGGTGCGGCAGGTAATGCAGCAGGCCGCTGTTCCCCCCTCAGCGGTGCGCGCGCTCGCCCTGGGGAGCCAGGTCGATGGCCTTGTCTGCGTAGGGCGAGAGGGCAATGTCTTGCACCCGGCGATTATCTGGCTTGATCGCCGGGCTACCGAGCAGTGCGATCTGATCGCCCGGGTCGTCGATGCGGCGACGCTCTTCCACATGACGGGGGCCAACCTGGATTCTTCGCACGTTGCGCCTAAAATACTCTGGATACGCGACAATAAGCCGGCAGTCTTTGAGCAATCCCGCTATTTTCTGCTGCCCGGCAGTTATATGGCCTATCGCCTGACCGGAGAGGCGGTTGTCGATTACTCGAATGCCTCTTCAACGCTGCTCTTCGATGTGCGCCAGAAGTCCTGGGCGTCGTCTCTCCTGGAGGCGCTCGGCCTGGATGAGCAGTCCCTGGGTCGGGTGCGCGGCGCGACCAGCGTGATTGGTCCGCTTACCGACCTGGCGGCCGAACGGTTGGGCCTGACGACGCAGACACTGGTTGCCGTTGGCAGTGGAGACGAGCATGCTGCCTGCGTCGGCGCGGGCGTGACGACCAGCGATATTATCTGTGACATTAATGGCACGGCTGAGCCGGTGTGCGCGGTGGCCGGCGCTCCTGTCTTCGATGACGGTGGGCTTCTGGAGACGCATGGTCATGCCGATCCTGCGGCCTGGCTGATCGAAAATCCCGGTTTTGTCTCGGGGGGCAGTTATCGCTGGTTCCTGGATGCGCTGGCGGGGCACGAACGCCAGCGCGCGGCCCAACAGGGGATAAGCCCCTATGATCTCTTGAATTTTGAGGCCGAACGAACACCTGCCGGGGCGGATGGCCTGATCTTTTTGCCCTGCATGAGTGGGGCGATGACGCCAACCTGGAACGCAGACGCGCGCGGCGTCTTCTTTGGTCTGAGCCTGGCCCATGAGCGCGGGCATATGGTACGCGCACTGCTGGAGGGGACGGCATACGGCCTGAAGGATAATGTGGATCGCATGGCGGCGATTGGCCTGCGCCCGCGGGAAATTCGCGCTGTTTCCGGCGGCGCTAAGGGGCGCGTATGGCTCCAGATCAAGGCTGACGTGACGGGACTACCGGTGAGCGTGCCCCATGAACTGGAGACGACGGCCCTGGGCGCTGCTATCATTGCCGGCGTCTCCTGTGGCCTGTTTGCCGATATTCACTCGGCTGCCCGGGCCTGCGTGGACGTGGCTACCTGGGTAGAGCCCAACCCGGCGCATCGACAGAGGTATGATGATGCGTATGCATTGTATCGTGAAGTATACTTTGCCTTGCAAGGCCCATTTAGAAAGGAAGCCCGCCGATGACGTATGCTGCCTTCCCGCTTGATCCCGCAGATATTCCGTCGCTTAAAGCCTGGCTCGCGTCTCTGGATGATCCGCAGGCGCTGTTACGCCCGGTGGAGATCGATGAAATTCTGATTGGCCCGGATGTATTACTGGAACTGCCGGCGGTCTTGCGCCGGGCCGGCGTTGCCTCTGGAGACCGCGTTGTGCTGGTGGTTGATGAAACGCCGATGCGCCGCGAGGAAGAGGACCTGAAGCCGTTCGTGCAGCGGCTTTTGAAAAGCGCGGGCTACGAACTGCAAACGCTGTGGCTGGTAAGCGATCAGTACGGACTGGTCCACGCGGATTTCGAGCAGGTTGAGCGCGTATTGGCCGAACTTGCCCCGGGTACGGCCCTGGTTGCTCTGGGCGGTGGCACTGTTACCGATATTGCCAAGCACGCGGCCTATCTTTACGATGAGCAGCACCCTGACCAGTCCCGCAGCGTCTACATCTGTTGTCAGACTGCCAACTCGGTTACTGCCTATGCTGCGAGCATGGCTGTTTTGCTAAAGGATGGCGTCAAGCGGACAATCTCCTCGCGCTATCCTAGCGTGATTATCTCTGATCTACGCGTATTAGCCTCGTCACCGCAGGATCTCACTGCGGCCGGAGTAGGCGATTGCTGCGCGCGCTTTGTGGCCTATGGCGATTGGTATCTGGCCTATGCGCTGGGGCTGGTGGATCTCTATAGCGAGGTGCCGCTGGCGCTGCTTGGGAAGCTGGACGCCATCTTGCTAGAGAGCGCCGAGCGCATCGGCCAGCGTTCGCATGAGGGCGAGGCGGTGGTTGCGCGTGCCCTGCTTCTGGCCGGGCTTGCGCAGTCCGTCGTCAATATGTCGGCCCCTATCTCTGGTACGGAGCATGTCACCTCTCACGTGCTGGACATGATTGCCGACCACTTTCAGCGCGGCCTGGCCCTGCATGGCGCTCAGGTGGGCGTGGCTACGCTTACCGCCTCGGCGCTCTACCAGCGCTTCCTTGCCGACTTTGATCCCGCGTCGGTCAAGATCGCGGCCTGTTATCCCGAAGATGCGCCCCTTCAGGCCCATATTGAGGGCCTGTTCGCGTCTGTGGACCCGAGCGGCGCGATGGCCCGAGAGTGCTGGCGCGAGTATAGCAAGAAGCTCACCCTGTGGCGCGAGCATCGTCCGCAGTTTGAACGCTTCTGCGCAGCCTGGCAGACAGAGCATCGCCCAAAACTCGCCTCGCTTGTCTGTAATCCTGCGACGATCAGGCGTATCCTCGAACTATCCGGCGCTCCCCTTACGCCTCAGGAGTTGGTGCCGCCGATCAGCCAGGAAGAGTACACTTTCGCGGTGCAGAACGGGCATTTTATCCGTAGCCGTTTCGTGCTGGGGGATCTGCTGTATTTTCTGAACTGGGGAGAAGCGTAGATAGTCAGATCCATTTCTGGAATGGAGACGCAGGTGTTTTATCAAAGGCCAACATACCGGGCGGTGACACGATCTCCTCACGGCTCTCTCTTGCCTGATCTCGAGATGATTGTAGATCGAGAGCGCCTGGAATCGATCCTCCATGACGCGGCATACTATCCGGGCGGCAATGCCTCGCTGCTCGTTCTGCCACGCAACGAGGCCGAGCTAGCAAACATCGTGCGCAGCTATCCGCGCATTTTGCCTATCGGCGTACAGTCCTCCCTCACGGGGGGCGCGACGCCGATGGGAGAGGTGGTGGTGGGCCTCTCCCGCCTCGCCGATATTCTTGAGATCGGACGCGACACCGTGCGTGTCCAGGCGGGGCTGCCCCTGAGCGTTTTGCAGGAGAGGCTGGCGGGCGACGGGAAATACTACCCGCCTGTACCCTCCTATGATGGCGCGACCGTTGGGGGCACCATCGCTACCAATGCTGCCGGACCCGCCACCTTCAAGTATGGCAGCACGCGGGCATGGGTCCAGGCGATCACGGTCGTACTGGCTTCAGGCGAGGTACTTGATCTTGAGCGCGGGCAATGCCTCGCCCATCCCGATGGGTACTTTGAGATCGAGGGCGCTTCGGGAGTGCTGCGCGTTCCGCTACCCACGTACAGGATGCCCGGCGTGCCCAAGTCTTCCGCCGGCTACTACGCGGCGTCGGGCATGGATCTGCTGGACCTGTTTATTGGCTCTGAAGGAACCCTCGGCATTGTCACCGAAGCCACGCTGCGCGTCGTCGCGCCCGCGCCCGCGCTCTGCCTGGCCCTCATTCCCTGTACGGGTGAGGCCCAGGCGCTGGAGATCACGCAAAAGCTGCGGACCCTATCGCTGGAGACACGTCGCGCCCGCCATGTTCATGGGCTGGACGTGAGAGCAATCGAGTATCTCGATGCGCGATCCCTTCAGATTGTGCGCGAGGATGGCAGTGACAGGCGCAACGGCTTCACGTTCCGGCCAGATGTTCGGGCTCTTCTCCTGGTACATCTCGAATTGCCTGCCGAGTACGTTGAACGGGCCTATGACGACCTGGCGCAGGCATTGGAGCCGGAGGCCTCGAATGTTCCGCTTGTAAGCCTGGCGAGACTGCTTGATACTTTCAATGTTCTGGACGAGACCGAACTGGTCATGCCCGCTGAGCACAGCCGGGCGGCACAGGTCTATGCTCTCCGGGAGGCCGTGCCGGCAGGGGTCAATGCTCGCGTTGCGCAAGTCAAGCGTGAACAGAATGAGGCTATCACCAAGGTTGCCGCGGATATGATCGTGCCATTTGAGCATCTCCCTGCTATGCTGCAACTCTTCCGGGAGCGCTTCGAGCGGGCCGGCCTCGATTACGCTATCTGGGGCCATATCTCCGACGGCAACATGCATCCCAACCTTATCCCGCACGCACTCGCGGACATCAAGGCGGCCCGGCAGATCGTCCTCGAATGCGGCCGGGTGGTCACAGACATGGGCGGTTCTCCACTGGCTGAGCATGGTGTCGGGCGTAACCTTGTGAAGAAGGAACTACTCAGGCAGCTCTATGGAGAGGAGGGCTATAACCAGATGTATGCGGTGAAGCGGGCACTCGATCCCGAGAGAAAGCTGGCCCAGGGCAATCTCTTTTTCTAAGGGGTGGATTTATAGTCGATGAGCAGCTAGGACATTTCTCCCGGCGGTAGCCAGAAACTCAGATCTTTCGTAGAGGTTGCCATCTGCCAGATGTGGTGTTCGCGCCGACGCCAGAAGTCGTAGTGGCCCTGGGCGCGCGCGCAGGCTTCGAGCAGGATCGCGCCCAGCGTCCATGCAATCTTGCAGGGTGAGCGCAGAGCGAAGTGGCGACAGGCAATGAGTTGGCGAAAAATTGGGGAGACGCGCATGGTCGCGGCCTCGTATTGCTGCCGTTTACGCACGGTCAGGTGGCCGGCGTAGATGCGCCTGCGCTGCTTGAGAAAGTCGCGCACGGTCAGCGGTCCCTTGTTGTAGACGATGCACTCCGGTTGATAGATGAGCGTATAGCCAAGTTGCGCAATCAGGGCCTGGATAGAAACCTCATCGACCGCGCTGCTGGTGGCGATATCGGAGATGACGTGGCGGAAGGCGATAATCTCTCCCAGCTTGGGCTGACGGCGCGCCAGGCTGTCGTGCAGACGCCAGAGCAAGTGAACCGTGTGTCCCATGAAGGTCGTGGGATCGTTGATGGGGACCGGGCGCCCGCCGACCATGCCAACGGAGGGATCGTCGAAGGGCGCGCAGAGATGCTCGAAGGCATGCTTTGCGGGCAGAACGTCCGCGCCCAGGAGAATAAGCAGGGGGCTACGTGCTTGCTTGAGGAAGAGATTGATTGCTGAAGCCTTGCCCTCGCGCTTCTCCTGCACGCAGAGGCGGATACGTGGCTCAGCGCGGGCCATCTCCGCGACGATTGCCTCGGTGCGATCGGTGCAGCCGCTGGCCACCACGATAATCTCTTGCAGGTGGACGGAGGGTCCGCTCTGTGCCAGCACTGCCCGCAGGGTGCGCGCGATATTCGCCTCTTCGTTATAGGCCATGATGCCGATACTACACGCCGGGATCGTCGTTTCGCCCACCGCGCGCCGGTCTTGCCACAGTTCGCGAGTCGTATCGGTCAACATACAAAGCCATTCCTCAAAAAATAATCGGCCCTGGATCTGGAAGAGGGTCATCAATTTCAAAGAACGCCGATCTCTTGACCTTTCGCGTAGCACTCGCTATAGTGAGCAGAAAATATGGCTGTCAGCTAGAAAGCAGAAACCTGATGCGCCCGCAAGAACACGTGAAACTCTCGGCCATCGCCGCCGCCGCCGCGTGGCCGTGGCTGAAAAAAGATGTCTGGATTCCCTTTACCGCAAGCATTCTCATCGATGCCGACCACTATCTCTGGCACGCGATTGCCCGGCGCACCCTGAGCGTGCGGGCCGCCGTGCGTTATTACAGGCAGGCCAATCCGCCGCAACTTCCAGAGATGCGCCTGCTCCACCAGCCGCTTGTCCTCGGTCTATTGCTCTTCCTCGCAGTGCGCACGCGCTCGCGCCTGCTGGGGCTGATCCTGGCCGGGCTGCTCTTCCATGTAAGCCTGGACCGCTATCACAACGCCCGCCTGCGCTCGCTGAAACACAATTTGAATGAGCAGGCGAACCACATCTGTCCCGCCTGTGGCAAGGAACTGCCGGAACTCGAATTGCATACCGTGCGGCGACCGAAGAATATGCTGGAGCACTATAGCGCGCGCAACTATGTTGTGCTCTGTCCCGACTGCCATCGTGAGGCGCATCAACGGGCGCGTGCGAGGCAGATCGAGGCCATCTCAAGCCAGGGCACCGGGGCGCCGGTGGAGAGCAGCGGCGCAGTATCTTTTCACCGGGAGGTAGAAACTCTCGACCGGTGAAGAAATCTATGCTATAATCGCGGGCAATAGTACGGGAATTACCCACGCAATTTTTTGCTATTTCAGATCGTTAGCATAAACTGAGACGGACACAGCCGGTACTGCTTATCCATTGCTGAAGTATCAGATGCCGGTGGTCGTCATGAAAGCGAGGAAGAGTTTTGCAGCAGTGGCTTCCGGCGATACGCGTCATTCAGATAGTTCTGAGCGTAGCCGTTATTCTTTTTATCCTGCTCCAGGTTCGTGGCGCCGGCTTGGGCAGCGCGTTTGGCGCGCCAAGCTCTGGCGCAACCTTCAAAACGCGCCGTGGGGTTGAGAAGCTGATCTTTAATATCACGATCGTCTTCGTAGTCCTCTTCGCCGCCGTTTCGCTGCTGGGTGCGTTGATTCGTTAACGAGCGTCTTTGCCACTCATTTCAGGTCGCGGCAGAGGGTACATTTTCTCTAGTCTGGAGCGATGTGAGCGGGCCGACCCGCTCACATCGCTCCAGTCTTTTCAGATGGAGGGCAAACGCTCTGTCCGGTGCTCGGTAAATCAATATATATACCTAAAAATTATGTGAACTACTTCTCTTTTCTTGTCAGGGGTTTAGTGATATGGTAGTGAGGGAAAGAAGGTCCTCCGGGAGGATTTTCTGAAGTGCTCTTTGAGCAGAGGTATAATCTTATGAAAAAACTCTCTATTCTCCGATCATTATGCAAAATATGTATGTTTCTTGGACTTATCGTATTAGTAACAGCCTGTGCTGGCAATAGTGGAAACGGGACGGGTAACGCCGGCGCCTCTGCCACTCCCCAAAAGCAGAGCACAACTCCCGTTGGAAACGGGGCAGTCACTCCCTCGCCGGGCATTGGGTTGGGACCCCAGGTCTGTCCCGCCGCCGTCAAAGACCCCGCCCATTGGGACCCGATCATTCCCACGCAAGCGAACGTTTCGAGCGTTAGCACTGTGACCTGCGGCTACCTGAAGGGCGTGCCGACCTTGCAGGCCCTGGTGACGGTCCTCTACCAGGGCACGGGCCGCATTCTGGATGTCTACGTTTTCGACAACATTAGCGCGGCGAAGCCCACGCAGATTTTCAAGTTGCAAGGGCTTTACAAGGGCGATGCGCGCATTAGCGTCTACAATACTGTACTGACCGCCGAGGTGGACCAGAATTCAAGCCTGAATAGCGGCAAGCCGAATGCCGGGCTGACCCTGGACCTCTTCCGCGAGTTCAAGTGGTCGGACAGCGCGGGCACGCTGGTGCAGATCATCTTCCCTGGCATCTTCCCCGATCTGACGCGCTATCAGGCCGAGAACGACCAGGCGCAGGTCAACCAGGGACACCAGCCGTGGAAGCTGAGCGCGACCCTGACGGCCCAGGCTTTTGGGGCGAGCCTGCTGCACTGGGACCCCAACGCCCCGGCGACCCTCACCAGCGGCGGCGGGGCGCATGATGCCCAGGCGGTCGTGAGCCTGAAAAATACCTCGCCCGGCAGCAGCACGGTCACGCTCACGATGGCGCGTCTGGAGGGCAATACCAACGGCGGCATCTGGGTCGTCACGGAGGTCGCGACCAATGGCCTGTCGATCACACAGCCGCAGAGTGCGAGCCTGCTTCACGGCACCGTCACCGTCACCGGCACGGGCAGCGCCTTTGAGGGAGTGATCGGCAAAGTGACGATCCTGGATCACCTCTACGCCGATATCGGCCACGCGCAGGCGCACGGCGCGAAAGGCAACGGCAGCACCACCTTCTCCGCCGCCGTAACCTGCCAGCCGACTTTCAAGACGGGCGCACAGGAGGGCCTAGTCATGCTGACCTCCGAGAATAACGCCGCCGGTGGCGTCGCGGGCGCTGTGATCATCAAGGTGCTGATCATGCCATAAGCAGGCGAGCCGCAGGGAGGCCGCCGCCCGCCCTTAGGGCGAAGAATCTCCGGGAAGCTGCCTGTTGCAAGACGAAACAGGCAGCTTCCTTCTTTGGAGCGATCTTCCCCCGCGCGGCGCTTGCCTGAATGGTTCCGCGCCCTTCTCTTGCGTGCAGGTACAGCTCGCCGATCTCTTCAGCCTTCGGCAGCAGGACGATCTTCCCTCCCTTTTACCGCGATCAGGATATCGCGTTTCTTAATCACGCGATCGACGGTATGTTCCAGTTGTGTGTAAGGGGGATCGCTGCGCACGCGCAGGGCGGTGCGCGCTTCGACGAGTTCGACCAGAGAGGAACGGGGGATGTGTGTAGCGTTCCAGGCGAGGGCGAGCGTGCCGCCGGGCAGGAGCAGGCGTTCCCAGGCGGGCAGGGCCGTATTGAGCAGTCCGGCGATCTCCCCGAAATGCTGGATGCCGTAAGGCAGATCGCCCACGATGGCGTGGACGTGAGGACCGCCGGGGGTGTCTTGCAGATGTTGGACGGCCCGCGCGGTTTCGCCGTGGACGAGGATCAGGCGGCGTTTCTCTTCGCCCTTGCGTCCGATCTCGAAGATGATGCGCCGCCCGGCCTTGCGCCCCTTCTCATCTATCTCTTTGTACGCAATGCCCACACTGTGAAAATACTGGCGCACAAAGACCTCGGTGGTTTCAACATCCTGGCGATTTATCTCAATCCCGCAGGCGTCGTAGCCGGCTGACAGAGCCAGGAAAAGCGTTGTGCCTCCTCCGGCCAGCGGGTCCAGCACGCGCAGGCGCCCGGTAAACTCCCCGCGATAGGCCCCGGCGAAGATCGCGAGATTAAGCATCACCCGCGTAAAGATCTCGTTCGTTTTGCCCTTGTAGCGGCGCACCTCGGCCATCTCCAGCGGCACGAACGGGGTGAAGTTCGGCTCAAGCGGGCGCAGGAGGGGACCCCTGATGCCCGGCAGGTCTGTGAAATACTCAAAACTTTCGCTGGTTGCGCCCAGGCGGGGCAAGATCGTCGCCAGCTCGGCCAGCCGGGTCGCCTCGTCCTGTCCGCTCTTCAATTCGACCAGCACATATGCCTGGCCGCCGAGTTTTATAGGTTGTGCCTCGGCAATCGTCTCGCCCAGGGGACTGGCCAGCAGTTCGGGAATTGCCAGCCTCTCGGCCATATTGGCATACTGTGTGCTGCGCTGCGGCGTGATTCTGAGTACGAGTTTCATGGTCCGTAGTATAGCATACGTGGCCAGTCACCTGAGGCTATCCTGAAGAGCACGAATGATGTTCCTCTCCTCTGCTGGGATGGAGAAGAATGGGAATAAAAGGTAGTTGGTGCGGGTTCTTTTGTGTGGGAGGAATGACGCAGCACTGATCGGGAAAAGCCCTTCTCAGGCCCGTTGGGGGCGTCCGAGGCAGTGATTGTCAGGAGCAGAAAAGCATGGTATAGTCCAGGAACAGAAAGCGAGGTTTTACCATGCAAGCGGATTTCCAGGTGGAGAGCCGAAGTTATGATCAGATGGTGCGGGGAAGATGGCGTGGATATCGCCTGGCAGATGAGACGCGTCTGGGTGACGAGAGCGAGACTGCATTGAGCAGCGGTTGCATCCGGCTCTGGTTGCCGGCGGGCACGCCGATGAACTGGAGTACCGGGACCCGTCCGTTACGTTCTCATTGCGTCCAATTCTTCTGGCCGCAACGCTGGTACACGCTAAGCGCTTTTTACGATCGGCGAGAGCTGATTCACACCTATGCTTCGATCATTCAGCCCGCTCACATAGAGCTAGACCGCCTGATCTTCGTCGATCTGGATCTCAACCTCCTGGTGCAGCCAGATCTGCGCTACGAGGTACTGACGCAGGTGGAGTTTGAGCAGGCGGCGGACCTGCTGGGCTATGATGAGGAGACACGCATCGGGGCGCTGCTGGCCTTAGAGACGCTGACAAACGCAATTCAACTGGGCACCGGTCTCTTTGGCCTTATCCCGCGCACATTGAAGCAGACAGATTTTCACCGCGAGCTTTGCCAGAAAAACTAGCGGTTCAGGAAGGAAGAACTATGCCGGAACGCATCGATCACGTGGCGATTATTGTGCGCGATATCGAGCAGGCGCTGGTCTTTTATCGCGATACCCTCGGTCTTGTGCCGAGCGAGATCAAAGAGGTGCCGAGCGAGCAGGTGCGCATTGCCTTCCTGCCAATGGGCGGCCCGGGCGGCAGCGAGATCGAGTTGATTGAGCCGACCAATCCCGATTCCAGCCTGAGCCGCTTCCTCGAGAAGCGTGGCGAGGGCTTGCACCATATCTGTCTGGAGGTCAAGGATATCGAGGCCGCGCTGCGCGAGATGCAGGCAAAGGGTGCGGCTGTTCTCGACAAGGAGCCGCGCATCGCCGCTGAGGGCCGCGCGATCTTCCTGCACCCGAAGGGCACAAATGG
>Ga0070740_10001881_pt1 | contig 26887 bp, 22 predicted proteins | sample Coa_R2_FD_67286 | JGI IMG/M metagenome (GOLD analysis project Ga0070740, IMG submission 67286) | Surface soil microbial communities from Centralia Pennsylvania, which are recovering from an underground coalmine fire - Coalmine... | ecosystem: Environmental > Terrestrial > Soil > Unclassified ...
ACGAAGCGGTTCTTGATGACGTAGGCGAGCAGCCGCCGCATCCCGGCGGGGATCAGCGCGCCGTTGGCGGCGACGATGACAGTCGTGTTGTCGCCGAGCATGTCGAGCCAGATGCGGTGCGCCTCGGCGAGTTGTCGCGCACCTAACCCAGCGCCCTCCATCTTTTCGAGGACGCCGGCGACGGAGCGGTCGCGGTCAACCTGCACGGGCCGGATCGGCGCGGTCAGGTACTTCGTGGCTCGCGGTTTTCGTTGAGTGACCATCTTTTTCGAGTGACGAGTGACGAGTGACGAGTGACGAGTTAAGACCTCTTGTCTTTTAACTCGTCACTCGTCACTCGTCACTCGTCACTTTCCTCCATTATCTTCTGCGTCGTCTGTCCTCGTCCGCGCCGTTGACGGAGAGGTAGGTGTAGGCGTTGATGCGCGACTCGTAGAACTCGACGAGTTCCGCGCCCTCGGCCTCGGAGAGTTCGCCGCGCTTGACGCGCTGCGCGACCAAGCGGCGGAAGCCCTCGTGGAGTTGGCCGCGCTCGTAGCGCGCGCGGTAGAGCGCCTCGCCGACGGTCGTGCCCCGGACGACCTTCTTGATCAGGTAGCCGTCCTCGTCAATGTGGATGTGCGCCTCGTTCGGCGCGCCGAAGAGGTTGTGGTTGTTGCCCATCACCTCCTGGTACGCGCCGACGAGCATGAAGGCGATGTAGTACGGCTCGTCCTCGACGAGCTTGTGGAGTTCCAAGACCTGCTTCACGTCGTGCAGGTCAACGAACTTGTCAACGACGCCGTCCGAGTCGCACGTGATGTCGCAGAGCGTCGCGTACTCGGTCGGCTGCTTGTTCAGCTTGTGAATGGGGATAATGGGGAAGAGTTGGTCGAGCGCCCAGTGGTCGGGCACGCTGCGGAAGACGGAAAAATTCGCGAGGTACTTCGCGCGGAGCAGGCGGCGGAGGTCGTCGAACTCCTCGGAGACGTACTCGGCCTGCTGCGCGTGCTTGTCGGCGCGCTCGCACACGTCCCAGAAAAGGACCTCGCCCTTCGCGCGGTCTTCCAGAGAGATGAGTCCGAGGTTGAAGAGCGTGAACAACTCGTCGCGGTGCTCCAACGCGTCGTGGTAGAACTCGCGGTAGTTCTTGACCGTGATCGTCTCGCGCAGGTCGGCGAGTTCGGTGACGACCTGCGGGTCGTCCTCGTCAACCTCGATGGGCGTGATGTCTTCGACGACCGTCTCGATCTCGGCCTGGACGTTCGTCACGAGGATGGCGTGGTAGGCCGAAAGGTAGCGGCCCGACTCCTGAATGATGGTGGGGTGCGGGACGTTCTCGTCGTCGCAGACCTGCATGATCGTATAGACAACGTCGTTGGCGAACTCCTGCGCCGTGTAGTTGGCCGACGAGTCGAAGGCGGTCTTCGAGCCGTCGTAGTCAACGGCCATGCCGCCGCCAACGTCGAGGAGTTCGACCGGCACCTTCATCTGATAAATCTTGGCATAGACGCGCGCGGCCTCCTTCATCGCGTTCTTGATGCGCTTGATGTCGGTGAGCTGCGAGCCGATGTGGAAGTGCAGGAGCTTGAGCATGTCAATGCGCCCTTCGTCCTGCATCCGCCGGATGGTCTCAAGAATCTCGGTCGTCGTCAGGCCGAACTTCGCGGCCTCGCCGCCCGACTTCTCCCAGCGGCCCGAACCCTTCGAGTAGAGTTTTACCCGAAGCCCGACCATCGGCAGGTCGCCGCTTCCGTAGCGCTCCGCGATTTTGAGAACGTGGTCGAGTTCGTTCAGCTTCTCGATGACGATGACGACGCGCTTGCCGGAGCGCGCGCCTAAGAAAGCGAGTTCGATGAACTCCTCGTCCTTGAAGCCGTTTAAGACCAGAAGGCTGTCGGGCGACTGCTCCATCGCGAGCGCGCCGTAGAGTTCGGCCTTCGAGCCGGCCTCCAGCCCGAAGTCGTAGCGCGTGCCCTCGCGCAGGTACTCCTCAACGACCGCGCGGTTCTGGTTGACCTTCATCGGATAGACGCACATGTGCGCGCCCTGGTACTCGTACTCGCGTATCGAGCGCTGGAAGGCGCGCTGGAGTTTGCGAACCTGCGCGGCGATCAGTTGCGGGAAGCGCAGCAGCACGGGCGTGGTGATGCCGCGGCGCTTGAGGTCGTCAACGATCTCGCGCACGTCCGCCGCGCTCGTGTGGTCGTTTTCCGAAGGGTGAACGACGAGGTTGCCCTTGCGATTTATGCCGAAGTACCCGGCCCCCCAGTCCTCTATGCCGTAGGTCTCAAGCGTCTGTTCGATGGCCGTGGTCAACTTCTGGTCTCTCCTGCGTCCCTCTCGGTTCGTGTCGTCGGGGCAAACTTATCGGGGGTCAGCCTCCTCTTTCGTCGGCCTGTGCGGTTTGAAGACATCTGGATTGGACTTACTTAAACGCGCAATTTAACAGAAAAGGCGGAGTCGGTCAAAAACAATTTTTTTTAGCGCGAATGACGGGCTAAATCGCGTGCGCGAAAGGTTTACTAAGTGAGGCGAAGGCGCGGCGCGAATCCGCGCGGAGGGCGCGGCGGCGTCGAGCCTTGACACGCGGCGTCGCGCGGCTATAATGCGACCTTTTTAAAGCGTCGCCGCAAGTATGACGCACACACCCTTCTCGTTTCCGCCGCGCTTCACGCTGCCGCCCGTGGGCGGTAGATACTTTCCACCCCCTTCGACAATTATTCAGGAGAGATTATGGACGCAAAAGCGGTCTTGAAGTATTCGGAAGACCACGAGGCGAAGTTCGTTTCCGTTCGTTTCACAGACCTCGTCGGCGCGTGGCACCACCTGACGTTCCCCATACACGAACTCGACGAAGGCTCGTTCGAGGACGGCTTCGGCTTCGACGCCTCTTCCTTGCGCGGCTGGGCCTCGATTCACGAGTCCGACATGCTGCTCATCCCCGACGCGGGCCGCGTCTGGATGGAGCCGTTTGCCGAAGAGCCGACGCTCTGCCTGATCGCCAACGCCGTTGACCCGATCACGAAAGAGGGCTACGGCCTCGACCCGCGCTCGGTCGCGCAGCGCGCCGAGAGCTACCTGAAGTTCACCGGCATCGCCGACACCACTTACTTCGGCCCCGAGGCCGAGTTCTTCGTCTTCGACGGCGTCGAGATCGAGAACGAGCAGAACGCGTCCGGCTACCGCATCCACTCCGACGAGGGCATCTGGAGTTCGGGGCGACGCGAGGACGACATGCGCGGCCCCAACCTCGGCTACCGCATCCGCAACAAGGAGGGATACGTCCCCGTCCCGCCCGCCGACTCGCTCGCCGACCTCCGCTCCGAGATTTCGCTGACGCTCGAAGAGTGCGGCATCACGGTCGAGTGCCACCACCACGAGGTCGCGACCGCCGGCCAGTGCGAGATTGACTTCCGCTTCTCGACGCTTCTGGGCACCGCCGACAACCTGCAAATCTTCAAGTACGTCGTCCGCAATGTCGCGCACCTGAACGGCAAGACGGCCACGTTCATGCCGAAGCCGATGTACGGCGACAACGGCTCAGGGATGCACTGCCACCAGTCGCTCTGGAAGGACGAGAAGCCGCTGTTCGCGGGCGACGGCTACGCCGGACTCTCCGACCTCGCGCGCTGGTACATCGGCGGACTCTTGAAGCACGCCGCTTCAATCGTGGCGTTTGCCGCGCCGACGACGAACAGCTACAAGCGTCTCGTGCCCGGCTTCGAGGCTCCGGTGAACCTCGCCTACTCGGCGCGCAACCGCTCGGCTGCGATCCGCATCCCGATGTTCTCGACCAGCCCGAAGCTCAAGCGGCTTGAATTCCGTCCGCCCGACCCTTCGTGCAACCCGTACCTGGCCTTCTCCGCGATGCTCATGGCGGGCCTCGACGGCGTGCAGAACCGCATTGATCCAGGCGAGCCGCTCGACAAGGACATCTACGACCTCGCGCCCGAAGAACTCAAGAACGTGCCGTCTTTGCCCGGCTCGCTCGACGAGTCGCTCAAGGCGCTCGAAGCCGACCACGAGTTCTTGCTCAAGGGCGAGGTCTTCACGCCGACACTCATTGACCGCTGGATCACTTACAAGCGCGAGAAGGAGATCAACCCGATGCGGATGCGCCCGCACCCGCTGGAGTTCGCGATGTACTACGACATCTAAGACGACTCTGAACCCTGAAAGACGAACGCCGAACTGAAAGGAGATTTTCGGTTCGGCGTTCGTCTTTCAGGGTTCCGCGTTCCTTCACATCCTGTCCGTTCCTGTTTTATGTTTTACTAATCTTGACGACTCCCGCCGAAAAGATCGAAGCGCTCGTGCGCGAGCTGCCCGACCCGGAAGGCGCGCGCCGATTTTACGAACGCGCGTGCGCCGGGCACCCGGCGTCAGCACGCGCGTTCGAGCGCGACGCCGGACTTCTGTCGGACGCGCTCGCGCTCGCCGCTTGGAGTCCGCTGCTCGCCACCACGCTCGAACAGAACCCGGAGCATTTGAGTTGGCTCGCGCGCGAGCGCGCGGCGGCGCGTGTGCGCGAGGCGGAAGAGTTGGGCGAGTCGCTCGCGCGCTTCGCCTTGACGCACACGCAGTCGGGCACGCGGGCGATGCTCGCGGCCTTCCGACGGCGCGAGCTGCTGCGCGTCTATCTCCACGACATACGGCGGACGACGACGCTCGTCGAGACGACCGAGGAGCTGTCGAACCTCGCCGACGCGGTGCTGCGCTACGCGCTCGACCACGCGCGGCAGGAGCTTGAGAATCTCTACGGCGCGCCGCAGTGCGCGGACGAGCGCGGGCGTTCGGGCGTGGCGAGCGTCGTCGTCGTCGCGCTCGGCAAGCTCGGCTCGCGCGAGTTGAACTACTCGTCCGACATTGACCTCCTGTTTTTGTACTCCGACGAGGGCGAGACGACGGGCGCGGGCGAGCGCGGGAGCGTGACGAACCGCGAGTTCTTCTGCAAGCTCGCCGAGCGCGTCGCGCACGTCGCGGGCGGACGCGCGGGCGAAGAGGCCGCGTACCGCGTTGACCTGCGCCTCAGGCCCCACGGTCGCGACGGCGCGCTCGCCGTCTCGCTCGCCGAGGCTCTGCGCTACTACCGCGAGACGGCACACCCCTGGGAACTGCAAGCGCTGATTCGCGCGCGCGCGTCGGCGGGTTCGGGCGCCCTCTTCGCGCGCTTCGCCGACGCCGTTCGCCCGCGCGTCTATCGCCGCGACGAGACGGTCGCGCGCGCGCTAGCACACGTCCGGCTCGCGAAGCAGAAGATTGACCGCTTCCGCCGCGACGAGTCGCGCGGCTTCAACGTCAAGCTCGGTCGCGGCGGCATACGCGAGATCGAGTTCATCGCGCAGGCGCTCCAACTCGCGCACGGCGGGCGCGACCCCTGGCTGCAAGCGCCGCACACGCTCATCTCGCTCGGACGCCTCGCCGACCGCCGCCTCATCACCGAGCGCGAGCGCAGCGAACTCTCCGACGCATACACCTTCCTCCGCACCGTCGAGCACCGCGTGCAGATGGAGCACGGACTTCAAACTCACGCCGTCCCCGAAGACGCGGAGCGCCGCGCGACGCTCGCGCGCCGGATGCACTTCAAAGGCCCGCGCGCCCTCGAAGAGTTCGACCGCGCGCTCGGCCTCCACACGTCGAACGTCAGCCGCGCCTTCCGCCGCGTCTTCGGCGGCGGCGAAGACGAGCCGAGCGAAGCCGCCGCGCGCCGCGCCATCGTCGCGACGACGCGCGGCGCGACACGCGAAGCGTCGCGGACGCTCGGAGCGGAGCGGACACTTGAAGAACAGGCCGTCGAACGCGAGCCGTCAACCGAGAGGGAACTGACGCGCGAAGAATCGCAGGCGCAACCGCCGACGCAGGCTGCCGCGCCCGTGTCCTTCGAGCCGGGCGTCGAAGCCGACGCCGCGCACGCGCACGCGGCGGCTGAAGTATTCGCGCGTTACGTCGAGGGCGGGGAAGAGTCGGGCGCGGAAAGTCTCGCGCGAGAGCTTCAGGAGTCGGCGGCACGCTCGCTCAACCCGCGGCGCGCGCTCTCGACCGTCGCGCGCGTCGCGGCGTCGCTTGAGAAGTCGGGCGAGCGGGTCGCGCTCTCGGCGGCGACCTTGCGCGAACTCGTCCGGCTCTGCGGCGCGTCCGAGTTCTTCGGCGAGATTCTGACGAGCCGCCCCGCGCTCATTCCTTCGGTCGCGACTCCGGCGGCGACAGTCAGGACGCGCGACCAACGCTCGCTGATGCGCGCGGCGGTTGACGCCGAGTCGGGCTTCGGCGCGGAACTCTCGGCGCTCCGGCGCTCGTGGACACACCTGCTCGTCGAGATCGGCGCGAGCGACGTTGCGGGCCGCCTCACGCGCGACGAGTCGAACGCGCTGCAAACTTCGCTCGCCGCCGCGAGCATCAACGTCGCGCTCCTCGTCGCCCGCCGCGAACTCGCGCGCCGCTTCGGTCGCCTCGCCGCAGGGCCGCGACTCGCCGTGCTCGGACTCGGACGACTTGGGAGCGGCGGCATGGACTACGGCTCAGACCTCGACATCGTGCTCGCCTACGACGAGCAGGTGCCGTCGCCCGTCGCGGGTCTGACGTGCGAGCAAGCCTACGCGCGCCTCGTCGAGTTGATGGTCGTCGCGCTCTCGAACCTCACGCGCGACGGCTACCTCTACCGCGTTGACCTGCGCCTGCGGCCCGACGGGAAGAACGGCGCGCTCGCCTCGGCCTCGCGCGCTTTTCTGGAATACCTCGGCGCGCGCGCGTCCGCCTGGGAGTGGCTCGCATACGTCAAGCTGTGCGCGGTCGCGGGCGACCTTGAGTTCGGTCGCGCAGTCGAGCGACGCGCGCGCGCCGCAATCGCCGAGGCCGCACGCCGCGCGGGCGACGAAAACTTGCGCGCGGAGACTCGACGCGTGCGCGAACGGCTGGAGCGCGAGCACCGCGCCGTCGCGCGCGGCACGGACATAAAGTACGGGCCGGGCGGGATGCTCGACGTTTACTTCGCCGTGCGCTACCTGCAACTGCGCCACGCGCTGCCAGACGAGGAGGGCGACCGCTCGACGAACGCTTCGCTCGCGCGACTGCGCGAAGCGGGTTCGCTCGGCGAAGAGGATTTCGAGGCGCTCCGCGACGGCTACGCGCTGCTGCGCGAACTCGACCACCGCCTGCGCCTGCTCGTCGGACGCTCGACGCGCCTGCCCTCGGCGCATGATCACCCCGTCCTGCGCGACCTCGCGCGCACGACCGGCCACACTTCCGCCGCCGCGCTCACAGCAAACCTCGACGCGCGCATGGCCGCCGTCCGCGCGGCCTACGAACGAATCACCGCGTTGAAGTAGAAGAGGCGGGAAGCCCGCCCGTGAAGTCGGGCGGGCGCGAGCCGAAGCAGTAGTTCTGTCTTCGACTACTTTTCGTCGAGCTTGAACGTGCGCGCGATGACTTCGGACAGGTCTGCGGGAGCGCCGGGCTTCTTCATCTCCGACCTCACCAACTGCTTCTGCTCCGGCGTCAGGACGTTCACGGTGTCGCGCATCAACTGACCCTTGATGACGAGCAACTCCCACGTCAATTCTTTCAACTGCGCGTCCAGCTTCGCGCGCTGCTGCTCGTCCGGCCTGTCCGCGAGCATGTTCGCGTAAAGCCCGCTCACGACGCCCGCGAGTCTCGCCGCCGCGGGCGCGGCCCTCTTCTCGCTCTCGGCCTTGATGCGCGCGATTGCCTGCCTCTGCGCGTCGCTCAGCGTGTGCGCGGCGTCCGCTTTGGCCTCAGCGCCAGTCTGCGCGTTCGCCAACTTTGCCGACGCTGAAAAAATCAGAACGGTCAGCAGGAAGAGAATCGGGGATTTTATTCTCACCGTGGCATCCTTTCAGAGTTGAATGATGAGCGGTTCACGCCGCAAAGCATCGGGCGTGATAACACTACACGCCGGGTCGCCTGCGTCAAACGCTCAAGGGAGTCGTGCCGCGGTCTTCGTACCAGCAGCGGGTGCAGAAGCGGTGGCGCGCGGCGCGCTCGTCGAGGGGGAAGTCGGCGGAGTCGGGCAGCCTTCGCGCGACCTCGCGCTCGTCTTCGCTCAACTCGTACCAGACCTTCAGCGGCCCTCCGCCGCAGCGCGGGCAGCGCCCTTCGCCCTGCGTGCTGGTCGTGTAGTCGTCGCCTTCCATGCTCGCCACCTCGCGCCGGATGTCTGCGGATAGTAAACGGCAGTTCGGCCCGCGCCGCAACCTCTGCCCGCCGGTAGGGCATCAAAGCCGCGACGGGGATTTACGATCAGCCGTCCTCCGTTTTACTATCTGCTTATGTTTCAACTCAGGGCCGCTTTGAGCGAACAGGTCGAGTGGAAGACGAGCGCGGAGAGGGCGCGCGAGTTCTTCAAGGACATCAGGAACTACGCCGAGCTGATGCCGGGCGTCGAGCGCATCACGGCGGACGCGCAGGGCATCGTGCGCTGGCTCATCCGCGCGGAAGTCCCGGTCGTCGGCGCGATACGTCAGGCGTTCAACGTCTTCCAGACCGCCGACGAGCCTTCGCGCATCGAGTGGTCGCCCGCCGCGTGCGAGAGCAAGAACTTCCTGCGCTACTCCGCGACCTTCGAGGAGCGGGGCGCGACGACGCTCATCCGCATCAGGCAGCACGTCGAGCTTCGACGCCAGTCGGCGCGCGAACTCCACGCGCTCGCCCCGCTCGCCGGAGAGGGCCGACTCAACGCCGCCTTGCAGAAGGGCGTGGCCGAAATGCTCCAATCCTTCCTCAAGCGCGCCCGCGCGCGTCTGGAAAAATAAGTCCAAAGTCGCGAGTTCAAGGTTCAAAGTTTCGTCATCAACTTTTGAACCTTGAACTCGTCCTCAAATTCAATCCGTAAAACTTAGACTCGCGGCGAGCGCGGAACGGCCTCAGTCTTCTTCGGCCATGACGCGCGGGCGCTCGGCGAGCGGGTGCGCCTGCTCGTAGGCGTGTGCGAGGTGGAGTATTTCTTGCTCGCCCCAGTGGCGGCCCATGAGCTGGAAGGCGACGGGCAGGCGCGCTGACGAGAGTCCGCAGGGGACGCTGACGCCGGGCACGCCCGCGAGGTTCGCCATGCAGGTGTAGATGTCCGACAGGTACATCGAGAGCGGGTCGTCGGTCTTCTCGCCGAGGCGGAAGGCGGGCGTCGGCGTCGTCGGCGTGAGAATCGCGTCGCAGCGCTCGAAGGCGTTGATGAAATCTCGTTGGATGAGCGTGCGAACCTTCTGCGCCTTGAGGTAGTAGGCGTCGTAGTAACCGGACGAAAGAACATACGTGCCGAGCATGATGCGGCGCTTGACCTCCGCGCCGAAGCCCTCCTCGCGCGTGCGCCGGTACATCTGGCGCAGGTCTTCCGGGTCTTCGGTGCGGTGGCCGTAGCGCACGCCGTCGTAGCGCGCGAGGTTCGACGAAGCCTCCGCGGTCGCGATGATGTAATAGACCGCGATGCTGTACTTCGCGTGCGGCAGCTCAACGTCAACCACCTCCGCGCCGAGTTCGCGGTAAGCCTCAATCGCTTCCTCGACCCGCGCGCGAACGTCCGCGTCAACGCCCTCGCCCAGCAACTCGCGCGGGACGCCGACGCGCGCGCCTTTGATGTCGGTCGTCAAACTGGAAACGTAGTCGGGCACGGCAACGTCCGCAGTCGTCGCGTCGTGTTCGTCGCGTCCGGCGATTGTTTGCAGGACGAGCGCGGCGTCGCGCACCGTCAGACCGAAGACGCTCACCTGATCGAGCGACGAGCCGAAGGCGACAAGACCGTAGCGCGAGACACGACCGTATGTCGGCTTGACGCCGACGATGCCGCAGAGCGCCGCCGGTTGACGCACCGAGCCTCCCGTCTCCGAGCCGAGCGCGGCGGGCACGATGCGCGCCGCGACCGCCGCGGCGGAACCGCCCGACGAGCCGCCCGGCACGCGCTCGGTGTCCCAAGGATTCCGCACGGGGCCGAAGGCAGAGTTCTCGTTCGACGAACCCATCGCGAACTCGTCGCAGTTGGTCTTGCCGACGAGCACAGTGCCCGCCGCGTTCAGCCGCTCGACGACGGTCGCGTCGTATTGCGGGTGATAGCCCGCGAGTATCCGCGAGCCGCACGTCGCCTGCATCCCGCGCACGCAGATGTTGTCCTTGATGGCAATCGGGATTCCGCGCAGCGGCGTTTGATTCGCGGCGCTCCCGCCTTGCGCCGCGGTGCTTGTCACGCCGACGGTCTTGTCGCCGACGTTGGCTTGCCTGTCCAACTCTTCGGCGCGTCGCGTCGCGCCCGCGCGGTCTATTTGCAGGAAGGCGTTGAGCGTGTCGTTCAACTTCTCAGCCGCCGCGAGCGCGCGCACGGCGACCGCGCGCGCGCTCGTTTCGCCGCTCGCGAGTTCGGACGCGATGAGTTCGATTGTCTTTCCGGGGACAGTCATATGATCTAAAAATCAACCTCACTCGGCTCGGTAGCAGGAAAGGAAGTATGTGTACTTATTGAAATCGAACCTGACATCTTCCGAAAGGTGAGCCGAAAGAAATCCCACGTCAACAGGCCCGACGGAATGCTCCGTCACCATCTCTGAATCAACGTCCGCATGAGCGACGCCGAAATGCTGCTTAAAGTCTGTCAGGTCGAAAGAAGAAAGGTCGTACTCGGCGACGAGTCCGTTCGTCTCCTTGCTGAAGACCGAAACGACTCTTTTCACGCGCCCGTGCCTTGTCCAAAATTCGGCCATCCGCCTGAATGACGAAGCGTCAGAAGTTTTCTTTCTCTTCCGAACTTGCGATGACCTTCGGCACGCGGAAGTGTCCGTGCGCGGGGTCGGGGGCTTGGTCGAGCGCGAGCGCCTGGCCGAGCGACGGGCGAGTGCGGTCTTCGCGCGCGCCGTCGGTGCGCTCGCCTTCGGGCGTGAGTCCGCCGATGGCCGGCTCGACCTCGCTCGTGTCGAGCGCGTTCAACTGCTCGACGTACTCGACGATGGACGCGACCTGCGGCGCGAGCGTCCGCAACTCTTCGTCCGTGATCTCCAGATGCGCCAGCGCGGCGATCTTCCTGATGTCGGATTCTGTGATAGGCATAAAAAGTAAGCAGTAAGCAGTAAGCGGTGAGCAGTGAAAGCAGAGAAAAACTGCTCACTGCTCACCGCTTACTGCTCACTCGATTCATGCAACTGCCCGCGGCGAGCAGGAAACGCCGGCGCAGGTCTTCGTCGTGGATCGCGTCGGCGGCATCGTCGAGTTCGCGCGCGCGCCTTAAGGCGTTCTCCTCGCCGCCGAGTCGCTCGTACTCCGAGTGCTTCACTCGCTCGCGCTCGGCGTTGACGGTCTTCGGGTCAACGCGGAACTCGATGTAGGTGACGAGCGGCTGGCCGACGAGCGAGTTCAGGCGGAAGATGAGTTGCGGACTCATCTGCTCCAACTGCCTGCGCCACGTCTCGTCCGCGACCGAGACGATGAGCGTCTTGCGGTAGAGCCGGAACGGGACGGCGCTTCCGCGCAGGCCGTCGCCCGCCGCGCGCCGCCACGCCGCGAACGCCGCCGCCTCCGAGACCTCTTCCGCGTCGCCAGCCGCGCGCAGAATCTTCGGCAGAGCCTTGAACAAGTCGTCCATCTTCCGATTGCGGAATGCGGATTTCGGAATGCGGAATGATGATATGTTTGCGGATTGACGAGCCGTCGGCTAATCTAAAATCCGCATTCCGAAATCCGCAATCGAATGGGGAGTGTAATGGAAAACGAGCAGGCGTCACAAGTAGCGTTGACGGCGGGCGCGCGTGCGTTGGAGTGGATGACGCCGCTCGTGCTCGCGTCTTCGAGTCCGCGGCGCGCGGAGATTCTGCGGGCGGTCGGCTGGCCTTTCGAGTCGCAGGCGGCGGGCGTTGACGAGACGCGGCTCGAGGGCGAGGGGCCGGAGGAGTTCGTCCTCCGTCTCGCGCGCGAGAAGGCCGAGACGGTCGCGCGCACGCGCCTGTTCGGACTCGTGCTCGGCGCGGACACGACCGTCGTCGTGGACGGCGAGATTCTTGAGAAGCCGCGCGACGCGGAGGACGCGCGCCGGATGCTCAGGCTTTTGAGCGAGCGCTGGCACGAGGTCTTGACGGGCGTCGCGCTCGTGCGCGCCGAGTCGGGCCGCGTGGTCACAGGAATAGAGCGGACGCGCGTGCAGTTCGCCGCGATGACGGACGAGGAGGTCGCGTGGCACGTCGAGACCGGCGACGTGCTCGACAAGGCCGGGGCTTACGCCGTGCAGGGCCGCGCCGCGCTCTTCATCCGGCGCATCGAGGGCGACTACTGGAACGTCGTCGGCCTGCCCGTCAGGTTGGTTTACGAACTCGCGCGCACGTTCGACGTTGAAGCAGCGCGCGAGTCGAGTTGAAAGTTGAAGGCGTGTGAGGTGACGCCCGCGCTCGTTCGCTAGCTGACGCAGATGCGCGAAGAGGCCGACTCGATTATGAGTCGGCCTCTTCGCGTTTCGGCTTCCGATTCGATTTAGTGTTCGGCGACCAGCTTGTTGATGCGGTCGGAGAGAACGTCGAGGAGCTTGCGGCCCGGATCGAGGCCGCCGACGACGGGGACGGAGACCGCGCCGTGACGGTCGAGCAGGACGACCGCCGGGAGTTGGTCAGCGCCCGTGCGCTTCAGCAGCGCGCCGTCGGGGTCGCGCAGCACCGTGACCTTCAGGCCCGTCCTGTGCGCGAAGTCGCGCAGTTGTTCGTCGGTCGCGTAGGTCTTCGACTTGGGCGAGTCCGAATCCGTGCTGACGAAATAGACGCGGACGTTCTGGCGCGCGAAGTGGTCGGCCACTTCCTGAACGCCCTGCGCCTGCGACTTCGACAGCGGGCCGAGCTGCGACGAGCCGAACGCGAGCACGACAACGTCGTGGCGCACCATGTCGGAAGTTATCTCGCCGCCGTCAACCGAGTGCAACTTGAAGTCGAGCGGCCCGGTGTTCTGCGCCGACGCCGCCAGCGCCGCCGCGACGATAAACGCGAGCGCGATAGCCGCGAGCGTCCGCCGTCCGTTGAATGACATTTTCGTCTCCTTGTAGCCGCGCGCCTCATTCCGCCTGAGTCGAAAACGTTCGACCCTTTTCATGAAAGCGACACGCGGCAATCATGCCGAACACTTTGATGAATGGTCAAATCGAATGGTTGGATTCAAAACAGCGACGCCGGAATCCGAATACGAAACGCCTCAAGGCAACGTCGAAACGCGGCGCGGATTTTATACCGCCGCGGACTTTTTTTCGCAGTCCGCTTCCGCGCCAAGCTTTTGTCACACGCGCGCACGCGCGGCGCGAAAGTTGGCGAGTAGTATCGCGGCGTCCGTCATTCTCAGGCAATCAAGGAGGAATTTTATGGCGAATAAATTGGACGGGAAGCGTGTCGCGATACTCGTCGCGGACGGTTTCGAGCAGGTCGAGTTGGAAGGGCCGCAGCAGGCTCTCGAAGAGGCGGGCGCGGAGACGCTGATCGTCTCGCCGAACGAGGAGTCGGTCGCGGGCTGGCACCACTTCGACGCGGGCGACCTCTTCGACGTTGACGTGCCTCTCGCCGAGGCCGACCCGAACGACTTCGACGCGCTGCTCCTGCCGGGCGGCGTCGCCAACCCGGATCAACTCCGCATGAAGCCCGAAGCGGTGCAGTTCGTCAAAGCGTTCTTCGACGCGGGCAAGCCGGTCGCCGCGATCTGTCACGGCCCGTGGACTCTGATCGAGGCCGGCGCGGTCGAGGGGCGCACGATGACCTCCTGGCCTTCGCTCAAGACAGACCTGACGAACGCGGGCGCGAAGTGGGTTGACGAGCAGGTCGTCACCGACAGCGGCCTCGTGACGAGCCGCAAGCCCGACGACATCCCGGCCTTCAACGAGAAGATGATCGAGGAGTTCGCCGAAGGCACGCACCGCGCGCAGAAGGCCGCGACGAACGGCTGAGGCGAAACCGAAAAGGCGCGCGCCGAAAGAGACGTTCGCGGCCAGCGCCGTTCTCAACCGCGGCGAAGGCGCGGCCCTCATCATTCACGACGAGGGCCGCGCCTTCGCCGCTATTTGCCCGTCCTTCTTTGAACCTTCGCCCGTTTGATTTCGTCTTTGGCGCGGCGTCCTACCTCTGCCTTCCCGCGGGCGCGTGGCCGAAGACCTCGCGGTGCAGCGTGACATACTCGTCCCATGTGTCCATGTCTCGCGCGACGAAAGGCGACGCCGACGGCACGCGCAAGACCTCACCGCGGTGCGCTTCAAAGACCGCACGCAGTCCGCGCTCCGGCGCGACGCGCAAAATCTCTTCGCGAAGAGTCGCATCAACGACGACCGGATGGCCGCCGCGCCCGTCCCACTCCGGCACGACGAGCCGCGCGCCGGTTCGCCCTCGCGCCTCGATCAAACTTCTAATCGCGGAAGGCGGAACGGCTGGATGGTCAACGAGCGCGACGAGCGTTGCGCCCACGCCTTCGTCCAAAGCCTCGACGCCGCGCGCGACCGAAAGCCCCATCTCGCTCTCCGGCTCGTCGTTCGTGGCGAAGCGCACGAACCCGAAATCCGCGAGCGCAGCGCGCACCTCTTCCGCGCGGTGGCCGACGACCACGACGACTTCTCCGACGCCAGCCTCTTGAAGATTAGAGACGCAAGCTTCGAGGACGCTCCTGTCGCCGAACGGCAGCAGCGGCTTGAACGCGCCCATGCGCCGCGAGCGTCCGGCGGCGAGAAGCACAGCCGCGATGTTTTCGGATTTCTCTTTCAGGCGATTGTTTGGCGAAGCTCTTCGAGCGCGCGCAGCACGAACGGGCGGGCCATCTGCTTGCGGTAGTTCATCAGGTGATCCGTGTTGTCGAGCGGTCGCGCCCGAAGATAGCAAGCCTCCGCCGCGGCCCTCATGCTCTCTTCGTCGAGACGGTTGCCGACGAGAGCCTTCGACGCCGGTTCGACCTCGAGCGGCGCGGGCGCAATCCCGCCGAGCACGACGCGCGCGTCCTTCACCGTCCCGCCTTCAAGATCAACCCGCGCCGCGACGCCGAGCACGGGGAAGTCGAACGCGCCGCGCCGCCTGAGCTTTTTATAGATCGCGCGCCAGCCCGCGCCGGGCGGCAGTTGAATCTCGGCGAGCAGCTCGTCGGGGCGCTTGCGGAGGTAGTCAATGCCGTCGTCGTTGTAGAAGCCGCGCGCATCAACTAATCGGTCGCCGACGGTGGAGACGAGTCGAAGCTTCGCGCCGACGGCGACCATCAGCGGCACGAGGTCTGACGACTGCACGGCCCAGCACTTCTCGCTTCCGGGCGCGACCCAGCACACGTCGCCGTCCTTCTTCAGACAGAAGTTGACGCCCTTGCGCCACTCGAAATTCTGGTCGTAATAATTGCACCGCGTGTCGAGCAGGAGGTTGCCGCCGACCGTCCCCATGTTCCGCAACGTCGGCGTCGAGATGAGACGCGCGGCGCGCGCCACCGCCGGGTAATCGCGGTTGACGACCGGGTGCTCGACAATTTCGGTGAGCGACACGCCCGCGCCGATTCGCAAACCTTCCTTGCCGTCGCCTTCGATCCTGTGAAGTTCGGGGATGCGCCCGACCGAGATGACCGTGCGCGGCGTCTGCTGCCGCCGCTTCATGTTCGGGTAGAGATCAGTCCCGCCCGCGACGAACTGCCCCGACGCGCCCGCGTCGCCCATCATCCTCACCGCCTCGCCGACGGTGCGCGGGACGAGATAGGTGAATTTCGGAAGTCTCATCATAACGTCTAAACGAATCCCTCTCTCACGAATGAACGGCCACGCGCGGCATCTCTTTGCCGTCGCCGCCTTCGGCGGGTGTCAATACCTTGAGCGGTTCGGGCCAGGCGACTTCGGGGACGGAAGCGGGGCCGAAGCGCGCCGGCTTGCCTTGCTGTTTGGCGCGGAGCGCGGCGAGGACTTTTTCGGGCGTGATGGGCACTTCGTCTATGCGGACGGCGACGGCGTCGTAAACGGCGTTGGCGATTGCCGGCATGACGGGGAGGAGTGGGCCTTGCCCGACCTCCTTCGCGCCGAAGGGGCCGTTGGGGTCGGGGTCTTCGACGAGGTATGTCACAACGTCGCACATCTCAAGCGTCGTCGGGCTTTTGTATTCGAGGAGCGAGGGGAACTTGTGGACGACGTTGCGGTTGGCGCGGTAGGTCATCTCCTCCATGAGCGCTTCGCCCAAGCCCATGTAAATCGAGCCTTCGACCTGCCCAATGACGAGCAGAGGGTTGATTGACTTGCCGATGTCGTGCGCGACCCAGATGCGCGGAACGGTGACCAGACCCGTCTCCGTGTCAACGTCAACTTCGGCGACCGCGGCTGAATAACTGTACGCTGGCGAGGGGCCGACGCCCGCGCCCTTGTAGCGACCGGGCGAGCGCGGCGGCGTGTAGGAGCCGACCGTGCCGATGGTGCCGAACTTCGACTCGGCGAGCACGACCGCCTCGGCGAACGTGACGCCCACCTCCGGGTTCTCAACGTCGAAGACGCGGCGTTCGGCGAACGCGAGGTTCTCGACGGGCACGGAGAGCTTTTCGGCGACGGCCATCGTCAAAAGTTCGCGCGCGCGTTCCGCCGCTTGAATCGCCGCGTTGCCGGTCATGAGCGTGACGCGGCTCGAATAGCTGCCGAGGTCAACCGGAGTCAGGTCTGTGTCGGCGGTGATGACGCGGATGTCGAAGGGGTCAATGCCGAGGACTTCGGCGACGACGTAGGCGAGGACGGAATCAGAGCCTTGCCCGATGTCGGTCGAGCCGCACTGGACGCAGACGCCGCCCTGCCGGTCGAGCCTGAGCTGCACGCCGGAGTGCGGCATGTTGTTCCAGTAGATCGGAAGCCCCGCGCCGCAGATGTACGAGCTGCACGCGAGGCCGAGGCCGCGCCCTTCGGGGAGCTTTCTGTTCTGCCTGTCCCAGCCGGAAAACCTGTTCTTCCAGTCGGAGCCTTCGACGACCTTCTCGATGCAACGCCCCAAACCCATCGAGCCGACGCGCAGGTAGTTCGCAGTCACCGTGTACGGCTTGACGAGATGTTTCAGGCGCATCTCCGCCGGGTCGAGGTCGAGTTGTTCGGCGACCTTGTCGAGTTGGATTTCGAGTCCGAAGCGCGGCTGCGGCGTGCCGTGCCCGCGCTTGGGGCCGCACGGCGGCTTGTTCGTAAACGCGCGCAGGCCGCGGAAGCGGTAGCGCGGGACTTCGTATGTGACCGTTTGCAGCGCGCCCGTGTAGAAGGTCGAGGCCACGCCGTATGAGCCGTATGCTCCGCCGTCGAGGAACGATTGAAAGTCGAGCGCGGTGATCGAGCCGTCGCGCTTCACGCCGATGCGGCTCTTCATCAAAACGGGGTGCCGCCCGCGGTGGCAGTAGAAGACCTCTTCGCGCGTGAGCGTGACCTTGACGGGCCGGCGCGTGCGGCGCGAAAGCTCCGCGACGACGATCTCGTGATTGAAGGGGTCGGACTTTCCGCCGAAGCCGCCGCCGTTGGGCGTGGCGATGACGCGGATGTGGGCGGCGGGCATCTCTAAAGTTTTGGCGAGCGCGCGGTGGACGTAGTGCGGCGTCTGCGTCGAAGACCAGAGCGTGAGCTTCGAGTCCGCGTCGAAGTGTGCGACCGCCGCGTGCTGCTCCATCGGCAGGTGCGTGTTGCCCTCGTAGAAGAAAACGTCCTCGCGCACGATGTCGGCCTCGGCGAAGCCCTCGTCCATGTCGCCGAATTCGAGGTTGACGAGCTTGTGCACGTTGCCGTGGTCGCCGTAGTCGTGTATGCGCGGCTCGCTTACTTCGACCGCCTCCTCGATGCCGGCGATGGTCGGCAGCGGCTCGTACTCGACTTCGATCAGGTTCATCGCGTCGAACGCCGTGTCCTCGTCAACAGCCGCGACCGCCGCGACGGGGTCGCCGACGAAGCGCACCCGGTCAACGCACAGCGCGTGCTCGTCCTGGCTGACGGGGAGGATGCCGTAAGGAATGGGAAGGTCTTTGCCCGTGATACAAGCGTGGACGCCTTCGAGCGCCTCGGCCTTCGACGTGTCAATGGATTTGATGAGCGCGTGCGGGACGTGCGAGCGCAGGAGTTTGCAGTAGAGCATCCGCGGCAGCGCGATGTCGTCGGCGAACTTCGTCGCGCCAACGCACTTCGAGCGCGCGTCAACCTTGCGGAACGGCTTGCCGACGACCTTCAAGTCCTTCTTGACTTGAACGTCAGCGCCGTTGACCTTCGTGTCGTTACCGTTTCTGTTCTTGCTCATCGCGTGTTGGTTTCGGGCCTCGCCCGTCGCGCCCGAACTTTATTCGTAGCCGAAGACGCTCTCCTTCGGAAGTTCAGCCTCTTCGCCTCGCATCCGTGCCGCCGCGAGTTCGACGGCCTCGTAGATTTTGACGTAGCCGGTGCAGCGGCAGAGGTTGCCGCTGAGCACCTCTTTGATCTCGTCGCGCGAAGGGTTCGCGTTCTGCGCGAGGAGTTCTTTGGCGACGAGGAGAAAGCCGGGCGTGCAGTAGCCGCATTGGGCCGCGCCGGTGTCGGCGAAGGTTTCCTGAAGCGGATGCAAACCGTTTTCGGTCGCGAGTCCTTCGACCGTCTCGACGCGGCGGCCTTCCGCTTCGAGGCCGAGCATGAGGCAGGAGAGAACGCTCCGCCCGTCAACGAGGACGGCGCAGGTGCCGCACTCGCCGAGTTCGCAGCCGTGCTTGGTGCCGGTCAAGGCGAGGTCTTCGCGCAGGACTTCGAGCAGAGTCTTGTGCGGGGCGAAGGCGACTTCGGTCTCCTCGCCGTTGAGCGTGAATCGGACGTGCGCTTTCTGTCTTCGTGCTTCGGTCATCGTGCGGACGCGGAAAACGTTTGATGATTTCGATCTTGATAAAATTTTCGGTAGCGCGCACGCCGCTCGCCCGCGGCCCTCGAAGCCTTGCCCTCGGTCTGCCAGCTTTCGTTCACCGGGAGTCTCTACGGCGCGACGGGCCGAAACGGACGTGCGTGCGGCGAAAAGAAATAATAACAGTTCCGGCGGCGGGAATTAAGCGAGGCAGCGGGCGGGAAAGGCAATCGAGAGGACAGGAGTAAGCCTTGCGACTGTTCTTTGCGCCTTAGCGCCTTTGCGAGTTTTAAGCTCACGCAAAGGCGCTAAGGCGCAAAGAAAGAGAGGACGTGATCTATTTCCTGATGACGGAGAGCAGTTTCGCGGCGCGCGCCGGGTCGAGCCTCTTCAGTTCGTTGTACTGGGCCATCGCGGCGGTGCGGTTGCCGGCGGCGAAGAAGGCGACGCCGAGGTTGTAGCGCGCCTGCGCGAAGGTCGGCCTGACCTTGACGGCCTGCTGGAAGGCGGCGATGGCCTGCGCGTCCTGATCGAGGTTCAGGTAGGCGATGCCCATGAAGTAAAGCTCGTCGGGGTCGAGCGTGCGCCCGGCGTTGTTGTAGGCCGTGAGCGCGCGGCGGTACGCGTCGAGGGCGGCGCTGCGCTGGCCGAGTTTGTCGCTCGCGGTCGCGATGTTGTAGTAGGCCCAACCCTCGTCCACAGGCTCGCGCTTGAGCCGCAAAGCCTCCTGCGCGGCGGCGAGCGCGTCCGAGTGCTGGCCCGTCTGGTTGAGGACGTAGGCGAGGAGGTTCTGCGTGTCGGCGAGGTCGGGGCGGATGCGGGCCGCCGCGCGCGCCTCGTCGAGCGCGTCCTGCGGCTTGTCCTCGCGGATCATGACGAAGCCGAGGACGTAGTGCGGGCCGTAGATTTCGGGGGCGAGCCGGAGGGCTTCGCGCGCCGACTGCGTGCCGTCGCGCATGTCGCCCGTGATGGCGTAGGCCGCGGCGAGCGTCAGGCGCGCGTCAACGTTCTCCGGCGCGAGGCTCGCGACTTTCTGCGCGGTCGAGAGCATGAGCGGGTAGTTGCCCTGCGAGTAGTAGATGGCGGCCATGCCGAGCAGCGCCTCCGGCATGTCGGCCTTGAGTTGCAGTGCCTGCTGGAAACTCTGCTCGGCCTCGCGGTAGCGGTTCATGCGCGAGTAGGCGTTGCCCAAGCCGACGATGGCTTCGGGCGACTGCGGCTGGAGCCTGAGCGCCGCCGTGAAGGCCGCGACCGACTCCTCGTAGTGGCCGAGCGCGAGGTGCGCGTAGCCGAGGCCGAAGTAGGTGTAGAACTGGTTGGGGTCGAGCGACTGCGCGGCGCGCAGGGCGTTGAGCGCCTCCTGATTCCTGTCGGCGGTCAGGTACGCGATGCCCAGGAGCGACTGCGCGGCGGCGTTGCGCGGGTTGATGCGGACGGCCCCTTCGAGCGGTTGGACGGCCTGCCGCCCCTGGCCCTGCTTGATGCGGATGACGCCGATGGAGAGCAGAGAGTCTTCGGCGTACTGCGGGTCGGCGGACGCGCGTTCGAGCGGCGCGAGCGCCTGAGAGTCGCGGTCCGTCTGCATGTAGCACTTGCCGAGCATGTAGTCGGCGGACGAAGGCACGGGGCCGAGCTGCGCGGCAAGCTCGAAGGAGTCTCGCGCCTCCTTGAAGTGGCCGAGCGTGTAGTGGATGACCGCCGTGCCGATGTACGCGCCCTGCACGCGCGGGTTCGGCTTGACCTCGATGACGTTCGAGAAGGCCGCGAGCGCGTCCATCGTCCGCTTCAGGTTCATCATCGCGACGCCGAGTCCGTAGTTGGCCTCGTAGTTCTTCGGGTCGGCGCGCACGGCCCTCTGGTAGTTGTCGGCGGCGCTCTTCCAGTCGCTGCGGCGCAGCGCGTCCGCGCCGCGTTGAATCTGCCGCTCAACGTCCTGCTGCTTCTGCCGCGCGGCGGCTGCGGAAGGGATAAAAAAGAGGGCGGCCAGAAGGAGAAGGCTGGCCGCCGTGAACAGTCTGTTTTTTCTCATCGCTTCAAACTCTCGGCGCACGTCGAGGTTCGGCGCGGTCGGGTGTCGTCGGGTTAGTAAGCCCTAATCAGGCGGATGATCAGGTCGGCCTCCGCCTTGCTGCGCGTGTTGGGCGCGAAGTTGAAGTTGTTCCTGCCGTTGATGGGCTGCACGGGCTTGATGTGGAACGCGCCGAGCTGCGCGCCCATCAGCGCGTTGGCCTTCACCTCTTTGATGTTCGAGTCCTCGGTCTCGAACGTGTCGCGCCCGTCGTTGGCCTTGAAGCTGACGCCGGTCTTCGTGATGAAGAAGGAGCCTTCGCAGTACTGGCTGAACTGTCCGTCGTGGTCGTGATAGACGTGGAAGGCAGCCGCGCCGCCGCGCTCGATTGCCGCGCGCATGGCCTGCTCGGCGAGGCTCACGTTCTGCCCGTAGTAGAGCGCGATGGTGCCGATGATCGAGTAGGCCGTCGGCTGCTTGGGGTCGAGCTGCGCGGCCTGCTGCGCGTAGCGCAGAGCGCCCGCGAAGTCGCTCGCGGTGGCCGAGGCGTTGGCGCGGTCAATCAGGTCGTCGTAGTCGGGGCCGCTGCTGCCCGCCGGGCCGAAGGGCGAGTCGTTCGGGTTGTTGTTCGACGCGGTCTCGGCGGTTGACTTCTCGGTGATCGCGCCGACGAGCGAGCGCGAGCCGCCCGCCGCGGTGATCTCGCGCGCGATCTCCGGCGTCACCTGAAAGCTGACGCCGCGCTTCTCGACGAACTGCTCGACGCGCGCCGACGAGATGCCGCCCTGAAGCATCGTGACGACCTCGCTCTTCGAGAGCGGCGGGCCGTCGGGGACGTTCGCGTTCGTCGTCGCGTTCGTTGTGTTGGCGGGCCTCGCGGGCGTGTCGTTGCGGACGACGGCGGCGGCGGGGCGGTAGTTCGAGCGCGCGGCCTCGATGATTTCGGGGCGCGCGCCGACCGACTGAAGCTCGCTCTCGGCGTCGGCGGTCATCTCGAAGTCAACGCCGCGCCGCTCGATCTGCGCGACGAGTTCCTGCGTGGTCAGGCCGTTGATCTTGACGGCGTTGACGAGTCCCTGCCGGCTGATCGGTTTCTTGGCGGTCTGCATGTGTGCAGCCGTCGAGAAGGCGAGGGCCGCGAGGGCGGCGAGCGTGACGACGAAAACCTTTCTGAGCTTCGGACTGCTTTGCGTTGACATGGCTTGCACTCCGCCGTGCGTTCGGCGCGCGAACGCCGGCCTCTAACCCTTGACGCCGCCGTAGCCGGAGACGAGGTTGACGATGAGCCTCGACTCCTCGGCCTTCTTCGTCAGCGGCGCGAAGTTGTAGTTCTTGCTGTCGCCCCCGAGCTTGACCTTGATGTGGAACGCGCCGATGTCGCCCGCGCCGCCGAGCAGCACGCCGAAGGTCGAGCCGACGAGCTTGTTGACTTTGATCTCGCGGATGTCGGGGTCGTTCGACTCGAAGGTGTGCTGGCCGTCGTCGGCCTTGAAGGTGACGTTCGTCTTCGTGACGAAGAGCGTGCCGGCGCAGGTGTCGCGGAAGGAGCCGTTCGCGTGGTCGTGGAAGACGCGGAACGCGGCGGAGCCGCCGAGTTCAATCGCGCGTCTCATGTTCTTCTCGGCCTCGGTGATGTTGTTCTGAAGATACAACTGCGTGAAGCCGAGCAACTGGTAGGCGCGCGGCGAGTTCGGCTCAAGTTGAATCGCCTGCTGAAGAAGCTGCGTGGCGCGCGCCGCGTCCTTCGCGTCGTAGGCGGCTGTCGCCTGGTCGGTCAACTCGTCGTAGTCGGGCGCGCGGCGCGCGGGCTGCGTGTTGTTGGCGACGGGCGGAGGCGTGCGGTGCGTGCCGGTCGCGACGTAGCTCGCGGTGATCGCGCCGACGAGCGAGTTCGTTCCGCCCGCGCGCTTGATCTCCTGCGCGACGGACGCGTTCGACTGGAAGTTGACGCCGCGCGCGTCAACGAACTGCTCGACGCGCGCAGAGGGCGTGCCCGCCTGAAGCATCGTCACGATCTCGCTCTTCGAGAGCGGCGGCCCCGGCGGGACTGCGGGTCTGTTCCGGCTGCCGGTGTTCACCACGGGCGCGGCGACTTCGGGGCGGTAGTTCGAGCGCGCGGCTTCGATGACTTCGGGTCGCGCGCCCGCCGAGCGCAACTGCGACTCGGCGTCCGCGGTCATCTCGAAGGCGACGCCGCGCAGTTGTATCTGCTGGACGAGTTCGGCGGTCGAGAGGCCGTTGATTCTGACGGCCTTGACGAGTCCGTCGAGGGTGATCGGCTTCTTCGCCTGCGCGGAAGAGGCCGCGGGGAAGAGGACGAGCGCGCAGGCCGCGAGCGCCAGCGCCGCGAGACTCGACCCCTTCGACCGAACCGTGTTGCGACAAGTCTTCATGCCCGTTCGCTCTCGGTGAGTTCTGAAAACTTCGCCCGCGCCTACTGGTCGAGCGCTTCGAGGGCGCGCTGGTGTGCGCTCTTCTGGTTGTTGCTCTTGGCCGGCTGCGGCTGCTGCGGTCGCGGCTGCGCCGTCGTCCTCGTCGCCGGCTGACGGCTGCCGCTCTGCGCGGGCACTTCCGCGGTGGTGCGCGGCTCGGACACGGTCGGCTGCTGCTGCACGGGGATGACGTTCGTGTCGGTCGTCTGCGTCCCGACGGTCGTCTGGTCGGGCGCGGACGGCGTCGTGGGCGCGGCCTGCGTCGGCTCGGTCGTCGGCTGCTCGGCGGGCTTCGTCTGCTGGTCGGTGAGCGCGGCGGGCTTCACCGGCTCGGCCTTCTTCGACCGCGAGATGAGGACGTATGCGCCGACGCCGACGACGAGGACGAGGACGAAGATCGCCGCGACGCCCGCGCCCGCGAAGTAGAGCAGCTTCGACTTGCCCTTCGAGGGCTGCTGCGCGGGCCGCTGCTGCTGCGCGTAGGGCGCGGCCTGTGCGAAGCCCTGCGGCGGTGCCGCCGCCGCTCCCATGACCGGGCCTGCGCCGATGCGAGTCTCCTTCATCACGTCGCGTCCGCCCTGCGGCGGCACGGGCGCGAAGCTGCCGGGCGCGCCGACGCGCGTCTCCTTCGCGGCGGACGCGTTCGTCTGCATCTGCGGGTCAATGATCGTCGCGTTCATGTCGAGTCCGGGGTTCGACACGCCGGGGTTTGAAACGGGAGTCGCGTTCAGTCCCGGATGCGAAGGCGACGAGAGGCCGGGCTGCGACGCCTGCGCGCCGGGCTGCGGCGGCGCTGTCGTGCCCGGATGAGACAGCGACGTGAAGCCCGGCTGCGAAGCTTGCGCGCTCGGCGGCGGGGCTTGCGTGCCCGGCTGCGACTGCGGCGGGACTCCGGGTTGTGAAGGCGGGTTGAAGCTCTGCATCGGCACGGTCGCGTAGGGCGACGGCGGGTTGCTCTGGGGCGTCTGCGTGACGGGGCGCGTGCCGAACGCGTTGGGGTCGCCGACGGCGAGCGGTTCGAGCCTGCCCGTGGCGGCGAAGCCGGCGTTCAAGAGAAAGGCGCGGAACTCGCTCGCGCTCTGGAAGCGCTGCGCCGGGTCTTTCTGGATCGAGCGCCAGATGGCCTGCTCGACGACTTCCGGGATGGCCGGGTTCAATTGTCGCGGCGGCACGGGGTACTGCTCGATCTGCGCCTTCATCAGCTCGAACTCGTTCTGAATCTCGAACGGGCAGCGCGCGGTCAGCATCTCGTAGAGCAGCATTCCGAGCGAGTAGATGTCGGAGCGCGCGTCCGTTTCAAACCCGCGCACCTGTTCGGGCGACATGTACTCGATGGTGCCGATGATGTTGCCCTGTCGGGTCATGCGCGCCGTGCCGAGGATGCGGGCGATGCCGAAGTCGAGGACTTTGAGCGTGCCCTTCTCGGTGAGCATCATGTTGGCGGGCTTGATGTCGCGGTGGATGATGCCGTAGTTGTGCGCCTCCTGGATGCCGTCGAGCATCTGGCAGAAGATGGGTATCGCCTGCTCGCAGGGGATCGCGCCGCGCTGCTGGATGACGTGGTCGAGCGTGACGCCGCGGACGAACTCAAGCACCATGATGAAGCTGTCGCCCTGCCGCATGAAGCTGTAGAGCGTGGCGATGTTCGGGTGGTTGAGCTTCGCCAGCGTGACGGCCTCCGAGCGGAAGCGCTCGACGACGTTCGCCTGGCTGGCGAGTTCGGGGCGGAGGAACTTGATGGCGACCTCGCGCTCCAACATCATGTCCACGCCGCGATAGACCTCGCCCATGCCGCCCTCGCCGAGCTTCTGCTCGATCTTATAATTGCCGACTATCTGTCCGATCATCCCTCTGCCCTCCACTCGCGCGTCGCGCGTAAATCAACAACCGGCTTCGCGCCGTTCGCGGGAACGACCGCAGCCATGCCGACGGTTATGTTGTCGTGCCCGCCGCGCTCCTTGGCGAGCGCGATCATCTTCTGCCCGGCTTCGTTGAGGTCGTCGCCCGAAAGCTCGCGCCCGATCTCCTCGTCCGAGACGAGGTCGTAAAGTCCGTCCGAGCAGAGCAGGTACTTGTCGCCGACCCGAATCGAGAAGGGGTCGAGCGCCGCGACCTCGACTTCGGGCGAAGTGCCGAGCGCGCGCAGGATGACGTTCTTGTCCTCGTGGTGGCGCGCCTCCTCCTTCGTGATGATGCCGAGCTTGACCATCTCCATCACCGCCGAGTGGTCTTCCGTGAGCTGATAGACCTTGCCCTCGCGCAGCATGTAGAGGCGGCTGTCGCCGACGTGCGCGGCGAACGCCTGCCCGTCCAAGAGGCAGAGCGCCGTGCAGGTCGTGCCCATGCCGTGCTTGGCGGAGTCTTCGGCGGCGGCGGCGTGGATGCGGCGGTTCGTCTCCTCGACCGCCTCCTTCAGCGCGCGGTGCGGCTCGCCCTTCGACGAGTAGTAGATGTCGGGGATGAGTTCGACGGCCATGCCGCTCGCGACCTCGCCCGCCGAGTGGCCGCCCATGCCGTCGGCGACGATGAGGAGCGCGCCGCGGTTCTTCAAACTCGCCTCGTCGTCGGGGCGCACGAAGCGGCCCGAATCCTCGTTGATCTCGCGCACGCAGCCCACGTCCGTCAAAACGGCGGCGACGATTTCGTGCGGCGGCGTCGGGCGGCGCTCGGCGGCCTCCCTGCCGTCCGACCTTTTTCTACCAAACATTCACTGTCCCCTTCTGGTTGGAATCTTCTCCGAGACGTGACCGCCTGAGCGTGTCACTTTTTCTCCATGCCCGACATGTACTCCCTCTTGGCGTCGGTGATGGTGAATTCGACGGGCGTGTCCTTGTAGCCCTCGCGCTTGAGCATGAGCAGGACGTGCTCGCCGAGCCTGCCGTGATAGTTGTAGGGCGTCGTGCCGAGCTTGTCCCCGCCGCGATAGACCTCCGCCTGGCCGTCGTTGATGCTGACCCTGATGGTGCGCTCCTGCGCGTCGGGCGACGACGACGTGCGCGCGCCGTTCGACGTGAGTCCCCTCGCGGTGTTCGAGACGTTGGCCGAGTTGTCGGACGCGACCGGCGCGTCCGGCGTGCGCGTGAGGGCGTAGATCAGGACGGCGGCGAGCGCGATGACGACGACGCCCGCGACCGCGCCGACGGCGAGCGGCAGCCTGGAAGGCCCGCCCGTCTTCGCCTCGATGTACTCGGTCGCCGCGTCGCTCACGGTCGAGCTGAGTCCGGGCTGCGAGACCAGCGCGTTCAGGCGGCGCACGTCGGCGAGCAGTTCGCCCGCCGAGTGGTAGCGCTCCGACGGGTTCTTCTTCAGGCAGCGCGCGATGATCTGCGCGACCTCGCGGGGCACCGCCGGGTTGAGTTGCGCGGGCGGCGCGTAGGAGACGCGGTCGATCTTGTCGCAGAGGTCGCCGATGGTCGCCGCCTCGAACGGCACGCGCCCCGTGACCATCTCGTAGAGCAGGACGCCCAAGGCCCAGATGTCGCCGCGCTCGTCAGCCGTACCGCCGCGGATGAGTTCGGGCGCGAGGTACTGGAGCGTGCCGATGACCGAGCCGACCTGCGTGAGCTGCTGCGAGGTCTGCGACTTGGCGATGCCGAAGTCGAGGAGTTTGACCTGACCCTGCGAGCTGATCTTGATGTTGTTCGACTTGATGTCGCGGTGGATGACGCCGTGGCGGTGGATGTAGTCAATCGCCTCGCAGA
>Ga0070740_10001882_pt1 | contig 26880 bp, 20 predicted proteins | sample Coa_R2_FD_67286 | JGI IMG/M metagenome (GOLD analysis project Ga0070740, IMG submission 67286) | Surface soil microbial communities from Centralia Pennsylvania, which are recovering from an underground coalmine fire - Coalmine... | ecosystem: Environmental > Terrestrial > Soil > Unclassified ...
CCAGAGGGGGGAGCTTTGACACGTTGCCATGAATCCATGTGACGCGCTCAGACCAGGGTTTCGTTTGCGCCACCTTGAGCGAGGCTGCGGCTGGATCGAGCCCAATCACCTCGATGCCGCGTGCAGAGAGACGGCAGGCAAGCGTTCCTGTTCCACAGCCGATGTCAAGCACGGAACGCGCGCCAAACTCATCGACCATAGACTCGTAAGCATCCAGGTCAGAGCGATCGTGATCAAACGTGTCATAGATAGCAGCAAGTCTTGGATTCTCAAAAAGTTCATCAGCCATTTAGATGCTCCTAACTCTGGCTTATTTTTCCGGGGGACAATTAATCAGGATGCGCGTTTGCTGGCTTGGTGCAACGCGCCGATATAGCTCTTGACCTCCTCCACCTGCTCGTCTTCCGGGTAATCGTCCAGCAGCTTCACTAGCGCGCTGCCGACCACCGCGCCGTCGGCGAGCTGGACCACCGTAGCGATATGTTCTGGTTTTGACAGGCCAAAGCCAACCGCAATCGGCAGTCCATAGCTTTGCGTATAGCCTGTCACACGCGCGAGAAAGGCGGGCAAGTGAGCGGGCAATTCTCCCCGCGCGCCGGTCACGCCGCTGAGAGAGACGCAATAGATAAAGCTTCCTGGAATCGTCGAGGCCAGTTGCGCGATCGAGGCCACGCGCGCGTCGGGCGTTGTGGGCGGAATCAGGAAGATCAGCGTCAGGCCCGCTTGCAATGCTGCCTGCTGAAGCTGCGCAGCCTCCTCGGGCGGCAGATCGGGAATGATCAACCCGCAGACCCCGCTGGCGGCGGCATCCTGGCAGAATCGCTCAAGGCCATAGGCCAGCAGCGGATTATAATAGCCCATCAGGAGGAGAGGCACACTGCTGCGAGCGGAAACCTGGCGTGCAACCTCCATGCACCCGCGAATCGTCATGCCGCGCTCGAGGGCCAGGTGCCCGGCGTGCTGAATGGTCGCGCCATCAGCCAGCGGATCGCTAAAAGGCATGCCCAGTTCAATGATATCCGCCCCCGCCTCGGCGGCGGCCAGCACAGCCGCGATACTCTGCTGCTTCGAGGGATAGCCGCACATGAAATACGGAATCAGCACGCCGCGCTTAGCCGCGCGCGCCGCGTCAAACGCAGCCCGCACGCGCAGGCCGGGAGCAGATGAGGCCACCTTGTTCTTTGTCGTTTGCATCATTTTTTGTATCTTTCTTATAGCCATAAAGCCAGATTAGTTGGGTGAGGATGGCAAACCTCACGTTTACAGCGACACGCCCAGGGCCTGCGCGACGGTCAGCATATCTTTATCGCCGCGTCCTGAGAGATTGAGAATCACCAGCGCGCCAGTGGGGAGTTCGCCGGCCTTGCCCATCTCCAGCAGGTAGCCGAGCGCGTGGGACGATTCCAGGGCAGGGATAATGCCCTCGGTGCGGCTGAGCGCCTGCAGACCGTGCAAGGCGGTCTGATCGTCCGCAAAGACATAGCGCGCGCGTCCACTGTCTTTCAGGTAGCTATGCTCGGGGCCGACGCCGGGATAGTCGAGGCCGGCGGAGATGCTGTGCGTTTCAATCACCTGGCCATCCTCATTTTGCAGCAGATAGCTGTATGCGCCATGCAGCACGCCCGGATGCCCGGCGGTCAGCGTCGCCGCGTGCCTGCCGGTGGACAGTCCCTCGCCGGCGGCCTCGACGCCAATGAGTTGAACCTCTGGATCGCCGGCGAACGGGTGGAAGAGGCCGATCGCATTGCTGCCGCCGCCCACGCAGGCGATCGCGTAATCGGGCAAGCGGCCCTCCAATTGCATAATCTGCTCGCGGGCCTCGCTGCCAATCACCGCCTGGAGGTCGCGCACAATCATTGGATAGGGAAAAGGGCCGGCGGCGGTGCCGAAGAGATAATACGTCGTCTCCACATTCGTCACCCAATCGCGAATAGCCTCGTTGATCGCATCCTTCAGCGTGCGGCTACCGCTCTCGACCGAGCGCACCTCGGCGCCCAGCAGCTTCATGCGGAAGACATTGAGCGATTGGCGCTGAATATCCTCGGCGCCCATATAGATAATGCAATGCAAGCCGAGCATCGCGCAGACCGTCGCGGTGGCCACGCCATGCTGACCGGCACCGGTCTCCGCGATCACGCGCTGCTTGCCCATGCGCTTCGCCAGCAACCCCTGGCCGAGCGCATTGTTGATCTTATGCGCGCCCGTGTGAGCGAGGTCCTCGCGTTTCAGATAGACCTTGACGCCCGGCGCGACCAGTTGCGAGAAGCGTGGGACATAATAGAGCGGGGTAGGGCGACCGACGTAGGTGCGCAGCAGCTCGTCCAGTTCTTTCTGAAACGCCGGGTCCTGCCGAGCCTCATGGTAAGCCTGCTCCAACTCCGTCAGCGGAGCCATCAGGCTCTCAGGCACAAACTTCCCCCCGAACTCACCGAAACGGCCCCGTGCGTCCGGGTAGACTGCATGCTGATAGGTTGCTTGTGGAAGATGTTGTTGTATCTGCATAGACTGCCTTCATGAAACACTCTGAAAATGTTGCTCATCAATTGCGCGCACCTGGCGCAGGAACGCGCGTATCTTTGCCTCGTCCTTGACCTTATTCGTCTCGACGCCGCTGCTCACATCCACGCCCCAGGGCCGGACCTGGCTGATAGCGTCGGCCACGTTCTCGGGATGCAGGCCGCCGGCCAGGAAGACGCGCTGCCCGCGCGCGGCAGTTCGGGCCAGACTCCAATCGTGGGTGGTTCCACTGCCGCCCCAGCCGGGCGTCGGCGTATCCAGCAGCAGGCGCCAGGTTGTTTCCCGGTAAGCCTGGAGCTTGCCCAGATCGCTGACATCGTTCATATGGATGGCCTTGATGACCGGGCGATGGATGCGCTGGCAGAACTCCGGCGATTCATTGCCATGCAACTGCACGACATCCAGACCGGCCTCCAGAGCCGTCCTGTTGACAAAATCGGCATCTTCATTGACAAAGAGGCCGACCGCCTCAACCTGGGCGCGTCTCTCCCCCAGCGAGCGTACCAGGTCGTGAGCCTGTGCAGGCGTCACATAGCGATGGCTGGACTTATAAAAAACCAGGCCAAAGAGGTCCGCGCCGGCCTCAACCGCCGCCTGGATATGTTTGGCCTCGCTCAGACCACAGATCTTCGCCTGCACGCTCTCGTTCGCGCCATGTAGGAGGCGAGCGAGTTGGCCGGGAACATCGCCGGATGTGACCAGCGATTCACCGACCAGCATGGCCTGAATATCGTAGCGGGCCAGGCGGCGCGCATCGGCCATGCTGTGAATGCCACTCTCAGCCACCAGCACGCGATCGGCAGGGATCAGGCGGCGCAGATTGCGGATCAGCGCGGGATGCATCTCAAACGTGCGCAGGTCGCGACTATTCACACCGATAATCTGCGCGCCCAGCGTCACCGCGCGATAGACCTCCGTCGCGCTGTGCGTCTCCACCAGGCAATGCATGCCCAGGCTATGAGCCAGCGTTAGCAGATGCTGCAACTGCTCATTTTCCAGTACAGCGCAAATTAGCAGAATCAGATCGGCTCCCCAGGAGCGAGCCTCGTAGACCTGGTACTCATCGAAGATAAAGTCCTTGCACAGCACCGGCAGCCTGACCGCCTGCTTGATCGTTGTGAGATAGGCCGGCGAGCCCTGGAAGAAATGCGGCTCGGTCAGCACCGAGATCAGCGAAGCGCCGGCGGTCTCGTAGGTCTGCGCCAGGCGCACCGGATCGAAATTCGGCGCCAGCAATCCCCTTGAAGGCGAGGCGCGTTTCACCTCAGCAATCACATGGATCGTGTTCCCTGCCCGCAGAGCTGCCAGGGCATCTCTAGGAGGAGGTTGTCGGCTGGCCCGGGCCTGCACCTCCTCCAAGGGAACCTCGCGTTTGCGCTCCTCCAGGTCGCTTCTAGTGCGTGCGACGATTTGCTCAAGAATCATAGTCATTCCTCTACCCGATCTCACTGCTGCGCGTTAGAGCACGCGATAACCTCGTCCAGCTTGCGTGCTGCCTTACCCTCACGCAGCGTGGCACGCGCCAGCTTCACGCCCTCGAGCAACGAACCGACCTGTTCATTAGCAAAAAGCGCGGCCCCGGCGTTCAAGCAGAGCATATCCACCGCCGGGCCGTCGGTCTGCTCGCAGAGCAGGCTGCGGAGCAGCGTGGCGTTATAGGCAGGATCGCCGCCTTGCAGAGCCTGTGGACTGCTCACACGCGTCAGGCCAACGTCCTCGGGGGTGATCGTATAATCGCGCAGGTCCGCGCCCTGGCGCACCTCGCAGACGCGGGTAGGAGCGACCAGCGAGCACTCATCGATCCCATCCTCGCCGTGAATGACCAGCGCATGTTTGCAGCCCATGCGCTGCAGCACCTCGCCCATCTTGCGCAAAAGAGAGGGATCGGGCACGCCCAGCACCTGGTACGGCGTATGGGCGGGATTGGTCAGCGGTCCCAGAATATTGAAAATCGTGCGCACGCCAATCTCGCGGCGCGTCGGGCCGACGTGTTTCATCGCGGGATGATAGGCAGGGGCGAACATAAAGCCGAAGCCGACCTCCTGTACGCAGGCGGCCACCTGCTCAGGTCCGAGATCGATGCGCGCGCCCAGGGCCTCCAGCACATCGGCGCTGCCGCACTTACTCGTCGCCGAGCGATTGCCATGCTTGGCCACGGCGGCACCGGCGGCTGCGGCCAGAATCCCGGCCCCGGTCGAGACATTGAACGTCCCGGAGCCATCCCCGCCGGTGCCGCAGGTATCCATCGCCAGCTCAGCCACGCGGGCGTGGAGCTCCACCTGCACCGCCTTCTCGCGCATCACCCGTGCGCAGCCCGCGATCTCCTCAACCGTCTCGCCACCGGGGCGCAGGCGCAGAGCGATGAGAAACGCGCCCATCTGCGCCGGCGTCGCCACCCCGGTCATAATTTCTTCCATAACCTCGGCGGCCTCCTCCTCGCTGAGGGTCGCCCCGGCTGCCACGTGAATAATTGCTTCGCGAATCATCGTGAGTACTCCTTTCCAGGGTTGTTGCTGCGTCAATGCAATGAGAGAAAGTTCTTGAGAAGATCCTTGCCGGAAGGCGTCATGATCGATTCGGGATGAAACTGCACACCCTGGACCGGGTGGGAGCGGTGGCGCAGCCCCATAATCAGGCCATCGGCTGTTTCAGCAGTAATCTCCAACTCCGCCGGCAGCGTCTCGCGTTCAACGATCAGGCTGTGGTAGCGATTGGCCTCGAAGGGCGTAGGGAGGCCGCGCAGGACCCCCTGCCCGTGATGATAAATCAGCGATGTTTTTCCATGCATCGGCGCGGGCGCGCGAATGACCCGTCCGCCGTAGACCTGACCGATAGCCTGGTGGCCCAAGCAGACGCCCAGCAGGGGGATACGCGCTCCGAAGTGCCGGATGATTGCGCAGGAGAGGCCGGCCTCGTTGGGCGTGCAGGGGCCAGGCGAAATCACGATGCGCTCCGGCCCCATCTGCTCAATCCTCTCCAGCGTTATCTGATCGTTGCGGCACACCTCAACCTGCGCGCCCAATTCGGAAAGGTACTGGTAGAGATTGTACGTAAAGCTATCGTAGTTATCGATGAGTAAAAGCATGGCCCCGCCTCTCCTTTGTAGCGGCAATCTCCTCCGCCATATCCAGCGCGCGCAGAAGCGCCCCGGCCTTATTCATACTCTCCTGATACTCCGCCGCCGGATCGGAATCCGCCACAATCCCGCCGCCGGCCTGGATATAGGCACAACCATCCTTCATCACCATCGTGCGCAGGGCGATGGCCGTGTCCAGGTTGCCGGAGTGGCTGAAGTATCCCACCGCGCCCGCGTAGACACCGCGCTGCTCGCCCTCCAGTTCGCTGATAATCTCCATTGCGCGGATCTTCGGCGCGCCCGACACGGTACCGGCGGGGAAGCCGGCGCGCAGGGCATCGTAGAGCGAGACATCGGGCCGCAGTTGCCCAGTCACATTTGAAACCAGGTGCATCACGTGCGAATAGCGCTCGATCTCCATACAATCCGTCACCTGGACCGTACCGGGTCGGCTCACGCGCCCCACATCGTTGCGTCCGAGGTCGAGCAGCATCACATGTTCGGCGCGTTCTTTGGGATCGCTGCGCAACTCCTCGGCCAGGCGGTCATCCTCCTCAGGCGTCGCGCCGCGTCCGCGCGAGCCGGCGATCGGATGGATCGTCACCTCGTTCTCCTCCACGCGCACCAGCAGTTCAGGCGAAGCCCCGATGATATAAAAATCCTCCAGGTCGAGGAAGAACATATAGGGCGAGGGATTAATGGCGCGCAGTGCGCGATAGACCGTAAAGGGAGCCGCGTTGACCGGACGGCTCAGGCGCTGTGAGAGCACCACCTGAAAGATATCCCCGGCGCGAATATACTCTTTGGCCATCTCCACCATCGTCTCAAACTCCGCCCGGGAGCGGTTCGAGGTTGCGCAGGTCGGGCGGCCATCCGTAGGGATCTCCGGCTCAGGGGGGAAGCGCAGATCCCGGTGCAGGCGCTGCTGGACATCCGCGAGAACGGCGGAGCAGCGGCGATACTCAGCCTCCAGGTCGGGCGCGTCGAGATGCAGATGAGTGACTACGCGCACGCGATGCTTCAAATGGTCGAAGACCAGCACCGTCTCGGTGAAGCAAAAGATCGCCAGGGGCAGGCCGAGCGGATCTTTTTGTGGCACGGGCAGACGTTCAAAGCGGGCCACCGCCTCGTATGCCAGGTAGCCGACCGCGCCGCCGTGAAAGCGGGGCAGTTCGTCGTGCTGCCGGGCGGTGGGAACCAGGTAGTACTGGCCCAGTTCGGCCTGAATGATATCGAGGGGATCGCGACAAGGAATCTCCTCCACGCGCGCCACGCCTTCGTGATCGAGATGGCGCAGCGTGGCCGTCTCGCCGCGCTGCGTCAGCACCAGGTAGGGATCGAGGCCAATGAAAGAATAGCGGGCGATGCGCTCGCCTCCGGCCACGCTCTCCAGCAGAAAGCTATAGGGGCCGGACGCCGCCTTGCAATACGCGGAAACCGGGGTCTCCACATCCGCCAGCAGATCGCTGCACAGCGGCAGCAGAGGGTGCCGCCCTTCCTGCCCCTCCCTCTGGAGTGTCCTCAGGGTAGAGGCAAGCTGTTGTACCTCATCAAACGTTGGATGATACATATTACTCTTTTTAAGCTCAGCACGCTGACTGGACATCCGCCAGTGCATACATTGCTTACTTCCTCTCTACAAGCTATAAGGTTTCTCTTTGAAAACACTCTGTTTTTATTGTACTGACATCGGCGTCAGTGTAGATTGTTGCGTGGTGCGCCGGGCGTGGGCGATGCTGCCTTCGCAGCGCTGCCCACGCGTCGGGGTGAAATCAACCCAGACCGACGACCCTTTTCACATGTTGCAGCGTGGCCTCGGCGGTGGGGCGCACGTTATCCGCCCCCTGTTTGAGAATGCTCTCCAGGGTGGGCAGATCGTTCATCAGTTCATAATAGCGCCGCTGAATCGGCTCCAGCGTCTCGACCAGTCGATCGGTGAGGGCGGCCTTGAAATCGCCGTAGCCCTTGCCTGCGAACTCGGCCTCGATCGCCTCGCGCGCCTGGCCGGTCAGCGCCTGGTAGATCGTCAGCAGGTTGGTGATACCGGGGCGGGCGGGATCGAAGGCCACCAGGCGCAGCGAGTCGGTCGTAGCGCGTGCAATCTTCTTCTTGATTGTTTTCGCATCGTCCAGCAGATTGATGCGCGAATTAGGATCGGGCGCGCTCTTGCTCATCTTCGCCGTCGGGTCATCGAGCGCCATGATGCGGGCGCCGGCCTCGCCAATCTTCGCCTCCGGGATCGTGAAGACCTGCTCCTGGTAGAGGCTATTGAAGCGTTGAGCCAGGTCGCGGGTCAACTCGATATGCTGGCGCTGGTCATCGCCGACCGGGACCAGGTGGGTCTGGTAGAGCAGGATGTCGCAGGCCATCAAGACCGGATAGCAGTACAGACCGGCGCTCACCGAGTCCGCATGCTCGCCCGCCTTCGTCTTAAACTGCGTCATGCGATTCAGCCAACCTGTCGGCGTGAAGCAATTCATAATCCAGCTCGCCTCGGCGTGCTGGCGCACGTGCGACTGAATAAAGAAGTTGCAATGCTGCGGGTCCAGGCCACAGGCCAGGTACAGGGCTGCCAGCTTGCGCGAATTGAAGTGCAGTTCTTCAGGATCGATCGGCAGCGTGATTGCGTGCAGATCGACGATGCAGAAGATGTTCTCAAACTCCTCCTGCGTTTGCACCCAGTTGCGGATCGCCCCCAGGTAATTGCCCAGGTGAATATTCCCGGTTGGCTGGATACCCGAAAAAACGCGTTTCTTCATTGCCGGCTTCTCAGCGGCCTGTGCCGTCGTCGATACAGGTGTTTCAACTGACATCGCTCTACCTCCAAAATCAAGCAAACAGTCAACTCTCTTCTCGTTGCCGGAGAAGAGAGAAGCAACAAAAAACGCCACTCTTCCCATGCAAGGGACGAGAGGCGTGAAGCTTTCGTGGTGCCACCCTGGTTCAGATCATCCGATCATAAGCGTTGCGAATGAGATGGAAGATCCCTCTTTGCCGGATACGTTCTCATATCCTGTCCTCGATAACGGGGGACATACCGATTGAGCATTACTAACCACCGCACTGGCGTTCTTCTCTAGCTCACAGGCCCATTCTATGGCTGCCCCGGGTCGGTTTCCACCGGCTCCGACTCTCTAGACCGCGGCCCGGCCATATACTCTTCCTGATCAGCGCTGTCTGTATGTAATTGTAAACTCAAGACAAGTATACCGACAATTTTTTCGCGCGTCAAGTGGTTTTTGGACCATTTCGGCTTGCTCATGCTCGCATTTCGGCAGCGCCTTCGTGCGAATTCGCCGTAGCTTGCTCAGGTAGCTTTCTCGATCTGGCTGGCCAGCAAGATATCCATTGCCAGGATAGCCAGTCCGGGCAGGAGGAAGAGCGGCCAGAGAAACTGCAAGAACACACAGCAGAGGGCCAGGAAAAGCGCCGGCTGGATAAGTGGCCGATAACGGTTGAAGAAGCCGCGCCGCAGCCATAGGCGGGCCAGAACGATAGTCAGGGCCAATCCTCCCACAAAGGTCAGGCCCAGCAGGAGAGACGGCCAGTGCCACAGATTTCCAGTGAGCTGCGTACTTGTCGTCAGCAAAGGCAAGCTAGCGATTTGTGGATCTTGCCATGTGAGGAGCAGGCAGGCCAGAGCCGCCAACCAGGTCGTCCAGCGTTCTACGCTTCCTATGTCCGGGCGGGATGGAGCAAACAGACGTGCAAAGACTATCAGGCCCATGATGCTTGTCACCAGCAGCGCCCCAATGGTCAACAGAGTCAGGATATCCTCCGCGCTGCCGGTAATCTGCTGAGTTTCCAGCCAGCGTTGCAGGACGTTTTTGAACGGGCCAAAAAAGACGTGCAGGATCAGCGCAATAGCCACCAGAGACAGCAGCAGCAGACGTTCCATGTGGATAAGCAGAGCATGCAGCCGTCTGGTCCATGCATCCAGGCGCGCGGAAGCGTGGGATTGTTGTTGAAAACGGCAGAGCATCAGTGCCAGCAGGACCAGAGGCAAGCCGATCAGCATTCCATAAATCGTATAGGCCGGAAACTGACCGGCGAACGAGAGAAATTGCCGGTGGACCGCATTCTGATCGATAACAGCACCCTGTGGTACTGCCTGGGCCTGCCAGTACGCGCTATCCAATAATGCACAGATCAGAGCCAGGAGCAGGATCAACGCGTGATCCAACCAGGAGAAGGTCAGCGTGCGGCGTAAACGCAGCAGCGCAATAAAGACGAGCAGGACCAGCAGCGGCACAATCAAATGATAGAGCGTTCCAAAGGGAAGGAGAGTAGTACTGAGCGGGAAGGCAGTCGCAGCGACAACAGGCAATTCGATGCCCTGACCGAGCTGATTAAACAGAGCTGCCACCACCAGGGTGAGCAAAAACAGCGCCAGGCGGGTCATCAGGCCCGGATGGCGGCGTGCCGGTGCAGCGGAAGAGGTTGCTTGAGGGGTAAAGCACGCCACCAGCGTGCAGGCCAGTGGCACGAATACACAGAAAACGTTGGCCTGGGCCAATTGTTGCAGGAGGTCGCCTGCAGGCGCATTCCCGGCAAAGAGCCGCTGCAACTCATCATAGCCAAAGGCGTACTGCAATGGAGCAAACGCCAGCGCCACAAGAAGCAGCGTGAAGCGCGACCAGCCACTGAAAGGCTGCGTGTAGCGAAAGATCGCCAGCAGAGCCAGACCAGTCAATCCCCAGGTCAGCAAGGGGAGAGCGATCTGTGTAGTTGAGGGCGAGAGAAACGGAAATTGCGCGGCTTCGGCGGCAGCGAAGCCATAGTGAAGAAGCGCGCAACTGCCAGCCAGAAACCCCAATTGTAAGTGATCGGCCCAGGCGAAGCGCCCTGCTGGCCGCAGCAGACAGACGATTGCACCGAACAGCAAGAACAGCGACCAGACCTGGTTGAGCGTGACGCGTGACAGATACTGCTGCTCCAGATCAACCATATCGGGGAATGCCTGAAGGGTAAAGCCTGCCAGGAGAAGCCCCAGGCCCATCAAACCAAAGATACTCCGCAAAACCAGGTCGCTTAAACGCTCGTCGGTAAGGTTGACCGCCAGCAAGCAGAGCAGACCAAAAATGAGGAGCAGAGCGAGCAAATGGGGCGCGTCCGGCGCATTTTTCAAGAGATACAGGCTCACGCCCAGAATGAGCGTCAGCACCGTCAGTAATATACCAACAAAACGGGGCGTCCAGACGCGAGGATCCCAGGACCAGTTGTTCGCGGCTTGCCTTACGCGTTGCCACCACTGTGCAGGGAGTGTACGCACGGCCTGGCCCGCGCCAACAGACCGAACTGCCTGGAGGGCCAGCGCCAAACCGCCGAACAGGCTCTGCGCGAGAACACGCAGAACTGTACCAAACATCAGCAGAGGCAAAGCGAGGTATAGCTTGCGACGTGGCCTGTGCGTGCTTCCTGAAGAAGCAGAGCCGATCGGGTAGGTTACAGCGCCTGGGTCGTAGGTCCCGCCGCTGGCCAACCTGACAGGGCTGCTCAATGAAACATAAACGTTATCCAATCTATGCTGGACTTCAGCGATAGTGGCCGGGCGCTCGCTCGGCTGGACCTTCACCATCTGCTCGATCAGCTCGCCGAGAGCGGAAGGAACGTGCGGATTGAAAAAATCCACCGGGCGAAAGCTCCACTGATGGGCTTGCGTATTTGAGCGGGGATCGTGGCCTGTCAGGCAATGGTGCAGCGTCGCGCCCAGGCTAAAAATATCCGAAAGCGGCGTTGATTGTCCGGCATACTGTTCCGGCGATGAATACCCAGGCGACACAAATATCTCGGTATCGCCTGCTTGCTGCCAGAAACGTGCAATGCCAAAGTCAATCAGGAAGAGCTGCCCATCGTCCCGCACGATAATGTTGGACGGCTTGAGATCGCGAAAAATCACTGGCGGGGTCTGTGCATGCAAATACGTCAGAACGTCGCACAGCTGGAGTCCATAGTCCACAACCTGCTTTACCGACAAAGCAGAGCCGTGCGCCTGCTTCAACACCTGAGCCAGCGTCTTCCCCTGAATATAATCCATCACCAGATAAGAGCGATTGCGATCAGCAAACGAATCATACACCTGAGGAAGATGAGGGTGCTGGAGTTGCTGAAGGAGATCGGCCTCTTGTTGAAAACGTTGCTGTGCCTGGCGCAGCTCTTCCTCATCCTTCAGGTGTGCCTGGCTCATCTCCTTAATCGCCACCAGCTTATCGCTCTGCTGTGTATCGTAGGCCAGGTAAACCGCGCCCATGCCTCCTTTGCCGAGCGTCTGGATCACCCGATAGCGTCCCTGCTTCAGAGCCATATTTGCAGGCAGGCGTCCTGTGCCGAAATCGGTGAGGCGCTGAAACAAGAGCCACCGTCCATGTGCCACAGTTTTTGTTCCCTTCCCCTGTTTTCTGAAAGAGATAAGAGGCGATTATGGAAAGAGAGAAGTATTTTTGTTTATAGACATAGGCTATGTTCTTATTATAAATGAAGGGAGGTATCTCGTCAATAGAGCGATTGCCTTTATTTAGAGCGCCTGCTGGAAAGCGTTAGGGGACTGCTCGCTGGCGGGCGGGAGAGATTGAGCCAGCGGGAGATCGAACCAGAAGGTAGATCCCTGGCCGGGGGTGCTTTCCAGGCCGAAGCTGCCGTGATGGGCCTCGATGATTGTTCGGCAGATATGCAGGCCGAGGCCCAGGCTTGGGCCGGCACCGCACTGAGTAGGAATCCCCTTGACGCGATAGAAGCGTTCCCAAACATGTTTCTGCTCTTCGGGAGTAAGGCCGGGTCCCCTGTCGGTCACAGAGACGCGCACGGAATCCTTGAACTTTTCCACGGTGATCGTGATCGGCTGATCGGCTGGCGAATATTTCAGCGCGTTGCTCAGATAATTGTGGACGACCTGGCCGAGGCGATCGGCATCACCGATCACCATCAGTGGATCATCGCCGGGCGTTTTGAGGATGATCGTGCGCGCGGGCGTGTTGTAGCGCTGATCTTTGATGACCTGGCGCACAATCTTATCCAGGCTGCAGGGACCCATCACCAGCTCAAGTTTATTGGCCTGGATGCGCGAGACATCGAGCAGATCGCTAATCATGCGGTTCTGGACGTTGACGCGCTGCTCGGCCTCGCGCAGAAATCCCTGCAATTTATCGATTTTATCCAGCAGCATGCTTATTTCAGGAATTTTGCTAGATTTCAGGGCCGCGAGCCGGCGCAGGGCGAGCTGGATATTGCCCTTGATGCCGGCCAGGGGGGTACGCAGTTCATGGCTGGCGATGCTGAGAAACTCATCAAAGCGGCGGTTGGCTTCGCGCAGGGCCAGTTCGCTTGAATGTGCCTCGATCCACTCGTTCTTCAAGCGTTCGCGTTCGACTACCAGCAGGATGAGTTTGGCGATTGCTTTCACCAGGCTGATCTCCTCGGAGCTATATGTCGCGTCTGTCTCCTTTTTCTCTACGGTCAGGAGACCAACCAGGCGTCCATTAAACAGCATAGGTGCGATCAGCACATTATAAAACTGGAAATCGTGCAAATGCAGGGAAAACTCTTTAATCACCACCTCGTTATCGCAGAGCAGGGCGATCTCGTCGTCGCTCAGGTAATCGGCCAGTGTCGTGTTGGCAAACATTTTTTGATAGAAAGCTTTCTCTTCTGGAGAGAAGCCGGCCAGGGCTACTATGTGCAAATGCCCGCTTTCAGGATCGATCAGGAAGATGCTTGTCTCCTGATACTCCATCATCTGGCAGGTCAGTTCGACCAGGTACTCAGCCGCTGTTTCAAACGTGGGTGCGGACGCTGGCGGGCCATTGGTACTTTCCTGTGGGGGAGCGGGCCGCGTGCGCTCTTTAGGCAGAGCAACCAGTTCCTCTGCCAGTGCCAGCAGGATTTTAAAAGATTTCCGTATGCGGTGTTCCAGCAGGTGGCGCTCATTGACATCGTGGATAATGATGACCGCTCCGATAATTTCGCCCTGCTCGTTGCGCATAGGAGCGCCGGAATGGTTGACATAAATCTCCTGTCCATCCGGCAGAATCAGGCGCATATCCTCCTGTTTGCTCGCCTGCAAGTCCTCGCCGCGCATGATACGCGTAAGAGGGCACTGTTCCAGAGGAAGCTCGTTTCCCTGCTCATCCATGATTTTGAGAAGCTTCATGCGCTGTTCAAAAGGGAGGGTCAGGAAATCCGGGCAGGCGTCGAGGTGGAGAAGGCTGCGCACCGCCGCATTCGAGTGGATAACGTTCCCGTGGCTGTCGCAGACCATGACGCCATCGGTGATTGATTCGAAAATTGCCTCGAGCTGGAGGGAACGTTTCACCGCCTCCATATGGGCTTCCTGAACACGGGCCAGGAGCTCAGCGCGTTCTTGCTCAGCTTTCACCTGGTCATTTGCATCCTCGACCACGTAGAAGAAATAGTATGGTTCGCCGGAGGGCTGGCGGACCAGGAACTGGGTAACTCTGACCCAGACGGGCGTGCCATCTTTGCGCAGGTAGCGAGTGCGAAACGCGGGATAGCTCTGTTGACTGGTCAGGCGCTCGCGCATGGCCTGCAAGTGCAGATGAAGGTCCTCAGGCAGACTCAACTGCCAGATAGACATCTGGAGCAGCTCTGTCTGGGAGTAGCCGGTAAGCTGGCTCAACCGGTCGTTTACGCGCAGGATCTTTCCGTCCAGGGAGAGGCAGAAAATACCAAGCACGACCTGGGTGTAGATCATTCCGTAGATCAGCCTGATTTCCCAATCCTCGTCCATTCTCGGCGGATTGGCAGGTTCGGCGATAAAAAAGATCAACCACGCCTGTAGCCGGTGTTCCTCGGAAAAGAGCGGGACGTGTAGCGCCTTAAATGGTTGATACCCCATGTGAAAGTGGCGGACGCGGCAAGAGAGTGTGGTTGGACGTGGCCGGCGAAGGGCCTCTTCCCATGCTTGGCGGGCGGCAGCGCGGTCGTCAGGATGCAAGGCGTCGAGCCAGCGCCAGTTCTGCACGGCCGTGGGATGTTGTCCAGTATATTCACACCAGGCAGAAAGGGAGCGCTGGTCGGGACTGGCACCATTGGCGCTCCAGAGGAGCGGAACCGTTGGATTACCGAGCATGAATTCTCTATCTTTCGCCTTTCTACCTCACTCCTGCCTGCGCTGGCCAGGAGATCATGCAAGAAGGCTGGCCCCGGACAGCGCGGTACAATCCTCTGTAACCTGGCACCGAATACTCTTACCAGAGGGGAATTCCTGTTTCCACCCCCTCTTCTCACTCACGAAGGCTGGCGCGACCATCTAGCCTGAGCGGCAATATCTTTCTCTCCTGAGATCAATCTACCCGGCGAGAAAAGCTCAACTCGGGTAGCCAACAGACCAGATTGATCTCGCTCAATCATATGCGCCCGGCGAAAAGGGTGTCAAGGTGAGCTTTAGCAAGGCCGATAGTGGCTTGAGATTACGAAGAGTGGGTGGTACAGTTCTTAATAGCACAGCCGGCGAGTCGTCTTGAGCGATGGGTTCTATTTGGGAATCGCTCTCTCGCCGTCTGATAAAAAGGGGAAGAGATTATGTATCAAGGGCCATTTGCTGAGCTAGAAGAGAAGAGCATCAGTGAGTTGCAAGCTGCACTGGCGGCGGGAGAACTGACATCGCGCGGGCTGGTTGAGATGTACCAGGCGCGCATTCAGGCGTTGGATCGGGACGGCCCCGCGCTCAGGTCAGTGTTAGAGCTCAATCCTGACGCGCTGGCCAGTGCTGATGCACTGGACGAGGAGCGCAGGATAAAAGGGCCGCGCGGGCTGTTGCACGGGATTCCGCTGCTGCTCAAGGACAATATCGCGACCGCCGATCGGATGCAGACGACCGCTGGCTCATTGGCGCTGCTGGGTTCGCGCCCGGCCCGTGATGCATTTGTTGCGCAGAGGTTACGCGAGGCGGGGGCGATTCTTCTGGGCAAGGCCAACCTGAGCGAGTGGGCGAACTTTCGCTCAACCACCTCGTCGAGCGGGTGGAGCGCGCGTGGTGGCCAGGCCCTCAACCCCTACGTGCTGGACCGCAGTCCCTGTGGCTCCAGCTCAGGCTCGGCCACGGCGGTTGCAGCCAATCTGGTCCCGGCCTCGCTGGGCACCGAGACGGACGGCTCGATTCTCAGTCCCGCCGCCACAAATGGCGTGGTCGGCATCAAGCCAACGGTTGGACTGACCAGCCGCGCGGGCGTCATCCCCATCGCACATAGCCAGGACAGCGTTGGACCCTTTGGCCGCACGGTTGCCGACGCGGCTGTGTTGCTTGGCGCGATTACCGGCGTCGATCCGCGCGATCCTGCCACCGCCGGGAGCGCCGGGCATTTCTTTACCGACTACACGCAATTTCTGGACCGCGCGGGTCTGCAGGGCGCGCGCCTGGGCATCCCCCGCAAGGTCTATACTGGCTACAGCCCGAAGATCGACGCGGCCTTTCACGCGGTCATCGAGCAGATGCGTGGCCTGGGCGCGGTCATTATCGACCCGGCGGATATTCCTCACGCCAAAGAGATGGAGGAATCGAAAAACGAAGAGACGGTGCTGCTCTTTGAACTGAAGGCAGATCTGAACGCCTATCTGGCCGACCTGGAGAGTTCGCCTGTACGCACGCTTGCCGAGATTATTGCGTTTAATGAGGCGCATGCCGAGGAAGAGTTGCTTTATTTTGGGCAGGAACATTTCTTGCGGGCGCAGGAGACGAGTTCGTTGACCGACGCGACCTACCTGGCGGCTCTGGAAGAGAATCGGCGCCTGGCGGGACGCGAGGGGATCGACGCCGTGATGGACGAATACAAACTGGATGCGCTGGTCATGCCGACGATCAGCCTGCCCTGCCGGATCGACCTGGTGAATGGGGATCACTTCGCCGGCGGGTGTAGTCAGCCGGCGGCGCTGGCCGGGTATCCAGGCATCAGCGTGCCCGCCGGTTTTATCTTCGAGTTGCCATTCGGCATTACCTTCATGGGTCGAGCGTATAGCGAGCCAACGCTCATCAAACTGGCCTACGCTTTCGAGCAGGGAACACAGGTCCGGCGCCCGCCGCGCTATCTGCCCACCACACCCTGACGTCTGCCAAAAAGACATCCCTGATTGACGCGTTAGCTTGTCTTTCTCTATAATGGTTGATAGGTAATGGACAGCGAAAGGGCAATCTTCTATGCGCATTCCATCGCATCTCTCTCAAGCTGAGGAGAGCGGGCCGAAGTTCTCGCCTGCCCTCTTGAGTAAATTGCTGGTTCTGGGGCTGGCGCTGCTTCTTGTCGCCTGTGCGGGCGCTACTGCCGTCTCCAACAGTGCGCCGACGCCGGCGAGTACTCCTACTTTCCCGAGCAGTTCCGGCGATCAATTAGTGACGATCGTAGAGCAGAGTCCTGTGCCTGGCGCGGTTGTGGTGCATGTCACCGAGGTCGAATTTGCCATTATTTCCTCGATCACCACGTTTCATCCCGGCATTCACTACTATTTTATTGTGAGCAATAAGGGCAAGCAGACGCACGCTTTCACCTTTGTTCCCACCTATCCCGATGGCAAGCCGATGGATGAGTATTACCAGTACAACCATATGCTCATCGGCTTGGACACCATTCCTCCGGGCACCACGCAGACCATTAACTATACCTTCAAGCCTGCGGATGTGGGTCATTATGAGATGGCCTGCCGCATGCGCAACCACTATATGGCCGGCATGCATATCCCCGTCGTGGTTGTATAACAAAGGAGGGCCAGAATCTGCTGGCTCCCCTTCGTCCTACAAGACGCTGCTTATTGTTTATAATGCTCAACAATATCGGGGTCGCGCACCTTTGCCTCCTCCGGGTTGAGGTGAGCCGAACGCAGGGCGCGGCGCTGGCGTAGCAGATCCCAGCACTGATCCAGGCTGATCTCGAGCTGGCGCATGCGGGCATGCCCCTCATCGTCCAGTCCGCCTTTCTGCGCCTGCTGTGTCAGCGCATGCTCTTCGTTGACCAGTTCTTCGATACGTTTCAGAATTTCGGTATCGTCCATTATTCTCTCCTTTCTATCGGCTACTTTTCAACTGCCGCAGGTGTGGGATTATGCCAGCCGCCATCGCCGGCGATAATCCTGTCCGCCTCGGCGGGTCCCCAGGTTTGCGGATCATACTCATACAGAGGGGTAGCGCCATCCAGAATTGGATCGACAACCTTCCAGGCTGCCTCAACCGTATCTTCGCGCACGAAAAGCGAGGGGTCGCCGCGCATAGCATCGCCGAGCAGGCGTTCGTAGGGAGACATCTCATCGACGGGGCGATGGCGTGCAATCAGTTCCACATTCTCGCCATGCATGCCCTCGCCGGGCAGTTTGGAACGAGCGCTGATTGCGACCAGCACCTCGGGACTCAGGCGGAAGCGGAAGTAATTCTGCTCCGATTGGGGATTCCCGCTCGGATCTTCATCGAAGACAGTGTGGGGAGGCTCTTTCATCTGTACCAGCACTTCGGTGCAGGTCACGGGCAAGTTTTTGCCGGCGCGAATATAGAATGGCACGCCCGCCCAGCGCCAGGTGTCCAGGTAGAGCTTGACCGCCGCGAACGTCTCAACCTGCGAATCGGGCGCGACACCTTCCTCCTGGCGATAGCCCCGGAACTGCCCGCGCACGACGTTGGCGGAATCGAGCGGGCGCATGGCCTTGAAGATATGGGATTTTTCGTCACGGATCGACTCGGGATCGTGGACGGTGGGCGCCTCCATCGCGATCAGCGATACAACCTGGAGCATATGGTTCTGGATGACATCGCGGATCGCGCCGGCCTCCTCGTAAAACTTGCCGCGTCCCTGCACGCCGAAATTCTCGGCCATCGTGATCTGCACGCTCTCGATATAGTTGCGGTTCCAGATCGGCTCCAGGAAGGCGTTGGCGAAGCGAAAGTAGACGATATTCTGAGCCGGCTCCTTGCCGAGATAGTGGTCAATGCGAAAGATAGCAGCCTCCGGGAAGACCGAGGCAAGCACACTGTTCAGTTCGCGAGCCGACCGGAGGTCGCGGCCAAAGGGCTTTTCAACAACCACGCGAGCGCCGTTGGCGCAGCCGGATTTGCCGAGGCCGCTGACCACGGGCGCGAACATGCTGGGCGGGATAGCCAGGTAGTGCAGGGGATGCTGCGCGCCCCCCAGGGCTTCGCGCAACTTTTCATATGTCTCTGTCCTGCTATAATCACCTGAAAGATATTGCAGGCGCGCGCTGAGCTTCTCAAAGGCTGCTTCATCAACACCTCCGTGCTCCTGAAGGCTCTGCCGGGCGTGTGCGCGAAGCTGGTCGCTTGTCCAGGGACGGCCCGCGACCCCGATGATCGGCATGTCGAGATGGCCGTGACGAATCATCCCCTGGAGCGCCGGGAAGATCTGTTTGTACGCCAGGTCGCCAGTTGCGCCAAAGAAAACAAGCGCGTCTGAATGAACCGTGTCAGGCATAAGTGTTCTCCTTTCTCAAAAAGGCGTGGCTGTTTCCCTTCTACATTAAGAACGCCTCACTATTAGCACGCCGTCGGCAGCATTTTGTATCGCCTCTGTGATCAACGCGATCAGGGGCGATTTCTTGCGGTACCTGGCCTGTGGCTTGCAAAAATATGGGAACGGCCTTCTCTGCATCCGAAAGGTCGGCCTCTCATGCAGGAGAATGCAAGGCCCCGCCATCTAGGATATAACATGAGGCCGGTGGAACGCCAGAGAGCAAGTTTCCCGGCTTGCCAGTTCTCCCCACTCCGCATCAAAACTGGTTGGCACAAGATAAATGCGCTTTTTCTTGTGTAATAAGAAGACAGAATGTAGTGCATAGAAAGTCTCTTGTATAACTATACATTTGTAAAATAATATTCAAAATGTTCTATGTAAAAAGCTTCTATTTCTCAGAAAAGTATGGTATACTACTTCATGTTGTGCAAGCTTGCACATCGATCGGTTGAAATATGTGGGTATGAGATGACAAGGGGGTATGTCTATGCAGGTAGGAGTAAGGATTTCTCAGGGGCAACAGGAGGCGCGGACGCGGTGGGGGACGCATGAGAGCGGGGAGGCGTTTGACCGCAAGAAGCGATCCTTCTTAACAGAGGAAGCGTATGAGTTCATTGCCCAGCAAGTGATGTGTGTGCTTGTAGGGCCGGACCAGGAGTGGGGGCCGGGCGGGCTTTTGATCAGCGGGCTGCCGGGTTTCGTAGAGGTGCCTGATGAGCGCACCTGTTTGATTCCCGTTCCTCGGCAGTATGAAGAATCAAGCGTCATCCAGGGCCTGCGCAAGGCTTTGCTTGAGGGGCTGCGCCCGCGCGTCGCCCTGTGTTTTCTGCAGCATACGACGCGCCGGCGTTTGTGTGTGCAGGGCGAGGCAGAGATTTCATCGGTTCTCTCGACAGAATTTCTCCGGCTGCGTCTGCGGGTGAGCCTGGCCTTTTTCCACTGTCCCAAGTATATTCGGACCAGGGTGCCCGGTTTGCATGTTCCGGGCGAAAAAAGCTGGCCTGTAGGAGAAGGACAGCCAGAGGACCGGTTAACTGAAATCACGCAGGCATTTCTCGCTCGTCAACTGCTCTGTTATTTATGCACAATAGATTACGCCGGTCAATGCGCGGTCAACCACCGGGGCGGCCCGCCGGGATTTCTGGTAACGCTGGCCCCCGATCGGCTCACGCCCGGGGGCGTGATTCTGCTGCCCGATTATGCGGGTAACGGAGCGTTTGAAGCGATCGGCAACATCCTAGAGACCAGGAGGGCCGCGCTGCTCGTTCCCAGCTATGCCGATGGACTGGCTCTCTGTCTTTCCGGAGAGGCCACTGTGCTGGAACCGGTGCAACTGCCGCTCCTGCTGCGTGAGAAGTGTCGCGGCGCGCAGCGCATTGTCGCCCTCGCCGTGCAGCGCATCGAACGACAGGATGGCGACTGGTCAGAGGCCCTGGCCTACGAGCAGGCGCGTGGCAAAATTTTCGAGGAAGCAAAACAGGCCGCACAAAGCTGCCAGCGTTGATGCTCTCCGAGCTATGCAGTTTATCTTCAACACTGCTGGAAGAGCGAACTGCACGATCTGGTAGCGTTGCATACTGAAGCGCGCGAGCAGATGAATCCTCAGAATCCATCTGCTCCTCTCTTTTTGCCTGTTATATCTTCACCTCTGTTTGTACGGATAATGCAAGCTCTTATCGCCTTCCCAGTTCTCGCGCAGGCCGGGGGCCGACAGGTCCCAATCGGGCCGAATCTTGCGAGTAATCGCACGCAGGTCCTGTCTGAGCTCTTCAGGCGACGGACGGCCCCAGAACCAGTAGCCATTATAGATCTTGTAAATGATCAATCCCGGCTCGAGAACCAGGGTATGGGGAATCATCGGATTGTGGTGAGGGTCTGTGTACTCCTGAATTTGCAGATCCTGCTGGACCTTGCGACCGGGATCGGAGAGAAAGGTCCACTGCGCCCCCACAGCGTCGCGGAACTCATTCGTCTCAAGAATATTGTCCGTTGAAATCGTAACAATTTTAGTATAGGCCACGGCGATTTTCGGATAGAACGCCGCTAACTCCAGGTGCTGTTGGTGATCTTTTGGGCAGTAATGCCCTCTCGATAGTATCAGGATCATCGGATCGTTGCCCTGGAGCTCGCTCAACGTGCGCCGTGTGCGCGTGTGGTCGGTCAATTCGTAGTCGGGGAGGCGAGCGCCGGGAACAATATCTGATCGCATGGGTGTTGGCTCCTCTCATATGCGGTTGTGCTATTATGGAAACGTCTGTTTTCTGTCTATCAGAACACTGGTGTGGCTGTGGAAAATCCCGGTTATCGAGAGTCAATCTGTGGAGGTAAAAGCGTCGATATGGGCGAGAGCTGGCTTCGAGAATATATCTTTTTGGCCTTTCGTATTCATAAATTGGCAGAGGCAGTTTACGGCAGTCCTTTTGTTGAGACGTACTATGGGCCCATCCCAGTAGAAAACCCCATCCCAGCCGGCCTCCTCCGCCTCAGCGGCCATCTCCAGGATGGTATAAATATCGCCATCAGAAATAATAAAGCCATACTGCATGCTCTTTCTCCTCACCGTAAACGTATGTTTCGTTCAGAGTAAGAGTATAGGCATCATTCCTGACATCCTTCGTCAGATTGAAAAATCGTTTTATTTCACTTGACAAATATATGACCACGATGTAAAATATTGACCAGAGAGTCATAAAAGATATGACTGGTCATAAACAAGTATGCCGGTCAGTTTATAGACAGGAAGTCACATCTCTCCGGGGAGGATTTGCGATGGAGCAGACAGAGGTAGCGATGGCACCGCGCTCGTTAAAGGAGAAGCAGCGTCAGGAGCGTGAAGCGTTGATTCTGCAGGTTGCGGAAGAGATGCTCACTGAGAAGGGATATTATGAGACATCCATTGACGAGATAGCCTCGCGCGTGGGAATCGCCAAAGGGACGGTCTACCTGCACTTTCCGAGCAAGGAAGAGCTGGTTGGCGCTATTCTTGTGCGCGATGCGCACCAATTGCTAGAGAAGGTAGAAGAGATAGCAGTTTCGGAGGAGAGCGCATCCGAGCGGATGGAGGCTATTCTGCGTTATATCTACGGAAAAACCTATGTCAAACGGATGCGGCTGCTTTTCAGTCTCGCGAACGAGAGAGAGCTGTTGCATCAGTGGAAGGAGCAGAAAGAGCAAAAGCTGACCGGATTATGGGAAGAGTTATCACGCATAATCAGTGATCTATTGGAGCAGGGCAAGGCGAGCGGAGAATTCTCTCCTGAGATCCCGACGCCGGTCATGCTTCACACATTTTTCTGCCTGTTATCGCCCCGAAGTTATGAGCGCCTGGTAGTGGAGAGAAAGATGGAGGTAGATGAGCTGGCGACCTATCTCGGGCATCTTTACTTCAAGGGTATTATGAAACATTAGGGGGTCTTGATGAAAGCAATAGGGTCTCAGACTGGTGGCCTGCAGGAATCGCCAGATGGTCTGGGTGCGAGCAATGAAGAATACGAGCAGCCGCTTTACTCCAGGCGCGAAACGCTGCTCACCATGATGGGCGTGCTGCTGGTGATGCTGCTGGCCGCGCTAGACCAGACGATCGTCGGGACGGCCATGCCGCGTATCGTGGCCGATCTCAACGGTTTTGATCAATATACATGGGTGACGACGGCCTATCTATTGACTTCGACTGTGATGGTGCCGATCTACGGCAAGCTCTCCGATATTTTCGGGCGCAAACCCATTTTTATGATCGGCGTAACGCTCTTCCTGGCCGGCTCGGCCCTATCGGGGGCGTCGCAGTCGATGTTGCAGCTCATCCTTTTTCGGGGATTTCAGGGAATTGGTGCCGGTGCGTTAATGCCGATCGCCCTGACAGTTGTGGGCGACCTGTTTACGCCCCGCGAGCGTGGCAGATGGCAGGGCATCACCGGCGCGGTCTTTGGCCTCTCGTCCATCCTCGGTCCGACGGTGGGCGGCTGGATCTCGGATAACCTCACCTGGCGCTGGGTCTTCTACGTCAATCTGCCGGTTGGCCTGGTCGCCATGCTGGTGCTGATCTTCCTCATGCCTTCGTTGCAGGCGAAGAATCGCAAGGCGACGATCGACTATGTGGGCTGTGCGCTGATCGCGCTGGGCACGGTGCCGATGATGCTGGGCTTCACCTGGGCCGGAACCACCTATCCCTGGGACTCCTGGCAGGTTCTTGGCCTGATCATTGGCGGCGCGGCGGTGCTGGGAATATTCCTGCTCTACGAAATCTGGTTAGAGCGCCGCGATGGCCAGCCGATTATCGCGCCGAGCCTGTTCAAAAACAGCATCTTCTCTGTTTCGTCCCTGGTGACGGTCATCTTTGGCATGGGCCTGTTTGGCAGCGTCTCTTTCATTCCGCTCTTTATCCAGGGAGTGATCGGCTCCTCGGCGACCAACAGTGGCGTGATCCTGATGCCGATGATGTTGACGGCGATGGCGGCCAGTGTGATCTCTGGTCAGCTCGTTGCGCGCTTTGGGAAGTATAAATGGCTGACCATCCTGAGCATGGCTATCAGCGTCGTCGGCTCCTATCTGCTCTTCCGCCTGGATGTGCATTCGGGCAATACGGATGTGCTCATTGTGATGCTGGTGCTGGGCCTCGGAATGGGCGTCGGGATGTCGCTGTATACCCTGATCGTTCAGAACGCGCTGCCGCAGAAGATGGCCCAGGCCACCTCGGCCCTGACCTTCTTCCGCCAGATCGGCGCGACGATCGGCCTGGCCGCGATGGGTTCGTTGATGGTTTCGGCCTTCCCCTCGGCCTTTGCCTCAGCCCTGCCCGCGTCGGTCGCGCGTGCGCTGCCGCCGGGAGTGCTGAGCCAGTTCAGCGATCCGAATAAGCTGCTCAATCCGCTCCAGCAGGGTGGCCCGCAATTGCCGCATACGCCGCAGGCCCTGGCGCTTTATCAGCAGGTCGTTGGTGCGATGAAGCAGGCGCTGGCCGAGAGCATTCACCACGTCTTTGTCCTTTGTCTGGTCATTATGGTCGCCGGCCTGATCAGCGTCCTCTTCCTCAGAGAGATCAAGTTGCGCGATAAGAAAGGTCCTGTGCGCGCAACTGAGGAGCGCGAGGTAGCGGAGGTCGCCGGGATGCTCTAACTCTCGTTCATTGTCAATCATGGGAAGCTCCTGCCCGATCTCCCATGACCGGGCAGGAGCTTTTGTCGGCTGTGTCGCTGCTCAGCCTGGGTAGTCTGGGAACCTTCGCGCCCTCAGGAGGCGTATATATCTCAGCAATCACCCACTTGACAGATAACGATATATCGTTATACTTAGAGACAGAAACGATAACGATATATCGTTAAGCAATGCGGGTGGCTACCCTTGACATCTCTCCTGCTCTGCTTTATAATTTAGTTAGGTTGCCTAATAAATTATATAGTAAATTAGTTGCCAACCTAATGAAAAAGGAGGCGAGCAAATGAACTCGACCGCGGAAGAGACCACAGCGCAGAGGCTGGCGCGGTCTGTGATGCAATTCAACAAGTCCTTCGGGTTGTTCCACAAGGATGAGTTGCAGCGACACTTTACCGCGTGTACGCAGGGGGAGATAGGAGTTTTATTCATCATCAAGGGCGGGGCGAGATCCGAGGCTCGCACGCTGAAGATGGCGGAGCATGGTGAATTAGTAAGTGTCAACGAGTCTGAGGCCCCGACCATGAAGGTATCGGAGATCAGCAAGTTGATGCACGTGACTTCTCCGACCATCACACAAATGCTAAAGGGATTAGAGGCGAATGGACTGATTGAGCGGCATATCGATCCCAACGATCGGCGGGCTGTGAGAATTGCCCTGACAGAACGGGGCCAGGCAGTCGTGCGGAGAGCTGAAGAGATCTATCGAGATTCCTTTAGCGGCCTGGTTGAGTATCTGGGTGAGGAGGAGAGCAATCAACTTGCCGAGCTTTTACTCAAAGCTCGCTGCTACTTCAGTGAGAGAGAAACCACTGTGTATCGTTCGCAATGGAATGGAGAGAAATAGGCATGATTAAGTTGCTACGGTTCATGAAGCCGTACCGCATGACCGTTGTTTTTGTGCTGATACTCGCCTTTGTGCAATCCATGGCCAACCTCTATCTGCCCACCTTGATGGCGGATATTGTGAACAATGGCATTGTGAAAGACGACATCGGCTACATCTGGAGGACGGGCGGTCTGATGTTGCTGGTGACTGTGGGAGGCACGATCGCCGCGATTATTGGCAGTTTCTATTCCGCCAGAGTTGCGACGGGCTTTGGCAAAATTTTGCGCCACAACATTTTTACCCGTGTCGAAAAGTTTTCGCTGCATGAATTTGATACTGTGGGCGCGGCCTCATTGATTACGCGCACGACCAACGACACCACACAGGTGCAGCAGGTCTGGATTGTGATCCTGGGCATGATGGTGACTGCACCGATGATGGCGATCGGCGGGATTATTCTGGCGGTCAACCAGGATGCCACGCTCTCCTGGATTTTAGTGGTGGTCATCCCCATCCTGGTTGGCGCGATTATCCTGCTGATGAGCAGGGCCATTCCGCTGTTCCAGTTGATGCAGAAGAAACTGGATAAGATCAACCTCATTCTGGACGAGCAGCTCTCCGGTGTGCGTGTTATTCGCGCGTTCGATCGTGGGAAGAGCGAGGAGAAGCGTTTTGACGAGGCCAACTATGAGCTGACCGACGTGGCGATTCGGGTGAACCGGGTAATCGCCTCGCTCATGCCGATTATGATGTTCGTTCTCAACGTGTCGAGCGTGGCCATCCTCTGGTTTGGCGCTCACCGCATCGACAGTGGCGACATGCAGATCGGCGCGCTGATCGCGTTCTTGCAGTACGCCATGCAGATCCTCTTCGCGATGCTGATGGTCTCGATGATGTTTATCATGCTCCCGCGCGCGGCTGCCTCGGCGGACCGCATTAACCAGGTGCTGGCGATGGTGCCGGAGATCAACGACCCGGAGCAGGCGAAGCGCGCCGATGAGATGCGAGGCTACGTTGAGTTCCAGGATGTCACGTTCAGCTATCCTGGAGCCGAAGAGCCGGCGCTCTCAAATATCTCCTTCCGCGCCCGACCCGGCGAGGTTACGGCGATTATCGGCGGCACCGGCGCAGGAAAATCGACGCTGGTCAATCTCATTCCCCGCTTCTATGACATCGATAGCGGTCGTATTCTGGTCGATGGGGTGGATGTGCGCGAGATGTCGCAGGCGCACTTGCGCGCGAAGATCGGGCTGGTGCCGCAGAAGGCGATCCTCTTCTCGGGGACGGTCAGCAGCAATATCCGCTACGGCAAAGAGGATGCCACGGATGAAGAGGTGCGGCATGCGGCGGAGGTCGCGCAGGCGACTGAATTTATTACAACCATGAAGGATGGTTTTGATTCGGTGATTGCCCAGGGCGGGACGAACGTTTCGGGCGGCCAGAAACAGCGTCTCTCGATTGCGCGCGCGCTGGTCAGAAAACCGGAGATCTACATCTTTGACGACAGCTTCTCGGCGCTGGACTTCAAGACCGATGCCAGGTTGCGCGCCGCGCTCAAGAGAGAGGTCCAGGACTCGACCGTTCTGATCGTGGCCCAGCGCGTCAGCACCGTCATGGACGCTGATCAGATTATCGTCCTGGACGACGGGCGCGTAGCCGGCATCGGCACGCATAGAGAGCTGATGAGAACCTGCGAGGTGTATCGTGAGATCGTCACCTCACAGCTTTCAATGGAAGAAATCGCGGAGGAAATAGCATGAGCGAAGAACGCAGAGTGCAGCGCCCAGGCGCTCAGGGGGGAATGGGTGGCGGCCCTATGGGCGGTAGAGGTCCCTGGGGAGGAATGGGCA
>Ga0070740_10001886_pt1 | contig 26790 bp, 28 predicted proteins | sample Coa_R2_FD_67286 | JGI IMG/M metagenome (GOLD analysis project Ga0070740, IMG submission 67286) | Surface soil microbial communities from Centralia Pennsylvania, which are recovering from an underground coalmine fire - Coalmine... | ecosystem: Environmental > Terrestrial > Soil > Unclassified ...
CGGCGGGAGAGGTGATTCGATGCGCGCGCCGGTCAACGTCCGTCGAGGCAGAAAGCTTTTGCGTCTTTCGCGTGCAGGCCGCGCCTGCGCGTTCCTGCTTCTGCTTTCGCTTCCGCTCGCGAGCTTGCTGAGCGCGCCGACCGCCTTCACGCAGGAGCACACGCGCCCGCGCAAGGCTTCTCAATCCACGACAGATTCACAAACCACCGGCGCGTCAAACTCACCGGATAAATCAAACGCGAACGCGGCAGCCCCGCAAACCGAGGCTTCCCAAAACGCGCGGCAGAAACCCGACGGCAACTCCCAAAACCAGGCGGGGCGCGCGGACAAAAAAGGCGCTGGCGAAGATGACGACGATGTCGTCAGAATCAACGCGTCCGAGGTTTTGCTGCCCGTGACCGTGCGCGACTCTTCGGGACGGCTCGTGCCCGATCTGACGACGAAAGACTTTCGCGTCTTCGAGGACGGGCAGGAGCAGCCCTTGAGTGACCTGTCGCTCAGGCAAGTGCCCGTGGACGTGGCGCTGCTCGTTGACGCCTCCTCGTCCGTCGCCGCGAGCTTTGAAGAATTCCGCCGCGCCGCCGACCAGTTCGCCGCGCGGCTCGACGCGGACGACCGCTTCTGCCTCATCAAGTTCGACGACCGCGTCGAGCTTCTGCTCGACTGGACGAAGAGCCGCCTTCAACTCCGCCGCGCGCTCGCGCGTCTGACGACCGGAGTCTTCACGCGCTTCAACGACGCGCTGCTGCTTTCGGCCCGCGACCAGTTTCAAAAAAATGAGAGACGCCGCGCGCTCGTCGTCCTGAGCGACGGCATTGACAGCAACCGCGGCTCTTCGACCGCGGAGTCAGCCCTGCGCGCGCTCCTGGAAGCGCAGGCCAGCGTCTATGTCATCTCGAACACGCAGATCGAGCGCGCCGAGAAGCAGTCGGAACTCGACGGCCTGCTCGCGGGCGGCGACTCCGCAGTGCGCTTCAACCAGCTACGCATCGGCGACCTGCGCGAAGGATTGCGAGTGCTCGACGCGAGCGAGGAGAACCTTTCCGCGTTGACCCGCTCGACCGGCGGGCGGCTCTACAAACCTCAAAGCTTCTCCGCGCTCGACGGCGTCTATGCCGAGATCGCCGACGAGCTTCGACACCAGTACGCGCTCTACTACACGCCGACCTCGCCCGCGCGCGACGGTCGCTTCCGCAGAGTCCGCGTCGAAGTGCCCGGCCACGACTACGAAGTCTCGACCCGCGTCGGCTACTACGCGCCGCGCAAGTGACGCGCGAGTTTTCCGTCGATTGACGAGCCGCTTTTCGCGGCCAGCGACGATTGACACGCGTCAAACTCGTCGGTTATAACGGACGCGCCCGAAGCCGTTCGCAGAGATTTCGAGACTTCGAGACATGGCACTTCGTCACCATCACGCAACGCACCGCCGCGGCGACCATCATCGCCACGCGCGGGCGCGTGTGAGGTGAATCGGAAGAGCGCCGGAGACGGGCGGAAAGCGACGGGCGCAAAACAGTTTCACCAGCACGCGCTGCCAGCGACACGAGGTGTCCGGCGGCGTTTTTGTTTTGGAGCATTCGGCATTCAGCAGTCGGCTTTCAGCTTTGACTTTTCTTTGCGGCCTTTGCAAGTACCTTTGAAACCTCCGCGGTTAAGTTCGAGTTCTTAAACCGCCGGGGCGCGAAGTAGGCGCAGAGATTGCGGCGGGATTCAAGCTGAAAGCTGAGCACTGAACGCTGACGGCTTCTCATGGAACCTCTTTCAAACATACCCGCGGGGATGCGCTACTACTTCGGGCGCGAGGCGCGTCTGCGTCGCGCGGTCGAGGACGCCGTGATGAGCGTCTTCGACGGCTGGGGCTACGAGGAGATAACGACGCCTTCGGTTGACTACTTCGCGCTGTTCGAGCGCGGCATGGGTCGTGAAGAGGCCGCGCGTTGCTTCCGCTTCACTGACGCGGACGGTCGCCTGCTCGCGCTGCGGCCTGATGTCACGTCTTCGGTCGCGCGCGCCGCGGCGACTTTGTTCGCGGGCGAAGCGCGACCGCTTCGCTTCTGCTACGCCGCCTCGGTCTTCCGCCAGCGCACGCGCTCGCACGCCGAGTGGCGCAGGCAGGAGCGGCAGCTCGGATGCGAGCTGATCGGCGCGGGCGAGAGCGGCGCGGACGTTGAAATGCTCGCGGTCGCCGCGGAAGTTCTCGAACGTCTCGGACTCGGCGGCGCGTACCGCATCACGCTCAACCACGTCGGCGTCTTCAACGGCGTCGCCGCGCAACTCGGACTCGACGCCGACGCGCGCGAGCAGATGCGACGCCACGTTGACGCGCGCGACGCGGCGGCGCTCGAACAGTTCGTCGCGCGCCTGGGAAGGTCGGGCGAGACGGCGGCGCGCGCAGGCCGCCTTGCCCGAATCGCGGGCGGTCGCGGAGTCCCAAGCGAAGCGCGCGAGCTTCTGACGAACGAGCACTCGCGCGCCGCTCTCGACGAGCTTGAAAGTCTCTGGCGAGTCGTCGAGTCTTTGAATCTCGGCGAGGGATTCTCGGTTGACCTCTCCGACGTTTCGGGACTCGACTACTACACCGGCCTCGTCTTCAAGATTTACGTCGAGGGGCGCGGCGCGCGGGTGGGGAGCGGCGGGCGCTACGACGAGCTGACCGCGAACTTCGGTCGCCGCGAACCCGCGGTCGGCTTCGTCCTCGACCTCGACGCACTGACCGAAGCGCTCGCGCGCGGCGGCGACTTCGACTCGCAGAACGTCGAGCGCGAAGCGGCTCTCGTCCGCGGAACGGAGGACGCGCGCGCGCGCTTCCGTGAGGCGCGGCAACGGCGAGCGCAAGGCGAGAGAATTAGAATGGATTTCGAGACGTGATGCTGACGATTGCGATTGCCAAAGGAAGATTGCAGCAGGACGCGCTCGACCTCTTCGCGCGCGCAGGGATAAGTGTGAGCGAGGAAGCGCTCGCGTCGCGCCGCCTCGCCGTCGAGGACGAGTCGGGCCGCTTCCGCTTCATCTTCGTCAAGCCCGCGGACGTGCCCGTCTATGTCGAGCACGGCATCGCGGACTGCGGCGTTGTGGGCCGAGACGTTCTGCTGGAAACCGGGTCGGACGTTTTGCAGCCGCTCGATTTGAAGATCGGCTGCTGCCGCATCGCAGTCGCCGCGAAAAGGGACGCGGGCGGCGAGCGGCGCGGCGTGCTGCACGTCGCGACGAAGTACCCGCGCGTCGCGGCGGCGCACTTCGGCGCGCGCGGCGTGCCCGTCGAGATCATCGAACTCTCAGGCTCGGTCGAACTCGCGCCCGTGCTCGGCCTCGCCGACTGCATCGTTGACCTCGTCGAGACCGGGCGCACGCTCGCCGAGAACGGACTCGTCGTCGTCGAGAACGTAACCGAGACGACCGCCCGCCTCGTCGTCAACCGCGCGAGCTACCAACTGAAATCCGCCGCGGTCGGCCAATTGATCGAAGCGCTGAGCGTGGCGCTCGGCGAAAGCGGTTCTTTGTGACGTTTGCGGATACCTTTGCGGCCTCTGCGGTAAGTCACACTCACTTAACCGCAGAGGCGCAGAGAAGGCGCTGGAGGCCGCGAAGGGATTTTAAGATGTGACTTTGGAAAGCGAATGGCGTGCTGCAAATCATAAGTGACAAACGGGAGCGGCAGGCGAAGCTCGCGCGCATCAGGGCGCGCAGCGTCGCCGCGGACGCGGAACTTCTGGGCGTCGTCGGCGAGATCATCGCGGAGGTTCGCGAGCGTGGCGACGCGGCGCTGCTCGACTACACGGCGCGCTTCGACGGCGTGCGGCTCAGCGCCGAACAACTCCGCGTCGAAGAGTCGGCGCTGCGCGCGTCGGCATCGAGAGTTGACGACAAGGTGCTCGGAGCTTTGCGCGCGAGCATCGCGAACGTGCGCGCCTTTCACGAGCATGAGCGAGCGCGGGCCGAGAGCTGGGAAATAGAGACGGGGCGCGGCGTGCGGCTCGGCCAGCGCGTCGAGCCGGTCGAGTCCGCGGGCCTCTACGTTCCGGGCGGGACGGCGAGCTACCCTTCGTCGGTCGTGATGAACGTCGTGCCCGCGCAGGCCGCGGGCGTCCGGCGCGTCGCGGTCGTGACGCCGCCGCGCACCCTCGGCGAGAACCCGACGGTCGCCGCCGCGCTCGTCGAACTCGGCGTCAAGGAGGTCTATCAGGTCGGCGGCGCGCAATCCATCGCCGCGCTCGCATACGGCACGCGCACAGTCCGGCGCGTTGACGTAATCACCGGGCCGGGCAACAAGTTTGTGGCAGCAGCGAAGAAGCTCGTCTTCGGCGCGGTCGGCATTGACTCGATTGCCGGGCCAAGCGAGGTCGTCGTGCTCGCCGACGACGGCGCGCGCGCCGACTTCATCGCGGCGGATTTGCTCGCGCAGGCCGAGCACGGCGAGGACGCATCCGCCGTCCTCGTCACGACTTCCGCCGAACTCGCGTCGCGCGTCGCCGCGGAGGTCGCGCGGCAGGCTTCGACACTTCCGCGGAGCGCAATCGTCGCGCGCTCGATTGCCGACTTCGGCGCGGCCTTCGTCGTCGAGACGATTGAAGAGGCTTGCGAACTCGTCAACGAACTCGCGCCCGAACACCTCGAAATCATCACGCGCGACGACGACGCGGCTGCCGCACGCATCAGACACGCGGGCGCGATCTTCTTCGGCGCGCACACGCCCGAAGCCGTCGGCGACTACTTCGCAGGGCCGAACCACGTCCTCCCGACGGGCGGCGCTTCGCGCTTCTCGTCCGCGCTCGGCGTCAACAACTTCCTGCGCCGCACGAGCGTCATCCGCTACACGCGCGACGAACTCGACGCGACCGCCCGCCAGATCGCCGCGCTCGCCGAATCCGAAGGACTCGACGCGCACGCGCGGTCGGCGCTAATCAGATTGGAAGATTGATTGGAAAAGTAAGACGTGATCTGGCGAATGAAATCAAGGGAGTGGAATGTCCGGCCTTTTGCGAAGTGCCCGAACTGTGGCCGGCTGCTTCGCATCAGGGCAGAGGAGTGCCCCGAATGCGGACGAAAGATTGACGAGCAATATGCCTTTTACAGCGCGCTCGTGATGACTGTGATTACTCAGGCGTGCAGCTTCGCTAATACAATCAAGTATGTTGACCTCGCCGCGTTAATCGTTATTGGGGCGTCCGCGTATGTTTATCTGGTCGGAGAGCCGACGCTCTTTGCTTTTGTCCCAATGATGTCTGTGATGCCGCTGCTTGCTGTTGTGTGGTGGCTCTACAAGTTCGGGCGCTACAAATTCGACGACGAAGATTTTGTCAAAGCGAAGCGTGACATGCGCGCGTCGCTGAAGCTTTGGCTGACCCTGTTTGTCGTTCAATTAATCAGCGTCGCGGCCACATGGCGTTGACCGTCTCCGGCCTGGCGATCAGGGAAACGTTAACGAATGAACCCTCTGGACAAAATCAAGCCGCGCGTGCGCGAGTTGAAGGCTTACACGCTGTCGCCCGACCGCGCGTCGGTGAAGATCAACCAGAACGAGAATCCCTGGGACTTGCCGGAGGCGATCAAACGGGAGACCCTGCGGCGGATGTCGGAGCGCGCGTGGTCGCGCTACCCGGACTTCGTGCCCGTGAGCCTGCACGAGAAGCTCGCGGCGTTCTCCGGCTGGCGCGCGGACGGCGTGGTCGCGGGCAACGGCTCGAACGAGTTGATTCAGGCGACGCTGATGGTCACGGTCGGCGAGGGCAGGCGCGTGCTCATCTCCGAGCCGACCTTCGCGCTCTACCGTCAGGTCACGACCATCCTCGGCGGGGAGGTCTTGAGCGTGCCGCTCGACGGGCGTTTACAGTTCGACGTTGCGGCGCTCGGCGAAGCAATCGAGCGGCACGAACCGGACGTGACGATACTCTGCTCGCCGAACAACCCGACGGGCTGTCGCATCGAGCACGGAGACCTCGAACGCTTGCTCGGAGCGACCGGCGGCATCCTCGTCGTTGACGAGGCGTACTTCGACTTCTCCGGCCAGTCGGTCGCGCCCCTGCTCTCGCGCCACGCGAACCTCGCGGTCTTCCGCACGTTCTCGAAGGCGCTGGCGATGGCGGCGCTGCGCGTCGGCTACCTGCTCGCCGCGCCGGAACTCGCGCGCGAAGTCGGCAAGGCCGTGCTGCCCTACAACCTCAACGCCTTCTCTCAGAACGCCGCGGAGGTCGCCGTCGAGATGTACGAGGCGGAGCTTGCGCCGACCGTCCGACGCATCACGGCTGAGCGCGAACGTCTTTACGAAGGACTGAAAACCATCAACGGCCTCGCGCCCGTACGCTCGCACGCGAACTTCATGGTCGTGCGTTCGTCAATCGAGCCGAAGCGCGTCTTCCGCGAACTGCTCGCGCGCGACATACTCGTCCGCGACGTGAGCGGCTACCCCGCGCTCAAAGACTATTTCAGGGTCAGCGTCGGCACGCCCGAAGAGAACGACAAACTGCTCGCGGCGCTCGGAGAGATTTTCTCGGAGGAGGAGAGAAGTGATGAGTGATGAGTGATGAGTGACGAGTTGGAGGCGAGGTGTCTTAACTCATCACTCATCACTCATCACTCATCACTCATCACAAAGATGAGTACAGGTGTTGAGACGGAGGCGCGGGCCGCGGAGGTTCGGCGCAGGACGAAGGAGACGGACGTGCGCGTGCGTCTCGCGCTCGACGGCGGCGGCGAGTCGCGGGTCTCGACGGGCGTCGCGTTCCTCGACCACATGCTTGAGTTGTTCGCGCGTCACGGTCTGTTCGACTTGGAAGTCGAGTGCCGCGGCGACCTGCACATTGACGACCATCATTCGGTCGAGGACATCGCCATCACGCTCGGACAGGCTTTCGCGCAGGCGCTCGGAGACAAGCGCGGTATCGCGCGTTACGGCGACGCGACCGTGCCGATGGACGAGGCGCTGTGCCGCTCGGTCGTTGACCTGTCGGGCCGCTTCTATCTCGTCTATGAAGTCGAGACGCGGCGGCAGGCGATTGGCAACTTCTCGGTCGAACTGGCCGAGCACTTCTGGCGCTCGTTCGCCGAGGCCGCGCGCTGTAACCTGCACGTTGACTGCCTGCGCGGTCGCAACACGCACCACATTCTCGAAGGCACGTTCAAGGCGACGGCGCGCGCGCTCCGCCGCGCGGTCGAGCGCGACCCGCGAGTCGCGGGCGTGCCGAGCACGAAAGGGGTGCTTTAAGAAGTTGGCTCGCGTGGCGATCATTGATTACAGCGTCGGGAACCTTCGCTCGGTCGAGAAGGCTTTCGGCGCGGGCGGCGTTGACGCGGTCGTGAGCGCGGACGCGGGCGTGTTGCGCGAGGCCGAGAAACTCGTGCTGCCCGGCGTCGGCGCTTTCCGCGCGTGCATGGAGGCTTTGACGGAACGCGGCTTCGACCGGCTCGTGCGCGAGAGGGTCGAGGCGGGAACGCCCTTACTCGGGGTCTGCGTCGGGATGCAGATGCTCTTCGACGAGTCGGAAGAGTTCGGCGTGACGCGCGGCCTCGGTTTCCTGCGAGGTCGGGTGCGACGCTTTCCAGAAGGGCTGCGCGTGCCGCAGGTCGGTTGGAATCAGGTCGCGTGGCGGCGGAGGCACGCACTCGGCGAAGGCATCGAGACCGGCGCGTTCTTCTATTTCGTTCACTCTTACTTTTGCGACGAGCCGAGCGATGACGTTGTCGTCGGCGAGACCGAGTACGGGTTGACCTACGCCTCGGTCGTCGCGCGCACAAACGTCTGCGGCGTGCAGTTCCACCCGGAGAAGAGTCAGGCGGCGGGACTCCGCCTGCTGAAGAATTTCGCGGAAAGCTGAGAGCCTGCCTAACTCGATTTCATGCTGGCTAAACGCATCATCCCGTGTCTTGATGTCAACGACGGTCGCGTCGTCAAAGGCATACGTTTCGTCTCGCTCGTGGACGCGGGCGACCCCGTCGAGCAGGGCAAGCGCTACGACGCCGAGGGCGCGGACGAGTTGACCTTCCTCGACATCACCGCGTCGTCGGACAAGCGCGCCATCGTCGCAGACCTCGTGCGGCGCGTGGCCGACGAGGTCTTCATTCCATTCACCGTCGGCGGCGGGCTGAACTCGATTGAGGACGTGCGCGCGGTTCTTCGCGCGGGCGCGGATAAGGTCTCACTCAACACGGCGGCGGTCGAGCGCCCGGAGTTGATAACCGAGGGCGCGAGCGTCTTCGGGAGCCAGTGCATCGTCGTCGCGATTGACGCGCGCAGGCGCGGCGCGGACGGCGCGGGCTGGGAGGTCTTCACACACGGGGGACGGCGCGCGGTTGGCTGGGACGCGGTCGAGTGGGCCGCCCGCGCCGAAAGCCTCGGCGCGGGCGAGATTCTTCTGACGAGCATGGACTCAGACGGCACGCGCGGCGGCTACGACATAGATTTGACGCGCGCGGTCTCCGATGCTGTTTCGATACCCGTCATCGCGTCGGGCGGCGCGGGCAAGCTCGAACATTTCTACGACGCGCTGACCGAGGGCGGCGCGAGCGCGGTGCTCGCCGCGTCGCTCTTTCACTTCGGCGAGTTCACAATCGGCGACGTGAAGAATTATCTGCGCGGGCGAGGCGTCTTGATGCGATGAGCGTTGAAGGGTTTTATCTAAACGCGCCACGCGTCGGCGAGACGAGTTTGAATGTCGAGGAATCTGGACAATGAGTTTTAAGCCGGAAGATGTTCGGTTCGACGAGCGCGGACTCGTGCCCGCAATCGTGCAGGACGCGCGCACGCGCGAGGTCTTGACGCTCGCGTACATGAACGAGGAGAGCCTGCGCCGCACGCTCGCGGAGGGCGAGACGTGGTTCTGGTCGCGCTCGCGCTCGGAACTCTGGCACAAGGGCGCTACGTCGGGGAACACGCAGCGCGTCGTCTCCGTGCGGCTCGACTGCGACGCGGACGCCGTCATCGTCCTCGTCGAGCCTCGCGGCCCCGCCTGCCACACCGGCGCGACGAGTTGTTTTCATCAAGATAGCGATGGTCTTGGATCGAGCAACGCGCGGGCGGACGCAGGAGGCGCGAGCGCGTCTGACGAAGGCATCGGCGCGGTGCTCGAAAATCTTTACGAGGTCATCGAAGGGCGACGGCGCGAGATGCCGGAAGGCTCGTACACGACGTATCTCTTCGAGAAGGGCTTGAACAAGATTTTGAAGAAGGTCGGCGAGGAGTCGGCAGAGACGATTATCGCCGCGAAGGACGAAGACCTCGGAGCGTTAACCTCGGAGACCGCAGACCTCGTCTATCACCTGCTCGTGCTGTTGGTCAAGCGCGGCGTGAAACTCGAAGACCTGGGGCGCGAGCTTGCGCGCCGCCGCAAGGGGAAGGGGAGCGAATGAGCGTGGGCGGGCTGCAAGAGGTTCTCGACTTCGCGGTGCAGATCGCGCGCGAGGCGGGCGAGATAACGCTCGGCTACTTCCGAAAGGATTTCGAGACGCGCCTGAAGGGCAAGGACAACTTCGTCACGCAGGCCGACGTTGAGGCTGAAGAGCACCTGCGCCGCCGCATCGCCCAAACGTTTCCCGAAGACGCAATCATCGGCGAGGAGCGCGGCGAAAGCGAGGGCCGCTCTGGCAGGCGCTGGATCGTTGACCCGATTGACGGAACATACTCCTTCGTCCACGGCGTCCCTTTCTACGGCGTGCTGGTCGGCGTCGAGGTTGACGGAGAGCCTTCGGTCGGCGTCGTCAACATCCCCGCGCTGGACGAGGTCGTCTATGCGGCGAAGGGGCTGGGCTGTTTCTGGAACGGGAAGCCGGCGCGCGTGTCGCAGACCGCGAGGCTCGAAGACGCTTTGCTGCTCTGCACGGACTTCGGCTCGTGCGCGCGTTACGGCTTCGGCGCGGCGGCGGACGCCTTGCAGCGCGGGGCCGCGATGCGCCGCACCTGGGGCGACTGCTACGGCTACGTGCTCGTGGCGACGGGGCGCGCGGACTTGATGCTCGACCCGGCGATGAACGTCTGGGACTGTGCGGCCCTCATGCCCGTCATGGAAGAAGCCGGCGGGACTTTCACGGACTGGCGAGGCGAGCGGACGATTCGCGGCGGCAACGCGGTCGCGACCAACCGACTCCTCTTCGACGAGGTCATGCGGGTTATAAAGGCCGGCGAGCCGTCCGACCTGAGCGTCTGATTTACGCCCGCGCACGGAATTTCGAGCAAATAACTGCATCCGCGAAGCTCCGGGGCCGGAAATTCAGCCTCAGAGCAGCTGTGAACAAAATCTCCGGCCTGCACAAAAACTCTGCCTCTGCACAAAAAGTCTGATAGGATGCGCGGCCAATTATGAGGCTTAAACTTGCGATGACGCTTTGTCTCTTCCTCGCCGTCGCGCAGCAAGAGCCGTTTCGGTGAGAGGCTTCGGAGCAAGTCTCGGACGGCGCAAATCAATGAGGTTCTGTGCAAGGTGCTGTGTCGTAATCTCGTCTGTCTCACGCAATCCATGTACGAGCTTAGGATAGAACCAAGCTTTTGGAATGAATGACAAGAAAACCCCATCGTGGCTGAGTGTGATTGTCGGACTGCTCTCGCTCCCTTTTCTTCTGCGTCCTAAGCTAAAGACGGCGCAAACGCAATCTACTCTTGCGCGTAAGCGTTTGCGCCGCCTTTCAATTCAGCGCCCGATTGCGATTCCAGACACAACAGTTACACCTAACACCGCGACCGGGAGGAGTAATAAGACTGCCATGTGGAATCCGCTCTCTTGGTCGTTGGACTCTTGGTATTTCATACTCCAAGTCAGTTCAGCCGCGATTTTAGGTCTTACGATAGCCGTCGGATACTTCATCAACAAAAGACAGTCGGCGAAAATCCTCGTTCTTGACAAAGACATTGCCGACGCACGTACCAAACAGGCAAACGCAGAGAGAGCTTTGTTGGAACTACAACGGGCCGTGTCACCTAGAAGGTGGGTGAACCAAGTGGCTTCGGCGCAAGAACTAAAACGCTTCGCTGGCGTGACTGTTATTGTTGAATATTTTGATAGGGACGATTGCCCAGAAATCACTGGCTTGCTCACAGGTACTTTGAGCCTCGCCGGATGGAAGGTTGACGGCCCGCATCCGTCGCAGGACGGATACCTAACCGCAGATGGAATTGAAATCCAGCATAGTATCGGCCCTACCGCAAACGATGACGTATCCACCCTCGCGGCGGTAATGCTGGCCGAGCAACTTCTTAACCAAGACCTTGACTTCCAACTTCGACCGTCGGCGACACAACTGCCGCCCAATACAATCAGGATAAAGATCAGCCTAAGACCGGTAACGCATATCTTGTCTGAAGAGGAAAGAGGTTTACGAGAAGAACAGAAGACACAGCAAAGGGAACAACTAGAAATGCTGCAAAAGGTGGAGGAGCAATACCTGAAGAGTAAAGAGAAGAGGCCATGAGTCAGCCCCCGCGCCCAGACTTTGCGTGTCGGCTAAAAGACTTTTTGTGCAGAAATCCGGCCTGCACATTTAATGCATAGGCCGTATTCGCCTCTTGTGCAAAGCACCTCAGAGCTTGAACGTCCGTCCTCGGAACTTGAAGTTTCATGTCTTGAACCGGAATGTCCGCGCCCGGAGCTTGAATGTTGCGCTCCTGAGCTTGAAAGTTGGAGCATTTTGGTGGAAGGTTCGCCCTCGGAGCCTGAAGGTTCGAGCACGGAGCTTCAACGTTGAAGCTTTGAGCCTCGAACTTTTCAAAAAAAGCTCGAAGCTTCACCCAAAAAGCTTCGACTTCGGAGCAAAAAGCCTCGGCATCCGAGTTCTGAACTCGAACCTTCCCGTTTATTGTGAGAACATTCAAGCTTTGAAGGCGAACCTTCGAGCTTTTTACTTCACCGCTCAAGCTCTAAGATGAAAATCTACCCATTTTTTCACTATTGGTGAGCCAGAAAAGCCGACCTTGCAGCTTTGGTTGGCGGCCAGCGGGTCATAAAGCTACAATAGTAACCGGAAGTTGACGGCCCGACTTGTTTGACTCGTCAAGGACTCGGCTCAATTGTTAAGCGGACAGAGAAAACACCAATTTCCCGGCCAAATCCGCGATCTTACCGGGCGTGGCATATTGGCATGGTCATTGCACAAGCGACGAACGCCGAACTTTATCCCGTCGGCAGCAACCTGAAAGCTGTTTTAAACCCCTGCGACGGCCTCCCCTCAGCGCCTGTCGCGGGAACCGACCTGAAATTATCTTTTGAGAAGGGAAGCGTATGAAACCGATTAAGCACGTCGAGAAGGGTCTCTCGCTGGTCGCGGGCGGGCTTTTCAATTCCATCCAGTTTTTCAACCAGTTCAGGCCGAACGAGTCGTTCACTCCGAAATGGTCTGACAAGCCGCTTCTGAAATCGTGGCAGAAGTCGAAGCCGCCGCTCGGCTTCCCGCGCACGACCGATAGCTTGTGCCCGAAGTGCGTCATCGAGGCGCGCAACAAAATCCTGAGCGCGCCGGAGATTGACCCTTCGGTTCTCGTGCAGGAGAAGGTCGGCGAGATCAAGGCGCAGATCATCGAGCGCGACGGCCAAATCTGGATGGTCAAGGACTGCCCCATCCACGGCCACTTCGAGGACATCATGGCGATTGACTCGAAGTTCCTGAAGCACATCGAGGCGATGTTCCCCGGTCGTGACATACAGGCGCACAACGACGAGGGCCTGCACAACCACGGCTCAAGCTCGATCAAGTTCGGGCGCGGCTCGGTTCTGACGGTTGACCTGACGAACCGCTGCAATATGATGTGCGACCCCTGCTTCATGGACGCCAACCAGGTCGGCTTCGTCCACGAGCTTTCCTTCGACGAAGTGAAAGACATTCTCGACAAGGCCATCTCGATCAAGCCGCGCCGGCAGATGTCGGTGCAGTTTTCGGGCGGCGAGCCTTCCATCTCGCCGCACTTCATCGAGTCCATACGCTACGCGCGCAAGGTCGGCTACAACTCCGTGCAGGCGGCGACGAACGGCATCGAGTTCGCCAAGTCCAAAGAGTTCTGCCGCCAGGCTGCCGAAGCCGGTCTTCGTTATGCTTACCTTCAGTTCGACGGCATCGGCAACGACGCCAACTCGCACCGGCAGGTCGGCAACCTCTTCGACGTGAAGCTGCGCGCGATTGACAACCTGCACGAGGCGGGCGTCGAGATCGTGCTGGTCATCACGCTCGTCAACGGCATCAACAACGACCAGGTCGGCTCGGTCATCCGCTTCGCGCTCGACAACCCGAAGAAGATCGCCTTCATCTCCTTCCAGCCCGTCTCGTTCACCGGGCGCGACGAGGAGATCACGGACGAGCGCCGCATGCAGCAGCGCTACACCCTTTCGCACCTCGCGCGCGACGTGAAGGAGCAGGTCGGAATCACCGAGCCGACGCGCGACTGGTTCCCGCTCTCTTTGATGGGCGCGTTCGCCGACTTCGCAGACCTCGCGCACGGCCCCGATGCAGAGTGGGGTCAGGTCTCGTGCGGCTGTCACCCGAACTGCGGCGTCGGAACAGCCGTGATGATTGACAAGGATACGAAGGAGATGCGACCCGTCCCCGAGTTCCTGAACATTCCGGGACTCGTGCGTGACATGCAGCGCATCACCGACGCCGGGCGCGGCAAATGGACTTCAAATCTTCTGATGGGTCTGACGCTCTTGAAGCATTACAACCCGTACAAGGCCCCGACGCACTTCTCGCTCTACGAGCTGTTCAAGAAGTTCGACAAGTCGTTCGGACTCACCGGACGCACTTACGGTCGCGTTGACGGCAAGCGCTCGAAGCAGGACATCGAGGCGCGACGCGCCGACCGCTGGAACTTCCTCTTCATCGCCGGCATGTGGTTCCAGGACTTGTTCAACTACGACTTCCGCCGCACCGAGATGTGCATCATCCCCTACGGCACGCAGGAGGGCGAGATTTCCTTCTGCGCCTACAACACAGGCATCGGCTGGCGCAACATCATCGAGCAGATGCACCAGAACGCGACCGTCGCGCAGTGGTACAAGGAGCACGGGCGTCACGAAATCTTCGCCAAGGGCAAGGAAGTCGGCCTCGAATTCGAGTCGCCCGTCAGCCTCGTGCTGAACGAAGTTGACCTCCAGCGCCCGAACAAGCCGCACATGGAAGGGCCGAAGACGGCGCACGAAGAGGCGGCGATGATGCGCAAGCTCTATCAGGAGATGGTTCTGAAGAAGAAGCTCGGCGCGGACGTTGAGAAGAACACGCCCGTCCAGATCAAAGGACTCTCCCGCAAGAAGGAAGAGACGGCCAACGTCTAAACCTTCGATATTGACAGGAGGAAGGAAAGCCCCGCAGACGCCAGCGCGTTCGCGGGGCTTCTACTTTCAACCGCGCTTGAATAATCGTGCGCGTTCAGGTGTAATGGTCAACGGTTTAATTTATGGTTCGCATTCTTCTGACAAACGACGACGGCATACACTCCGACGGCCTCACGAAGTTGGAGGAGGCCCTGCGCGAAGTGGGCGACGTGTACGTCGTCGCGCCCGCCGCGGAGATGAGCGGCGCGTCGCACTCGCTCACGCTCTCAAGACCTTTACGCATCCGACCGATTGACGACCGCCACTGGACTGTTGACGGCACGCCGACCGACTGCGTCACGCTCGCTCTCAATCAAATCATCCCCGCCGCGGAGTTGCCCGACATCTGCTGCTCAGGCATCAACCACGGCGGCAACCTCGGCGACGACGCGACCTATTCGGGCACGGTCGCGGGCGCGCTCGAAGCGACGATACTCGGCGTTCCCGGCATCGCCTTCAGCCTCGTCGCGCGCGAGAACTTCGACTTCACCGAAGCCGCGCGTTTCGCCGTCGCCGCCGCGCGCAAGGTTCTCGCCGAAGGTCTGCCCGAAGGGACGCTGCTGAACGTCAACGTCCCGCCCGGAGAAATAAAAGGCGTGCGCGTCACGCGGCAGGGTATCAAGAAGGCGCGGCCCATCATCACCGAGCACATAGACCCGCGCGGCAAGGCCTACTACTGGATCGGCGAGCAGTATTACGACACCGAGCACGAGGACGGCACGGACTACTCCGCCATCGAGGCCGGCCACGTCTCGGTCACGCCGCTTCGCAGCGACATGACGAACCACAGCGCGCTCGACACGATCTCCGGGTGGAACTACCTGCGCGCCGAAGAGGTCGGGAGCAGCTAAGTCTCTGGCATTAAGTCGCCGAATGCATACGGGCGTTTAGGGCGTGTCGTAATCAAGCGCGTGCGCGGGGAAGTGAGTCTCTAAAGTTCTTGTCTTCAAACTGGTCGGCAGCACAGTCAGCGGGTTTTCGCATCCCTCGCCAGCGAATGGTCGAGCGCCTGCGCGACCACTACCGGATACGCGACGCGCGCGTCCTCGAAGCGATGGCCGAAGTGCCCCGCCACTTCTTCGTCCCCGAAGCCTTGCAGGGACGCGCCTACGGCGACCACGCGCTTCCCATCAACGCCAACCAGACGATCTCCCAACCTTACATCGTCGCGCGCATGACCGAGCTGCTCGAAGCCGACAAGTCGAGCCGCGTGCTCGAAATCGGCGCAGGCTCCGGCTACCAGACCGCTGTGCTCGCGCGCGTCGCCGGACAAGTTTACTCAATCGAGCGCATCGCCGATCTCGCGCGCGAGGCGCAGTCGCGCATCCGCGCGCTCGGCATCTACAACGCGACGGTCAAGTGCTTCGACGGCACGCTCGGCTGGGCCGCGCACGCGCCCTACGACTGCATCCTCGTCGCCGCGGGCGGGCCTGAGATTCCCGAACCGCTGCTCGCGCAACTCAAGGTCGGGGGCCGACTCGTCCTCCCCGTCGGCGCTTCGCGCGAGTCGCAGCGCCTCGTCCGCGTGATTCGCACCGACGACGGCTACAAGCACGAGGAGCACGGCCCCTGCGCCTTCGTCCCGCTCATCGGTCGCTACGGCTGGTCGAACGAAACATAGAGGTCGGAGGTCAGAGGTCAGTCAAAGCCTTTCTTGCTGAGGGCCGCGAAGGAAGTGAAAGGCGTGGTAAAGGATGAATACTAACCTCTGACCTCCGGCCTCCGACCTCATCCTTCAGGAGTGATTACTTGGTCGCGAGAATAATCGAAGCCCTTTCCGCTTTCATCGTGATGACGATCTCGGCGCTCGGCTACGGCGGCATAGTGTTGCTGATGGCGGTCGAGTCGGCGTGCATACCGCTGCCTTCGGAAGTCATCATGCCCTTTTCGGGCTACCTCGTTTACACGGGCCGCTTCAACCTTTGGGCCGTCGCCGTGGCGGGCGCGGTCGGCTGCGTCGTCGGCTCCTGGGTCGCTTACTTCGTGGGCGCATACGGCGGCAGGCGCTTCATCGAAAGGTACGGTCGTTACGTCCTCATCTCGCGCCGCGACCTCGACCTCGCCGACCGCTGGTTCGCGCGCTACGGCGAGGTCATCATCTTCGCCAGCCGGATGCTCCCGGTCGTCCGCACCTTCATCGCGTTCCCGGCGGGCGTCGCGCGCATGAGCCTGACGCGCTTCACCATCTACACTTTCCTCGGCTCGCTCCCGTGGTGCCTCGGCCTCGCCTACGTCGGACAGGTACTCGGCGAGCAGTGGAACAAGAACGACGCCTTGAAGACCTGGTTCCACCGCTTCGACTTCATCATCGGCATACTCTTCCTGCTCGCGGTCGCGTGGTGGGTCTGGCGTCACTTCAAACACTCGCGCTCGGACGAGGACGGAGCGGGCAACGCCGTCGGAGCAAGCGGCGAGTAAATCTCCGCGACGTTCGAGAGCGACCGCCTGTTTGACAGCGGCGCGTGCGCCACTTAGAATGCTCACACAATTCGTTTGGTTTGTCGGGGCGTAGCGCAGCCTGGTAGCGCGTTCGGTTCGGGACCGAAAGGTCGGAGGTTCGAATCCTCTCGCCCCGACTTTTCTTCTTTCATCCCAAAACATTCACCCGCGACTCAAGCCGTCAACGTGCCCGCATAAAGCGGCACATGGTTTGTCTAGCTCTCATTGAACAAGATGATAACGAGCAGTTTTCGGACAGGCCGGAGTCTGTCCGAGGGCGGCGGTGTCCGAAAACAATTTTTCGCAAGGAGAGGACGAGATGGCAGCTGGTGAAGAGACTTTGTCGGGCGTTGGTCAGCAAACTGAATCAATTGGCGAGGGCGCGAAGGCGAGTTCGACGGTGAACGTCGGGGAGGTCGAGCGTTGGGCTTCGGCAATCGGCGGCGGGGCGCTGGCGATCTACGGCATCACGCGCGGGAGTCTGGGCGGGATCGCGCTGGCTTTGGTCGGCGCGGCGCTCGTGCAGCGAGGCTATTCGGGCCACTGCAATCTGTACGAGGCGATTGGTTACAACAGCGCGGGCGACTCGTCTCTGCGGAACAGCGAGAACGTCAGCGTGCCCGCCGAGCGCGGCATCAAGGTCGAGAAGAGCGTGATGATCAAGCGTCGGCCCGAAGAGCTTTACAGGTTCTGGCGCAACTTCGAGAACCTGCCGCGCTTCATGAATCACCTCGAAGCGGTTCACGTGAACGGCCCCGAGCGCTCGCACTGGGTCGCGAAAGGGCCGGCGGGGAAGAGCGTCGAGTGGGACGCGGAAATCTACAACGAGAAGGAGGGCGAGCTGATCGCGTGGCGCACGCTCGAAGGCTCCGAGGTCGCGAGCGCAGGATCAGTCCGCTTCGAGCCTGCGGCGGGCGGCACGCTCGTCCGGGTCACGCTCAAGTACGACCCGCCGGGCGGCAAACTCGGCGCGTTCGTCGCGCGGCTCTTCGGCGAGAATCCCGCGCGGCAGATCGAAGAAGACTTGGGCCGCTTCAAGCAACTGATGGAAACCGGCGAGGCCGCGAGCCAATCTTCTGGCCGCGGCGCGTCGGCGGGAAGATGAGAGGCGAGTGAGCGGCTTGAGGCTCACAACTTGAGGGAGTGAAAAGGCGATGGCGGACGAACAGGACGAACAGGAGATCGGGCACGACAGCACGACCGCGCCCGGCGGCAACAAGGAGCGCACGGGCGACCCCGGGCGCACGCCCGGCAAAGCCGAGGGCGACGAGGAGACGGTTGACGAAGACCTCAAGAGGCAAGGGACGGGCGGCTGAGCGGGGATAAAGTCTGGACGAAGAAAACCCGGTCTTGGGTCGAACAGTGCCGCGTCGCTCGTCTCGGAAATCGGGCCGGCGGTCGGTTCGACTCAAGACCGGGTCGTGTTTTGCGGCGTGTCGCCGGTTTACGCGTGGTGGATGAAGTGGATGAAGTCGTGGACGATGGCCTCGACCATGTCGTCAATCTGCTCCTGCGTCTCGGCCTCCTTCTCCTCCTTTTCTTCTCCGTTCTCCACCTCTTCCTTCGGGCCTTCGAGGTCGCCGTCAACCTTGAAGTGGCCGCCGTCCTCGCGGTAGATGTCAATCTTTATCTGGATGGCGGCGCTGTCGGCGGCCTCCTTCTCGACCTGGAAGTGCGCCTCCTCAAGAAGCTTCTCCACCAGCTCGTCGAGCTTCTCCTGCGAGACGCCGATGTCGGAGTTGTGGACGGTGACGTGAACGTCAACCTTCAACTCCTGGCGCGTGCGCGTCGCGGCCACGCCGCGCGTCGCGGGCAGCAGAAGCATCGCGAGCGACAGAGCGCCCGGCAGGAGAGCTTTGCTTAAACGTAAACGAATGGGGAACTTCATCTCAGTGAATCTCCTTTCAGTCTGAAGGGCAAGTTTTATTGTCGGCCCGGAGCCACGTTGCGAAGCGGGGGACGCACGCGACGGCTTCTCCGAACTTTCGGGTGGACGGCTGAAGTGGGCTTGGCAGCCCGTCGAGGCAGCAAAATTACGGTCTGTGCGGCGAGGGTGACGTTTCGGCGTCGGCGGCAGATAATAAAAGAATGGCGTAAACAAGTCAAAGAAAAAACAGATTCTTGATTAGCGAAAGTCCTTGTGCCCACTCTCGCAGACAATGCGGCCCGCGATGCTCGCGCTCCCGGCAGGCAGATTGTGTCAATCAGCGCATACCGAGCATGAGCAGCACGGAACGGTCGTGAGGTTTGCCGCCGCTCTCCCGCCAGCGTCGGACTGCGGCGAGTTCGTCTTCGGTGACGGGTCGGTTGTCGAGGCGCGCGGCGGGAGTCTTCTCGAAGGCGTGCTCGGTGAGGGCGAGGTGCGGCTCGCGCACTTCGAGCCTGCGGCCAGAGGCGAGCGCGGCTTCGGCTGTCTCAACGTCGGGATAGAAATCCTGATAGACGAGCAAGTGCCAGACCTTCTCGCGCCCCTCGCCCTCGAAGGCGAGCACGCGAATCAGTCCGAAGCCGCTCTCGACCTGAAAGACGAGGTCGTCGCCGGGTGCGAACGTCAGAGCCATCTGCCCCTTCCCTCACTTCTTCATGACGTTTGCTAAAGCTTAACACAGAAGCGCCGCCGCCAAAGACTCTGTGCCCTTTGTGAAATCCTTTATGTACTCTGTGGTAAAAGAATCCGAACTTAACCACAGAGGGCACAAAGATATTCACAAAGGGCACAAAGGGAAATAGAAAGTGTGGACGCGTTGCGGAGTCGGGTTTAATATGCGTGAGAATCAAAGGAACACGGGCGGCGGCAGTCGGATGAAAGACTCTGAGGCGGGCAAAGACTACTACTCGATCCTCGGCGCGGGCGAGCGTGAGGCGCGCGAGGAGATCGAGCGCCGCTACAAGCGTCTCGCGCAACAGCATCACCCCGACCGCGGCGGCGATGAAGAGGAGATGAAGTCAATCAACGAGGCTTGGCACGTGCTCGGCGACGCAGACGCGCGGCGCGACTACGACGCCACTCGCGCGCGCAAACGGACTCGCGAAGTTTACAGCCCGCACACGCCCGTCTCGTCGCCAGCCGCGCACGCAGACCCCTTGAGCGGTCGCCTCGTCGGCGCGGCGCTGTGCGTCTTCGTCGGGCTAGTCCTGCTCTTTCTCGTGAGGACGCAGTACGTCGTCTTCCTGTGGCCGCTGGCGCTGCTCGCGTTCGGCATCGTCGCGTTCGGCGTGCTGATGGCGCACGGGGCGCTCATGTTCGCGCGCGAGCGCGTCGCCGCGAAGCACCCTCTGCGGCGTCTCGTCTGGGCGCAGGAGGTCGTCTTCTGGTCGTGCGTCGCGGGCGGCGGCCTGGCCGTTTACCTCATGCTGGAGGCCGTATGAGCACAGGCATCAGGGCGCTCGAAATGCTCTTCCTCGAAGTTGACAACCTCGAAGAGTCGCTCGACTTCTACTCGACCGGACTCGGCTTCAAGATTGACCAGCACAAGCCCGAAGCCGACCCGCCGATGGCGACGCTGCGCGCGGGCCGCCTCCGCCTTTCGCTCGCGCAGAGGCCGAGTCCGATGTCGAAGCGCGGGCGCGGCATCTATTTCTTCATCACAGTTGACAACGTTGACGAGTTCTACGAGTTCCTCGTCACGGGCGGCATCGAAACATACGACCCGCCCGAAGACGCCTCGTGGGGCGGGCGCTTCTTCGCGACCGTTGACCCGAACGGCTACCGAATCTTTTTCGTCACGTGGTTTTCTGACGGCCCATACCTGACGAGCGACGGCGAAGACACAGACATCGGCTTGCTCGAATGAGCCGGGGCCGCTACAATCCGCGCAAGTTTTCTCCTTGAAGTAAGGATGCGCCGGCCACACTCCCGAACGGCTCGTTTCAATCGAAAGAAGAGAAGCGTCCGCAGAGCGATTGCCGCAATCGCACGGGAGTGTTCCATGCGTTACGTCGCCAACCCGCCGAACCTCTGGCTCTCGACGAGCGTCGAGTGGATCGGCGAGCCGCCCGAAGCGTGCGTCGAGGTCTTCGAGGAGACCGAGACGCGCTCGATCATCACGCACAACAACAGCCCCGACGTGGGCTTCGACTACTCGGTCAACTGCTACCGCGGCTGCACGCACGCCTGCACCTACTGCTTCAGCCGACCGACGCACGAGTACCTCGGCTTCGGCGCGGGCACCGACTTCGAGACGAAAATAGTCGCGAAGGTTCGCGCGCCCGAACTCCTGCGCGCGGAGTTCATGCGGCGGAGTTGGAAAGGGCAGACGCTCGCCTTCTCCTTCACGTCCGACCCGTACATCCCTCTCGAAGCGAATTACAAGCTGACGCGGGCGTGTCTCGAAGTCTGCCTCGAATTCCGAAACCCGGTCGGCATCGTCACGAAGTCCGCACTCGTCCGTCGCGACAAGGAACTCCTCGCCGCGCTCGCGCGCGACGCCGACGCGTCCGTCCTCTTCACGATCCCTTTCGCCGACGACGAGACGACCAAGGCGCTCGAGCCGTCCGCGCCGCTGCCCGCCGCGCGCTTCCGCGCGATGGCCGAGTTGTCGGAGGCCGGCGTGCCCGTCGCGTTGATGATTGCGCCGCTCGTTCCCGGCCTCAACGACTCGCACATCCCCGGACTCCTCAAGCGCGCGAAAGAAGCGGGCGCGCGGCGGGCTTACATCAATCTGCTGCGCCTGCCCGGCAGCGTCGCGCCGTACTTCGAGCAGCGTCTGCGCGAGCGCCTGCCGACGAAGGCCGATAAGATTCTCAACCGTGTTCGGGAAGTGAAGGACGGGCGGCTCAACATCGCCGAGTTCGGCGAGCGGATGCGCGGGCGCGGCGTCTATTGGCAGCACGTCGAGAAGATTTTCCGAGTCCACTGTACGCGCCTCGGCTTCAACCGCGACGAAGAGCGTTCTTACGAAACTCGCGCCAGCACTTTCCGAAGGCCATCGGCGCAAGGGCTGTTGTTCGAGTAAACAGAACCGCGAGCGGGTGACGGAAGAATGAATTAACAGGGATGGACAGGATGGGCAGGATAGGTAAAGCAGAATTAAAGATTTGAGATTTCAAATTTGAAATCTTAAATCCTGTCTATCCTGTCCACCCCTGTTAATTGTCCTTCCTGATTCGCTAACCCGCGAGGTTTCCGCTCGCAGTTCTGTCCTTGCCCGCATGAGAAAACAGGGACAATCTCGCTCCCGCAAATTCCTTCTAACGGCGGCTGAACTGTCGCTATAATACCCGCGCCTCGCAAGCCACAGTATGCTGGGAGGGACACGAGTGATGGTTACCATCAGGCGAGTGGTATGTGATCGCGAGCCGTACTTCGTGCCGGAGACGGCGACGGCTCTGGACGCGGCGGAGTACATGGCGAGCCGGAACATCGGCGCGGTCTGCGTGCTCGACGGCGAGGAGAAGCTCTGCGGCATCTTCTCGGAGCGCGACCTGCTCAAGCGTGTCGTCGTCAAAAAACTCGACCCCGCCGCCACGCCGATACGCGACGTGATGAGCGAGCCGCGCGCGGTCATTGACTGCGAAGACACGCCGCACGACGCGCTCGAACGCATGGAGATGGTCGGCAGCCGCCACCTGCCCGTCGTTGACGGCGAAAGGTTCGTCGGGATGCTCTCGATGCGCGACATCATGCGCGTCGAGATCAGCGAGCAGGGCGCGGAGCTGCAACTCCTACACGAGTACATTCAGCACTGAGCGAGGCGCTGGGATAATTGACTCTCAGACGTGCAAGACGAAGGCGCGCAACGTCGGCGCGACGTTGCCGCTCGTCCTCGTCCCGACCCCTCGTCGCGACTCGCCCCCCAAAGACGACCGCATCATGCGCCTTGTCCCTCAACGATGAACGATAGACTGAATTGTTTTCTCGGAAAAGGAGATTAGGTCGAAATGTTCGACATAACGCGCTAGCGTGGGGTGTTATGTCGCATCATTCGGCATAATAGTAGTTAGATGGCCTTACTATTATGGAAACAGTTGATCTAAATCAAGCTACTTTTGATGAGTGGTTGAGACTTGTCTTTGATCGGCCTGTCGCTAAGTCCGAATGGTTTATGAAGGACGATTATGATTGGAAGATTGATCCTACGTTGCTCATTCAACATTCAACGCAGCTTTTTCAGCATCCGGCTTTTCTATTTGAGAGATACAGCCTTGAACAGATTGAGCAGGGATTCCGATTTGTCCCTATTGTTGGCGAGCTGAATATTGCCGTATGGGATATGGATGTGCCGCTGCCGCTTCGTCAGGAATGTGTTCACTCGATGGTTAATCTTTTTGAGAGTGTGTTCATGAAGAATTCTCTCGGCGATGTTGCTTTCATGTGGTGGGACTCCTTTCGCTCTTTCGAGGATGAGCCGGAATGGGAAATGGTAGAGGCTGTATTTGGTGCGCTCTCACAGATAATCAGGATGGAATCTTCCGTATGCTGGTGCAGCGCTTTGCATGGCTTGGGTCATCTGAATCATCCAGGCAAAGTCGCACTCATCAATGATTTCTTGCAGACGCATCCTGATGTTCATCCGGACACGAAAATTTATGCGCTTGCTGCTATCGAAGGTCGTGTGTTATGAACAGCGGCCATCTAACAATGCAGCGGAGGGCGAATACCGCGGCTTTTATCTTCGGCTAAGGTTTCTCGCGCCCGTTGATTGGCAGCATTAGGCAATCCATCTTCAATTCATAGAGACATCACTAAAGCGTACGCGTGACCTTCGCGAGCGAGCCGGGGCTTCGGCGTCGAGTCCTTCGGTTGCTCGCTGTTGTTTCTCTTAATAAATTGGCATACGATGCTTCGAGGAGGTGAGTTAATGTCGGAGGTGGTTCTGAATCTGCCGGATAAGTTGGCTGAGGAGGCGGAGGCCAACGGACTGCTGAAGCCGGAGTCCATCGCGTCTTTGTTACGCGCGGAGATTCGCCGCCGACGCGTCAATAAACTTTTTGCGGCGGCTGACCGCCTGGCCGAAACAGACCTGCCGCTATTGACGGAGGCCGAAGTCGAGGCGGAAATCACAGAGGCCAGACAATCCCGCCGCCAATCCCGTGCGAGTCGTAGCTGATACGAACGTCGTCGTCTCCGGCTTGCTCTGGCGGGGCAATCCGCGCCGCATCCTGGATGCCGCGCGTGACGGCATCATCGAATTGTTCACCAGCGTAGTCCTGCTCGAAGAACTGGAAGACGTTTTAAGCCGCGAGAAATTCGCCGCCCGACTCGAAGCAGCGCAGGTCAAAGCGCACGAGCTGGTTTTGGGCTACTCGGCTCTGGCGACGCTGATTGAGGCGGAGTCCATCGGGCCGGTGATTCTCGCCGACCCTGACGACGATGCCGTGTTGGCTTGCGCGCTCGCCGCTCAGTGCGAAGTAATCACGTCGGGCGACAGCCACCTGCTGAACTTGAAACGACACGAAGAAATCCGAATCCTCACGGCGGCGGAATTGGTGGGCGAGCTTTCGCTATAATTGAAGTCACGACGTAAGCCACCCCGCGCCGAATTAGCCATCACTTCACGAATATTTTCAAAGCGTGCGCGTGACCTTCGCAAGCGCGGGGCGTCGGGGGTCAAGGTCTGGAGGGGGCATGGTGGGAATCGTGCCACTCTCTCAACAACTCTTCCTCGCGTTCGGGCGTGAGCGGCTGTTCGTGCGCGACGAGTGCTTCCTTCTCGAAGCCGGGCGAGCCTGCTGCCTGCCACGCGAGCGTGTCGCGAGCCGTCTCGACGAGTGGGCGGAAACGTAGTCCGGCGGCCCAGGCGCGTTCGCAGTTCTCGGCGAGGAAGCAGCGCTTGTCGGATGCTTCGGGAATCCAGAGCGGGATGTCTCCCCACGGCTGCACGCCCTTTTCGAGAAGGAACTGTTCGGCGACCCACGTGAAACGCGCGTCGCCGCCGGAAGCCTCGCGGCAAGCTTCGAGTAGAGCCTGCATCGTCAGGGTGTAGTCCGGCCCGCTCGCATTGAAGACGCCGCCGCGCCGACCGTCGGCCATCCGCAGAATCCACTCCGAGAGATCGCGCGCGTCAACAAGTTGAACCTGGCGTTCGGGCGGCGCTGGCGCGAGGACTTCGCCGCCGCGCGCTACTCGCTCAGTCCAGTAAGTGAAGCGTCCGGTCGAGTCATACGGCCCGACGATAAGGCCCGCGCGCACCGACAGCACGCGTCCCGTCATGACCTCTTCGACCGCGCGCTCGCACAGAGCTTTCAGCGCGCCGTATGTCTCGCCCGTGACCCCCTCGACCGTCTCGTCATCGAGAGTCGCGAGCGGCGAGTCCTCGTCGTTCGGTCGGCTGAAGTCGGCATAGACCGACATCGAGGAGACGAAGGCGTAGAACTCGGCGGCGTCGGCCAGAAACTCCGCGGACGCGCGCACGACGCGCGGCAAATACCCGGAAGTGTCAACGACCGCGTCCCAACGCCGACCGCGCAGAACGTCGAGTCCGCCGTCGCGGTCGCCGCGCAGTTTCTCGACTTCGGGGAAGATTTCGGGGTTGTGATGGCCGCGGTTGAAGAGCGTCACCTCGTCGCCGCGCCCGAGCGCCGCTTCGACGAGGTGACGGCCAAGAAATTTTGTCCCGCCGAGAATCAGTAGCTTCATTCGTTAGAGCGTGCGCGTGACCTTCGCGAGCGAGCGCGGGGCGTCGGGGTCGAGGCCCTTGGCGTCGGCGAGGAGCGCGGCGAAGAGTTGCGCGGGGATGATGTAGGGGATGACAGCGAGCATCTCGTCAATCTCCGTGGGCAGCATCAGCGCGCGGGTCGAGAGCGCGGCGGCCTCCGAGTCGGAGGTAAAGACGAGCGTGTCGGCGCGCAGCTCCTTGAGGCGCGCGAGGAGTTCGCGGACGCCGTGAAGCGTCACGCCCGGAGGCGCGAAGGCGAAGATGGGGAAGTGGCGCTCGACGACGGCGAGCGGGCCGTGGAGGAAGTCCGCGGAAGAGAAGCGCTCGGCGACGACGTAGCAGGTCTCCATCAGCTTGAGCGCCATCTCGAAGGCGTTTGCGTAAACGAGTCCGCGCCCGACGACGACGCAGTTCTCCATGAAGACGTAGCGCTCGACGACGCGCTCGACCTCGGCGCGGAGCGCGAGCGCGCGCGCGGCGAAATCCGGTATCGCCTCGAAGTCGAGCTTCTTCCCGTCCGACAGCGCCTCGGCGAGCATGTAGAAGTGCAGGAGCTGTCCCGTGTAAGTCTTCGTCGCGGCGACCGAGCGCTCGCGCCCGCCGTGCGTGAGCAGAGTCTCCTGGACGATCTTCGTCATCGAAGAGTCAGGCTCGTTCGTGATGCCGACCGTGCAGCAAGCGCCCTCGGCGCGTGCCATTTCGAGCACGCGATTGATGTCCTCGCCCTCGCCCGACTGCGAGACGCCGACGACGAGCGCGCGTTCCAAACGTAGTCGCGCGCCATAGACCGTGTTGACCGAAGGCGCGGCGAGCGCGACCGGGATGCCGGTCGTGATTTCGAGCAGGTAGCGACCGAACAGCGCCGCGTTGTCGGACGAGCCGCGCGCGACGAGCACGATCAGGTCAACGTCGCGCGAGCGCAAGTATTGGCCGAGCCGCGCGACCTTCTCGCGCTCGCCCTCGATTGTGCGCGCGAGCGCTTCGGGCTGCTGCGCGATCTCTTCGAGCATCATTGACACGGCTGACAGTTTTCTCCTCGACCAAATTTAAGACTCACGCGCCGTTGAAGCGTGCGCGCTTTTGACTCTCTTTTCCCGTCATGTTAATTGTCGGCGCAAGTACTTTGAAACCCTTGCCGGAATTTTGCAGCCATAATAAACGAGATGCAAACGACCTCGACTAAAAAAGCGAAGTTGTGCCGCGCCGCCTGCGCTTTGCTCATCTGCGCGGCCTCTGTCGCCATGCAACAGCCGCACGCGCAAACTCAGGGAGCGACGATGCGACAAACTGAATCGGCGTCGCGCAAAGATGAATCAACGTCGCGCCAGGACAAAGAGGCCGCGCGACACGCCGACGACTCGCAGGCTCGAATTCAAGTCATCCCGAAACCGAAGTCGGTCGCGCCGAACGGCGAGAGCTTCCGACTAGCGCGCGACGTTCGTGTCGTCCTCGCCGATTCAACGTCGGAAAACGAC
>Ga0070740_10001888_pt1 | contig 26782 bp, 31 predicted proteins | sample Coa_R2_FD_67286 | JGI IMG/M metagenome (GOLD analysis project Ga0070740, IMG submission 67286) | Surface soil microbial communities from Centralia Pennsylvania, which are recovering from an underground coalmine fire - Coalmine... | ecosystem: Environmental > Terrestrial > Soil > Unclassified ...
GGGGGATTAGCGGGGCCGGGGCGGCGCTGTTCTTTTTTGAGGAGAGAATGTAGGGGACGTGGCACATTTTGTCGGTGTGTCACGTCCCCTGAAAACATTGTCAACGGCGGAACCGACGGGTTTATGATTGGCGTTTGCCAGTGTTTTTTTTACAACTAAAAGTCCTTTTGTGGTTTTATGTTCTTCTACGTTTGGCAGCATTTTTAAGATGTAGAAAAAGGCTGGTTTTGGCCGAAGAGCGGCTATCCTCTTTTGTTCCAGGTCATAGTAGAGGCCCTCAGGTTCTAGAAGTAGTAGGACCATTTCGCGCCGTTCTTCTGGGGTAGCTACGTCCCACAGGGCAGCAATTCCTGGTAAGCGTTCTCCAGCAGCTAAGACATCTTCTAGGCGTACCCCATTGATATGTGGTGACTCTAGCTCTTTTAGGGTAAGGTTGATTGCAGCTATTTTAGCGCGAAAATCTTCATCAGTAATATAGCCTTCTTCGTGTTCCATAAGGATACGGGATTTTTTTAGTCTTAGCCGTTCCTTTTCTCTTTCTACAGCTTCCTGGTTTATGCCGGCTTTTTGTGCAGCTTCTTGCATTTTTTGTTTGATCATTTCTTGCCAGTGTTCGGGAAGCTGAATTTCTTTCAATAGCTCGCTGAATTGCTGACGGACCAGATCGGTGCGCACAAAGAGTTTTCCTCCAGTAGCGCACGGAATGCGCCGTTTTTTGGCAACATCGCGGTAGTAGTCATAGGTGGGCTGTCCACTAGTTTGGCAACGCAAGGTTAAACCACATTGGATATCCGCAATGTAGCCAGCGAATTCGTAAGTATTTCGTGCTCGCTTTGCCCGTTTAGGTTTTGCGGCCATTGTCTCTGTAATCGCGCGAATTTGCTGCCACTCTTCGTAAGTAAAGGTAGCTTCGTGCTGACCTCGATAACGCTGCCCCTTGTAAATGGTCGTTCCGCGATCATCTCCTGGAGCATAGCCTGCATAAAACTCGTTGCGAAGAATAGCAGTGATCGTATCTCCAGTAAACAATCGCTGGCCAAATCGTTTGCTTCCTGTACGATAGCCGGCGGCGTTGATTTCATCGGCAATTTTTTCAGCCTCAATGCCGCGTAAGCGTAGCTCTCCTATCATGCGTAGCCCTGGGTTTGTTTCGGGGTCCTTCGCCGGCGGCTGCTTTTCGCCAGTCCGGCGATACCCAAAGGGAGTATCTCCATTGTGCAGCCCTTGAGCAGCGCGCTCGCCCTTGCCCTTGCTGGTGTGTTTGGCGAGCATATCGGAGAAGTACGCCGCGAATGCTGCCAGGATGGTAAGCTGTAAGCGGCCTTCTGGCGTGGAGTAGTCGATGTGCTCGGAGAGGGAAACGAACGCGACCTGGTGATCAGCCAGAATGCGGAAACTTTGCAGCGTGACCATCACATTGCGTGACCAGCGATCGAAACTGTGGACGACCACTTTTTGAACACGCCCGGCTTGAACATCGTCCAGCAGCTTTTTAAAGTCGGGGCGTTTGACGATCTGCTCGCCGCGTGCGCTGCGCTCGTCATCAGTATAAAAGACCAGATAGGGCCGCTCTTCTGGTGAAAGTGAATCAGCAATCGCGCGTTTTTGGGCGTCCAGGCTGAAGTTTTCCGCCTGCATTTCGCTGGAGCGGCGGATGTAGCCAGCGATAATACGCGTATCAAGCTGCGGCATGTTGTCCCTCCTGATAGGTGTTTATCGTTTCGCTCAGGCGAGCTATTACCTCAGGGTTTTGTTCCTGAAGGCAACGGACATAGATACGAGCGAGCAGGTCACAGAGCTGCTTTACCTCGTAGGGGAGCTGGTCAAGTGCATCAACTGAAACGGTGGTACGTGTTGTGTTCATACAATGTGTTCCTTTTCTCCGTTTGTTTTGCTCGCCTGGTCGTGGTATACTGGCCTGGCGAATCCATTTGTTCTGGGGGCTATGGCGTTGTTTGCAAACGGTAAGGCTATAGCCCCCAGCTTATGAGAAGGGTTGAGTGGTGTGCTGGCCAGCTTATGATGACTGGCGTTTACTCCTTGTTGCTTTCGTGCTGGTCATCCTGTACACTTTCTGGTCATCCTGTACGCTTTCAATGGTGACTCCCGCTTCGTAGCATTCAAGTAATATGGGTGCTAGCAGTGCTGCCCCCCTGGCAAGACGAGTAAGGTCTTGTATGATCAGGACCTCGAATTGATGGCCCTGGATTGCTTGACGAAGAGCGTTGAGCATCGGGCGATCGAGCTTTGTCCCGGCGGCGGTTTCCTGGTAGACATGCTGCAAGGTATACCCGCGCTTTCTGGCGTATGCTTTACATGCGTTGATTTGCATTTCGAGCTGACTGGATGAAATTTCTGTGTTTTGCTTTGCTGCAACGCGCGCGTAGATTGCGGCGCGCCGAGGGGTTCCTGGTTGCTGCATGGTTTGCTCACTTTCTCACGTTATGCTGTCGTATCTGGGTGGAAGTCATGGTAGGAATTCTGGCAGTCTCGACACAGCCAGGTATGGCGTACCTGCCCGTCGCAGGAGTATGCGCTCCATGTGAGAGAGGGGCTAGGTTGTCCACACTCGCGGCATCGTGGCAAATCGTCCAGGTTGCCGGGATGCGGGCGCAGCAGATGAGGGAGGCTCAGCAGAATACCTAGCAGCAGCGCCCCTAGCGTTGCAAACAGCCAGCCGCGCATAGACGGATAGGCTTGATAATAGGCGTAGCCCCCCAGCGTCAAGACAGCGCCGATTGCCCCACCACAAACCAGCGTGAGAAAACAGCCCGCAAAAAGGCGTTTCATGCTTGCATCGCTCCTTTCCGCCACTGCGCGACCATGCGCGTGACCAGGGCGATATAGGCGTCGGGATTGTTGCCGTCGCTGGCCGGCGCGTAGACCGGGATGATCTGATTGACCGTGACCAGATGCCAGGTATTGACGTAGAGGTTCCTGATCAACTGATACCAATCTTGATAGCCTTGCTGATAGCTGGTGTACGCGCGATAGCCATTGATACATCTGCTGTAGCCAGCGCAACGAATGTTTCCTAGCGATCTGGTCACGCGGGCCATTCCGGTTGTTCCATACTGGCTCTCTGCTTTGAAAAAGGCTAGTGCATACGCGTCGTCGATCTGATATTGCCTTGAGAGATCATAGAGAGCTTGCCCGGTTCCTTGTGCTGGACTGTGAGCCAAAGCCAGCACTTGATTCAAAAAGGCCGGGGAGAGCGACGGCGCGCCGGTTACGGCTCCATTTGTAGAAAAGGTGTTGGAAATGCGCGCGGCCTGCGCAGGAGTCGGGACGCCGGGGCCGATGTGATCAACCAGCCAGGGGATTACCTGCGGGCCGGTCGTACACCATGCCGGGAAGTACGTCAGGCCAATGCAGGCCAGAATCCCAATTAGCAGCATTCCCAGATACCACCTGGTCGCGCGGCGTTTTGCTTCCAGCGACATGGGAGGCTGATAGACGCGGTATGTTCTGCGAAATCTCATGGAAAACTCCTTTTTGCGATCCCCGCAGGTGTGTTACAATGCACCTGGAGGGGTGATAGCCTTTCCGGGCGGGCGTTCTCACAGATTGCGAGTCGTGGGAGAGCGTCCGCGCCGTCTTTTCGTCACGGTTTATTTGCTTCTGGAAAGCCAGAAGAGAAATGCAAGAAACACAAGGGTTGCGACAAACATAATCGCTCCCATAATGGTTTCTGCTGTTGTCATGATTTCACCTCCTTCCGGGCGAGGCCCGCTTTTCCAGGCCGAACGCGGGGATACTCCCGCCTATAGGAGTCGTTGTGACATCGCCAGCACACATAGACATGCGTAACGCACTTCTCATCTACCAGGCGATACGCGGCTCCGTCTTTTGAGACCGCCCCGGCGTATTCCTCGCCGCATCTACTGCATCGTTTCATGGTTTTCTTCTCTCATTCGTCGGCAAATGGATCATCATCAGCCGAGGAAGCTGCTAAAGGGGCCTTCGCCTCTCCATTTTGCGGCTTGCTGTCGAGCAGTTGGACCAAGTTTGCGATGATCTGAATACTTTGCCGTTTGACACCCTCTTTATCGGTATAGGCGCTGACATCCAGGCGGCCCTGAACAAGCACCAGGCGGCCTTTCTCCGCGTACCTTTCTACGATCTCTGCCAGCTTGTCCCAGGCCACGATATTTACCCAGAGGGTTTCTTTCTCCTGACCTTTTCCTTTGTACTGGTCAATGGCGAGCGAGAACTTCGCTACCGGTGTCCCGGAGGGAGTCACGTTAAAGTCAGGGTCTTTCCCTAACCGTCCGATAAACGTACATTGATTGAGTGAAGCGGCCATGTGTTTTATCCTTTCTCTCAAACCTGTTCGCTCTCTGAATTCATTCCAAGTTTCTGTAGCTGCTTGTCCAGGCGTTGCAGCTTGCGATCGATCAAGTACAGGCGAACGCGGTAATATGCCTGGAGGCTATAGTACCAGAGAAGGTGAATCAGAAAGATGATCAGGTACATCAGGTAGACAGCGACGAGACGCGGCACAGGTGACTTGCCAGGCCAGAAGGCGAGGCAAAGAAAAAGCAGGAGCAGGTATGCAGCGCTGGGAAGTGTATTGATCATGGTGATGTTCTCCGTTACAGGATGCGCGCCCGTCCGCGCGGGGGACGCAGGTAGCTGGCGAGCAGCGCCTGATAGCGTCGCTGGGAACGCCGGGACATTGCGCGTAAGGCTTCTTCTCCCGCATCCAGCCCCAGAGCCAGCAGAGAGATAAGCAGGTGTTTTTCCTGCGTGTTGCGCCTGCGCGCGTTGCTGCGCGTCGCAGGGGGAAGAGTCGCCGGGCGGTAGTAGTGTCCCGTGTCCAGGCTCACAACCGGCACCGGAACCGCCGCGTTATGCACCTGGACGATCAGCAGATCAGCCTGCTTGTGAACGGTATGGAAAAGATGTTGCTCGTAGAGGTTCCAGCTCGAGGGCAAGCAGCGCGCTATCAGAGTCGCCCCTGTCCGTAAGTCTTTCACCTCGTACTTGTAGTGTGCCTTTGGCTGAAGAATGTCCAGGTCCAGGCTTGCGGCCTGAAGGCGGAATTGTGCAGCCACTTCAGCACACTGCTTGGAAAATGTATCCAGTCCCATACCGTTCTTTCTCCTCACTTCAAGGCTAGTAGCGCCGGCGGCGATAGTATCCGCCGTCGTTCTCTTCGTCATCCATCGCCTTTTCCGTTTGCCTGATGATCTTCTCCGCATAGAGGGAATCAATTTTATTCCAGGTTTCCGCGCGCCGCTGTTTGTTTTGCATATCCATGAGCGCCTGCATCTCATTCAGGGCGGCGGTGTGCTGCTGGCTTTCCAGCAAAATGTTAATGCCCGAGATATCGCGCACAGCTTCAATCACCGCGCGTTTATCCGCCAGGTAGCGTTTGAGCGATTTCGCGCCGGTCACAGCCAGATAGAAGGCGCAGATGGTATCCACGATGAGCGGAGCGCAGGCGCGAAAGATGACCGCAGCCTTATCTGAATCATTGAGCGCCCCAATATTCTGCGTGACCATGAACACCTGCACAATTGCGTTGCCAACTCCCAGCCCCAGAAAAATGAGCGCGGCCACTGCACACACGGCAACCTGGGCGCGATCTTTGGCCGCGCGGCGGAAGGTGAGCGCCGTGACAAAGCCCATAATGGGTAAGCTGGTCTCCAGGGTGATGCTCAGCAGATGAGCGTACCAGGCGTAAAAGGCGCTGGCATGCGCCGGGGTAAAGGCGTCCCCAACGGCCAGGCCGACGACAACCGCAAGCAACGAAGGAACGGCATAGGCAAACGTGGCGAAAGCAAAGCGCAATATCTTCTCTCCCCAAGAGGCTTTCTCGTCATCAAAGCTTTCGGCCTCCCGGCGGAACTGTTCGGTCCGTTGCGTCGCTGCGGTAACAATGCTGAGCATACGGGCGTCCTGCTCTTCGCGCGCGATAAACTGCCCCTGGACCGGCACGCCGGGCTTGCCCTGGTCATCCTCAGGAGTGACAGCAACGGATGGAGCAGGAGAAGCGGGAACAGGCAAGGTGACATTTTGAGAGGCCCCTTGCTGACCATTCTGGGCAGAACTCGCAGAAGGTGATTGTGTCAGGGTATCAATAGCTTTATTCAAGCCACTGGATACCCAGGTAACAGGGTTCAGGTCTTTCCATTTCATACTGGTGGTAGCTACCTTTCCATTTGTTCTGACTTTCCCCCTTGCAGCACAAACCGGCGCAAACGGGGGAAAATCGGCCTAAACATCAGATCATTGGTCACTCTTGGGCCTTCAAGAGTCTTGCCCGGCGAAAAGCGGCGCTGCTTTGTGCCGGGTCGTGGCCCTAGACCTGGCTGTCTTGCTCGCTTTGCTGGCGGGCCGCTTTCCTGAGTTCGGCCTCTTCCTTGCGCACCGCCGCCAACGTCTCGCGGTCGAAGCGATCGCGGATACGTTTAATTTCCGGCGAGATGAGCGCGACCAGGCGCGTATACTGGCTCATCAGGTACACGCGCCCGTCCTCGCGTGCCTTCTCGACGCGTGCGAGCAGATCGCTCTTCAGGGCCTCCAGGTCTTCCAGGTCTTCCTCGCGCACGCTCACAAAAGCGCGCGCAGGTGCTTGAACAATGTGATTGCGCTGAGTTGCCATGTGGTGTGTCCTTTCTCTATTCGTTCAAACCTTGAGCGTCAAGGCTCACCATTGCTCACCTGGCTCAAGCAGCAAGCCCGATGAGCAAAAATCAACCGTTACGCGGAAAACCTTTCCTGTTGTTGAAGAAGCTCTTCTCGTTGCTGAGAAATCTTTTCCCGATACTGACTGAGCGCCTGCTCGATCGTATCCAGCAGGCTCTGCAAAGCTTCAGTCACGGGCGGATCAAACATGCTGGGAAAAGTAAACTCCCCGGCCATGCCCTCCAGCATCCCGCGCAAGCTTCCCACAATGTAGGGATAGGGATCGCCATCAGAACATTCTTGAATCGCATTCTGCGCTGCACGAATACAGCGGATAAGATAATCATTGCGATCGCACTCCTTCATGCGTGTACCTCCTGTGCTGACTCAGCCTGGACGAGCGTAATGGTGGGATCGGCCAGCAGCGCGTGAACGACGCCGAAAGCAAAGCCGATTTGAAACGTCCGGGTATAGTAGGGTTCAACCTCGCTCATAGCTGCCTGGAGGGAGTCAGAGAGCTCCGTCACCAAGAAATCGGTAAAGTCGGCATCGGTCAGCAGGTCGCTCTTCTGCCAGTCCGGCCAGCCCTGGACCCCTGCCAGATAGCCGGTGGCAAACTCGCCCTGCTCAAACACAATGATCGGGGAATCCTGACGAAGAGCTTGCAGCCAGCCAAACAAAAGGCCAGTATTGGTCAGCGCGTCCCGTTCGGTAAAGGGCGTCAGGTAGATGTGATAGAAGGCGAGCAGATCGCGGTCGTGGAGCGTGCTGGTTGACCCATGATCCTGACGGTAGGTCTCCGCGCCAAGCCGCATGCCCTCGCGGAAACGGGGATCGCGGATGGTAAAGGTCAAGGCCCTGGCATGAGAAGCGTCTCCCTCTGGAACCAGGGGAGCAAGTGCAGCAGTCTCGACCGCCGTTGAGTGAGAGGAACAAGCCGCGCGCTTTTCGGGACTTTCTGCACGCTGGCGAGAGGCAGCAGCAGCTAGCGCGGCCTCTGAGAACCGGCTCAGATAGCCGGCGACGATCCCCAGATGATAGATGGGTGTGCGCAGGTCGCGCTCCAGCAAAGCCCGCACGGCGTTCTCTTGCGCCTGCTTCTCCTGGCTGAGTTCGGCCTGCACAAACTGGGCGATGTCCTCCACATTCCACCAGCCATACGTGTTTGTCAGGTCCCACTCTGCGGGGAACAGGGCGCGCCCGTCGGCGATCCCCTCCTGAAATTCGGGATCGCGGGCCACGTGAAAGGCCAGGCTGACAACGCGCGGGGCCATCACTGCGGGACAAGATTCGTTCCGTTTGATCATAAAGCAAACTCCCTCTTGTACGGACAGGCGGTTTATGGTACACTGAGAAACGTGAGAGGCATAAACCACCTGTCACACAGGCGGCTACTCTGGTTGAGTTTGGTCACTGTGGCCAGAGAAACCGTTGTTCGTTGATAGGCCGCTGGGTTTGTGAGACGAAAGCGGCCTATCTTCACGTTTAAAACAAACTACACTTGACGCGCTACTCCTTAACATTCCACTCGATAGAGTCTATGGTTAGTTCGGGCCAGCCACGTTCTTTTCTTAAACCATTCACAATATTCAGAATAGCATAGGCTGTTAGCAACTGAATTGGCCTGTTCTTTTCCGCATCTATCAGGGTAGGTTTAGAGATCCCTGCTAGCTCGGCCAAAGCTTGCTGGGATAGCCCTAAACTTGCCCGAACGCGGTTTAACTTTTCCTTACTCATTCTCAAACTCTGATAAACTAACTTTTTCTTATTCTTTATCAGAGTTTACCATTAGCTACGAACTTCTGTCAAGTGTTTACGCAATCAATTTCCAGGCGCGGTACACATTCGCGCCGGCGTGCATGCCTTCGGCGAAATGCTACGTTCATGACAAACCTCCTTAAATTTGTGTGCGTGACCGCTGAAATTCCGTTCAAAATCAGGTACAATGTGTAGTAAATCTAAGTTTTTTATTCTGCTCTCTGCTCTCTAGTGTATTGCACACAGCTTGTGTCAACACGCAGGTTTTCTGCGCAGCGAAGTTTTTCTGCGCTTTGGCGTAGCCTTGATTGGAAATCACTAGAATAAACCAGTACTCTATGGATAGGAGCGTGTTATGCCGCAATATTGGTGGGATATATACGGGCCTTTTGATCCTGGAGAGGATGGCTATCCAAACGCTGGTCAGGTAGTCCGACACTACCGCAACCTGAAAAACTGGACGCCAGCACAATTAGGCGAAGCCTTAGGAAAATCTGCAAGGTGGGTACAAGCTATGGAACATGACAATACTGTACCAGAAGCTATCTCTCGACGCCGCGCGATCGCTGCAATTCTAGGGATACCTCCCATTTTACTAGGATTGGCCTCTACTGAGAGTGTCAACCCGACAATAGCTAATACAGAGACACAAAAGAAAACACTTATCACCCTGCCTACCATCGAACAATACCAAGATGTTCTACGCCTCTATTGGGAATTGGACTACACCAGCACAGCGCAGGAATCTCTCGATGATATTAAACGTTGGATACATCATCTGCAAGCACAGGCCAAAGATACTCCCAGCGAGCAATATCGTATTCCTCTCATCGAATTAATATGCCGATACCATCAACTAGCTACCTGGATCGCACGCGATCAACGAGATTATGGCACAGCATTCTACCACGCTAATCGAGCAATTAAACTGGCACAATCTTTAAATAACAATGAACTGATAGCAGCTACGCTCTTCAGGCGTGGACGCACCAAACTGGAACAAGGCGACATAGAGGGAGCCATCACAGATATGGATGCTGCTATTCCATACGCTAAGCGTAGCCGCTCGCAACTAAAAAGCCTGGTTCTATTGGCATCCGGTCACGCGCGCGTACATGCAAAAAACATCTCAGGAACCGACATCACCCAAGCACTGACTCTGATAGACCAGGCAGGGCGAATTGTTCGTAGTGGAAACCTGGAAAATGACGAGAGCTTTGTAAAACTCAACACCGGGCGTTTCCATCAGGATCGAGCCGGGGCGCTCATTCTGATTAGCAAACCTAATCAAGCACTGGACGAACTAGAACTGGCAAGCAGAAGCGTAGGTGTTGACCAAACGCGCCGCCATGCCTATATCAATGTACTGCGAGCTCACGCCTACGCAAAAGATGGAGATATCACTATGGCTCTAGCAACAGCAGAGGAAGCGCTAGCTGTCTCTAAATCGCTCCGATCCAATATCAATATCGCCCGCCTTCAAGAACTCCATGATTTGCTCAGCACGGGTAAGTACAAAGATTCTCCCCAGCTCGCCCGCTTTGGGCTAATGTTAAAGAGGTAATAGACCAAAGACGCGCTACGAAATAGTTCCAGCAAACTGTGTAGAAAAATGGAAGCAATCGTAACACGTCGCCATCGTTACAAATGCCTGAGAGCGTCCGTTGCGAGTTGCGCGGCATCCTCTCCATAGACTCGCATCAGTGTTTCCAATCGCTCCTGAGCAAAGGGGCTAAACGCTCGCCAGTGCTGACGAATACTCTCTCTTCTTTCCTCGATGCGGTTACGCCTGTAAGCGAGTTGTTTGCAGGCAGCACTGCAATAAGACCGGGATCGATGCCCCGGTAATACCTGAATAGGTTTCTCACACTGCTTGCAATAGGCTTGCATGGCTGTCGCTCCTAAGCAATCGTAACGATGGAGATACGTTACAAATGGATCATTCTACACAGTTTGCCGGATAGCCAAAGCTACAAGTCAATCATTCGTTTTTGCCCTGCCAGTCAAGATAGCAAGAATTTGCTCCTGACCAGATTGCAGCGCAAGTTGACCGGCCTGTAGCTCTTGCACACTTCCCCGTAGTTCCTGCTGGCCGACCTGTAGCTCCTGCACACTTCCCCGTAGTTCCTGCTGGCCAGCCTGCAATTCTTGAAAACCGGCTCGTAGTTCCTGCTGGCCGGCCTGTAGCTCCTGCACGCTTCCCCGTAGTTCCTGCTGGCCGACCTGTAGCTCTTGAAACCGCGCGTTGTGATTATCTTCCAGAGTATCAAGCCGCGCTGTCATCAAATCAAGCCGCGTACCTACATGCTCCTCAAAAGCATCCAGTCGATCAGCTACGTACTCCTCATGTGCTTGATAACGTACCTGCAACTCTTTTACTTCAAAACGTAGCTCCTCGAAAGAGAGTCGCTCAGCAAACCGCTGTTTCAGTTCAACAACCTCTTGTTCTAATGCTGCAAGCCGATCTTCTGTACTGTGTTGCGCCATGAGCTTCTTCCTTTCATGCGTTGCCAGTCTCTCGCCATTATATCACGCCTGACAGTTTCCACATACATATTGTTGTTTGGCCTCGCTCCACTTCCACGCAGTAGAGTGACAGCAATACGACGCCCGCGCCGGTGGGGAATACGGGGCAGAAACGCGCGGCCCTGGCTGAAGCGCCGGGGACGAAGAAGGAACGCCTGCCGGCGAATGGGGAGGGCGAGAACCAGTTAGCCCCCCCTCGCACGCTGATGGCCTGGCTTCACCAGGGAGCGGCGTCTTTTGATAGAGATCGCCGGCGAGGGTCAGCGCCCCCTCGGTGGGGAGCGCGGCTGACTGGAGGAGCAACTCCTGATAATGCACTTTGCCCGCCGGGGTGAGCAACTCCTGCACCCACATGGGCGGCTGATGCCCTGCGCTGGCCGCCGACTCCAGGGCGGCGCGGGCTTCTCTCACCAGTTCGCGCCCGACCTGGCGTAAGACCTCTGGTTTGCGCTGGCCGCTCAGCCGGATTCTGAGTTCTAAGGCGTCTCCGGTGTCTCTGGTTCCATCTGGCCGGCGTCCATGTAAGCTATAATCGGTGTAGCGTTCTCCCTCTGGCGTCTTGCGGTAGCCCATCGAGGGAGTACGTTCGTCTCCATTGGGGCTATAGGCCATGCCATTAGCCTCAAGGGGGCGAAGTTCTTCTAAGGGATGCCGCTCATTGTACCAGGCGGCAAGCTGCGCCGGGGTGAAGTGAAACCAGTGGTAGGGATTGGTTTGCTGTGCGCGCCGCGCAGCCTGACCATGAGCGATCGCGCGCGCCGGGGTGTGCTGCTGGCTCCTGGATGCCTCGCCGGTGAGCGGAGACGCGACGGGATGAGAGCCCGGGCTCGGGCTCGGTGCTGGATCAGGAGGATAGGCTGGCACGATCGAGGCCGGCGTTTGCATGGTCAGCAGCGCGCGAGCTGCTTCTCGACGAGTGGCCGCGACCTGGCCGCCGATGAAATCATAGAGTTTGCACTGCTGGCTAAAACCTGGTTTCACATAGCGCCCGCCGGGGAGACGAACCTTGTGATTGCCAGGACCTGGCCAGTATTCCTTAATTGTTTGCAACATCGGGGCCAGTTCGCACACATGGCGATGAGCGCAGCGCGCGTCCACCAGGTCGGTGTAAATGATCCAGAGATGGCCGCCGCGCCCAACGGGGGAATCTTCTACCAGGGGCGTATAGCCGGCGCTGGCCAGCAGGTGTGCGGCCTCACGCAAGGAAAGCCAATCATCATCCGTATCAGCGTCATAGCATAGCGCCCGCGTCATCCCGTCGGAACGGCGCACCATCGCCCCTTTTGTTTTTTTGCCGGCCAGGTGGTCGCGCGCGTCCTCGAGACCAAAGGGCCGCTTGACTTCGTAGTATTTCATCGGTCCCCTGGAAGACATCTCTATATGAACGGGTTCTGTCCCGGCGATCTCGACGAGCAGCGTAGCAGCGTTCTGCATCAGTTCGCCCAAGTCTTCAGAAACGCCGGGGCTTGCCGAGGGGGGGCTAACTGGTTCTTGCCCTATGAATTCGCCGTCAGGCGTTCCTTGTTCATCAGAATCGACAACTTGCCGTCCCTGATCTTTGTTTGTATCCGTCGTCAAGTGGCCCTGTGCCGAGGGAAAAAAAGCTACCTGGTCAGGATCGGCAACTTGCCTTTTTTGGAGGATGACCGTTCCGGGGATGCCTGGTTCAGCCGCTTCCTCTTTATTGACCTGGCTTGCATGTTCGTCGAGAACCGCGCCGCAACCCATACAGGTGATGGTCACTTTTTTTTGCAGGCGGTCGCTCTGGCAGTGGGGGCAGAGCAGGCGCGCGCCGCCGTGATTGCGCGGTTTCTCGACGTGATAGCGTTCGGGGTGCGCGATAAGGTCGGTTGCCCCGATATAGAGGTTGGTGGTGTAAGCTCCATCTTCGGTCACAACGCGCTGTGTTTCCTTGCGCAAGACGCCGACTTTCTCGCTCAGGTAGGTGAGATTGTCGAGGAAGGTGTCTTTGCTCTGCCCCACAGTTTTGCAGAGGTTCCATGACTCGATTTGTACCAGTTTCTGGCCATCGGGCGCGGCGCGCTGGAGAGCTTTAGCTGCTGCGTACAGGGTTGCCTTGTGACTTGGAGAAAGAATGGTTGCGGGCACAGCAAGCAGTTTGGCGGTCCAGTGGTTTTCTTGCAGAGCCTCCTGGAGTTGTGCGTGAACGGTTAAAAAGCACCTGAATGTGTGCTGCAGTAGGCTTTCTAGTTCGGCTTCTCTGGGAGTTCGGTTTCCTGGTTGAGACAGTGCTGCTTGAATGTCTCGACGAAGACGTTGAGGATCGTTAGCTTCTTCTCTTATTGTTTGATAAGTTGCTTCTGGTTTTCGGTCATTCTCTTCAGGGAGTAAATTGACGGGGGGTACTGCCTCTTCATCTGGTGAAAGTCCTTTTTGACGAAAAAAATTTTCTAGGTAGGCTACTCTGTTTGCGAGAAGCTTTAGAGCGTAGGACTGCTCTAGTTCCTGGTAGAAAGTAGAAATGGCAAGTTGCTTTTGCTGGGGCGCAGGAATGTTCATGGTCATACATTCCCCCCTTGCTGTTTGCGGAGCGTGCGAACAATTCGGTAAATGCTTTGGTAGGAGACGTGCCGGCCCTGGTCGGTGTAGCTCTGGGCGATCTGGCGATAGGATTCGCCTTGCTCAATGCGTGCTAAGATCGTGGGCCACTCTGAGCGAGGGAGCGCATAGGGGGGATTGGTGGGACCGGGGCGGCGCTGTTTACGAGTTTTTGAAGATGACAAATGCCAGTGTTCAGGTCCCCGTATATTTGTCACGGGATTGATATCTTGAACACTGGCAAAACCGGAACCGACGGGATTCGAACCCGCGATCTTCTGCGTGACAGGCAGACATGTTAGGCCACTACACCACGGCTCCTGGGTTTGTTTTCGGCGCTCTGGGGAAGCGTTGGGATTGCTTCGTTGGGCGCATTTGGATCATACCAGAATACTTCTGCGGTGTCAAGCCCTGTGGGGGGCGAATTTTGGCGCGGGGGCGTGTGGAATGACGGAGGGTTCCCCGGCTCGGACGCTGGTGCGGGTGCATTTCGCCTACCTCTTTATACTGAGAATGAGTCGCTTCTGATGTGTGGTTGTGTGGCGCTCGATTTTTATGGTGTTAGGAGCTTCCGTATGTCGCACCCGATGCAAAATTTTCTCAGGACAAATGCTTCTCAAGCGCCGGTGCATGCCGGGAATGAAGATCCTCTGGGCCTGGCCGATACGCTCAAAATTGTCTCTTGTCCCGTCTGCCGGGCGGTGTATATTCCCTCCTGGCGACAGGAGAGGGAGCGGGCTTCGCTAGCGGTGCTGGAGTCGGCCTTTTTATCGATTTGCCATTTCTGCTTTCGCTGCCAGCGTCCGGCCTGTCCTCAGTGCTGGAACCCGATCCATTGCGCCTGCGCGTCGTGCAGCGAGGAGGCGCAGTTACCGTTTCGCTCGCCCGTGCCCTCGCTGGAGGGACTGATCTTCTCCTGCCCGGCAGGGACCTCCGGTGAGCCGCCGGCCCCGCGTTCGTTTACCTGCCTGCGCAATGGGAGCTTTTATTTTCCCGATCCCGGTCGGCAGGCAAAAGATTCACAGGACGAGCAATCCTCTTCGCCGGTTACGTCGGCGGACCTCCCGGCGCTTCAGAGCAATCCCGAACCGCCGACTCCTTTTGATCCCCCCTGGCTGCGGGAGATGCTGGACCAGAGAGGAGAGGAACAGGCCGGAGAACCCATCTCACGTCCCACCGGACAGTGGACAAATGGCGTCGCCTGGCCGGTCCAGGCCCTGAACGTCTCGCCTCATACCAGCGGACCCGAATGGGCACCGGCGTCGCAGGTCCTGCCACCCATGCCGGCCCTACCAATGCTCTCCGCCGGAGTCCGGGAGGCTACAAGCCAGGAACAGGAGAACGAGCAGGAGGAGGACGTGGGTATTTCGCTTTTTGAGCGCGTGGAGAACGTGCTGATCATCGTGCTCTCTACGATATTGCTGGCGATCGTCCTCATGCTTGTTCTGGCGCTCAGTTTCCCTCAGATGAATGCTTTCTTCTACCAGCTTATTCATATTGACATCCGTACTGAGATTCTGTATCTTTTGCAATTAAGATAAACTTTTCTCAGGGAAGATGCGAGAAGGGAGCTGCGCGAAAATCTGTGGGACATGATATCCTGGTCGATGGATACAATGTGATCAAACGCGCGCCGTCGTTCCAGGCTGCGCGTGCGCGGAGTCTGGCAGAGGCGAGGGAGCAGTTAATCGTGCTCCTACGCAATCGCTACCGGCACACGCCGCACCAGGTGATTGTCGTTTTTGACGGGGATGCGGCCCAGGAACAGGTCAGTCACGCGCAGCGCATCCGCGTGGTCTACTCGCGCCGGGGCGAAACCGCCGATGCCGTCATTGCGCGCCTTTCGGTCGAGGCCCGGCGGGCGGGACGCGAGGTGGAGATCTACAGCGACGACATTGAGGTGCAGCGAACGGTCGTCTTGCAGGGAGGAGCAGCCCAGACCACGGGTCAGCTTGAGCGCCAGGTTCACGCGGCCCCGCGCGATGTGGAGAGACGCGCGCGCCACCGCATGGCCATGCGCCGCAAGTACGGCCTGGATGCTCCCTACGTTGAGGAGGATGAGGAACCGGCTCGTTCGCCGGGCAAGAAAAAAAAGAAACGTCGCTAACAAGCGACGTTTTTGCGAACTAATTTCTGCCGGCGGGCGCCTGCTCGTTCTGCTCAAGCGTTTGGTCCGCGCTCGTCCCGCTTTCCATAGGGACGTCTTCGGGAGGCTGCTCCTTGTGACTGGCCGGGGGAACCTTGCTGAAGCGCGCGCGTATCACGTTGATAAAGCCCTCCACGAAGATAGCGTGCGACATTTTGGATTTGCCCACGCGCCGATCCATAAAGACGATCGGGATCTCCACAATCTTAAAGCCCTGCCTCTCAACCCGGTAGGCCATCTCGACCTGGAAGCCATAGCCCTGCGAGCGAATCGTCTCGAACTCGACGCTCTCCAGCACCGCGCGCCGGTAGCAACGGTAGCCGGCGGTGCAATCCCGAACCTTCAGGCTCAGCACCGTGCGGGCAAAAATGTTGCCGCCCCCGCTGATAAAGCGCCGAAGAAGCGACCAGTTGGGCGTGCTCCCTCCCGGAATATAGCGGGAGCCGATCACCAGGTCGGCCTCCTCAATCTTTTTCAGGAAATCGGGCAGATAGCGAGGATCATGCGAAAAATCGGCGTCCATCTCAAAGGCGGCATCATAGCCATTCGCAAGGGCGTACTTGAAGCCAGCGATATACGCCGTACCCAGGCCAAGTTTGCCGCTGCGATGCAGGACATGCACGCGCGCATCCTCCGCGCTCATTTTCTCCGCCAGTTCTCCGGTGCCGTCCGGCGAATGATCATCGACGATCAAAATATCGGTTGCGGGCGCGTAAGAGAAAATCTCCTTGAGCAAAGAGGGCAAATTCTCCAACTCGTTGTATGTTGGAATGATGATCAGGGTTTTCATAAACAACTATCTCCATATGACAAGCTCAGAGCATGCATGTCTCTCTCGCACGAACACGGCCTGTCTCCTCGCCGTCCGCCTTGCCGCGTCTTCTGGCTCATCAAAAACATTCTGAAGGGCCTATGGGAAGAAGCAGCAAAACGCTCCCCCTGGGAGTCGAATACTCAGGCGATGTACTCGCGTCTGCTCTTTCTGGTTACGACCAGAGCAGTAAAAAGGAGTCAGACCCAGGCCCAAAAGCGAACTGTCTAGCGCGGTAAGAGATACAACACCACGATTACAGTTGCTATACACAACACAACGGTTCCGAGCATATGCCGGTCACGTAAAAGGACCTCCTCTGGACTGCCGCCATCTTTCCGTACATACACGATGTAGAGGTAGCGGAACATGCCGTAGAGGACGAGGGGAATCGTCACCATCAGCCGGTGATTGCCGGTGCTTGCCTGGAAGGTATAGAGGCTATATGCCATGATCGTCGCCGCAGTGACGATCGTAATCATCTGATCCAGCAGGGGCAGGTTGTATTCTTTGAGAATCTGGCGGTGGTTGCCGGCCTGGTCTTGCATAAGAACCAGCTCGTTGCGTCTCTTGCCAAAGGCCAGGAAGAGCGAGAGCATAATAGTAACGATATAGAGCCAGGGCGAGATACTGACAGGAATCACGACCGCGCCTGCCAGGATGCGCAGGGCAAAGCCGGCGGCAATGGCGAAGACATCCAGCAGAACCACGTGTTTTAAGCGCAGCCCATAGAGAATCATCAAAATCAGGTACGCAGCCAGGGTAGCAGCAAACAGAACATTTGCACCGCCCAGCGAGGCGAACAGGTTCGTTTCGGCGGTCGGGATAAAGAAGAGCAGGGCGGTCAGGCTCGCGCAGACGAGCCAGAGAAGGCCAATCGCCACCTTAGCCCAGGACACAGGAAGCGTTCCCGCAGCCAGAGGACGATACTTCTTTTTGGGATGCTGGCGGTCATTCTCCAGATCGAGCAGATCGTTGAAGAGATAGATACTGCTTGAAGCAAGGCAGAAAGCCACGAAAGCAATAGCCGCCCGCTCGAAGAGCAGAGGATCGAGCAGCCTCTGAGCAAAGACGAGGCCCACGAAAATCGCCAGGTTTTTCGTCCACTGGCGGGGGCGCATCGCCAGAAGCAATGCATAAAAACGACTCCCCACGCTTACTTGCTGCGTCTCAGGGAGAAGAGTTTTTGGAGGAGATGGAATTTCATCTGTGCTATTCACGCGTTTTGCCTGCTTTTCCCTTTTAGTTTTCTAGCCTGTTTCTCAAAAAAAGAGAACATGTACAATCCCCAGGAGATCACACTCTCCCTGTGTGAGACGAATAGGTTTTTCAGGCAGTAACAGGCATTCTGTTGATCGCGTTCCCTCGCCGGGTTCTGGGGAAGTGTTCCAGGGCCGGGCAATAGGAGTTCTCTCCTAGTAGATGCGTCCTTTCAGTTCGTTAATGCGATGCAGAGTGATGCGGTGCTTATCCGTGCTGATATACCCTTTATCGGTGAAGTAGCCCATGACCTTATTCACGCTCTCGCGCGAGGCTCCCACCATCGAGGCCAGCTCTTGCTGAGTCAGGCGTACATCGATGCGGATGCCGTTCTCGACTTTGACGCCATGCGTATTGGACAACTCCAGCAGCTTCTTCGCCACGCGCCCGTAGACATCCAGGAAGATGAGGTCCTCGACCATATTATCGGTATTGCGCAGGCGCTTCGAGAGGCCCTCCAGCAACTGGATGGCAATTTTGGGGTTTTTCATAATAGCGTTGTGGAAATCGCTTCTCTGCAGCGTGTAGCACTCGACCTTTTCAATAGCGATTGCATCCGTCGAACGAGGCAGCCCGTCGTAAAGGGCAAATTCTCCAAAATATTCGCCCGCGCCCAGGACTGCCAGGGAGATCTCCTGACCGTCCGGGCTGATCAGGCAGATTTTGACTTTGCCTTCTTTAATCATGTAGAGGACCTGGCCGGGATCGTCGCGGTGGAAAATAACCTCACCCGCGCGAAATGTACGTCGTTTCGCTACCGCCATCAGATCCTTAATATCCTCTGGCGCCAGGTCGGCGAAGATTGCGACCTGCTTGAGATAGGTGCCTTCTTTCTCTGTCTCCATATCGTGGTTCCCCTGTTCTCTTGATTGGCCTCATAGGCAATGGTCAGCCGAGTCTACAGAACGCGCTGTGCAATGTTTTCTCGCAACCTGATGGATAGTGCGCCCATTCCCTTGTGTTTCTCAGGTATTTCATACTAGCGTAATTCAGATGTTTTGACAAGGTGCTTTTCCAGGCTTTGAACGCCGGGATTCAGACGGCAGGTACCGGTGTGGTTGTCCCACTCCTCCTGAACGAGGTAGGGCTCGCTGTTCCAGACCACATTCGCGCCCTGTGCATCGATCTGCCCGAAATCCTGGGCGCATTTATCAGCAACCTCGTCGCCGTCGGAATCCACCCAGGCGTTTCCCAGAGGGTCTGTTGCCGCTTCCAATTGTTCATGTGAGATCCCGGTGATTGTTTTGTCAGCATCGTCTCCGTTTGGACCGGCATAGGGAGTGCAGGCAAAGCTCGCTATATAGGGAACCGCCGCGTAGATAGTATTGCTGCCGAAGGCGCTGTGATACGCGCAATACTGGTTGCTCGCGCACTGGGTATGAGTGCTATCCGTGCAAATATCCTCGTTGCGCTCGGTGAACACAAAGAACATCGTTCGCATGCTGGAATGCCAGCCGTTCATCTGCTGAGCGCGCGTTACCTCGTCCTGGATGGCGCTGTCCAGCAGAGGATTTGCGGGATAAGGTCGGCGGTCCACCCATGATCCTGCCAGGGCGGACCCCGCAGGATAGCCACCGTCGGTCTGCGTGTATTGCCTGACGAGCCGGTAGAGCGGACTGCTCCCAACATCGCGAAAGTAGCGGGTGATCAGACTGTTATAGCGCGGCGAGACATTTCCGCTCGGTTCCCAGAAAATGGCATAGATATGAGACGTACCCGCCATGACCGGTCCCCCACCATAGACGAGGTTATTCCCGCCTGTATGCTCTCTCGCAGGCGAACGCTGCAGGGCCTGGGGGGATCGAGATTCCATCGTGAGATCAGGTCGGTGATGAGTAGGGAGAGGCGTGGATATCGTTGCCAGCAGGGCTATCATTGGGATCAAGAGAGAGGCAAAAGTAAGCAGAGCGGCCAGTAAGGCCAGTGGCATGCGAATGCGCTGTTTCACGACACGATTACTTTCTATCTATAACCGAAAAAGCGCCAGAGGAACTCCTTTCGCAAAAGCGCCGGACGAACGAGAAGATCGATCGTCCTTGACGATTGGAAAAATGGTTGTTGCGACGAGGCCAGAACACTATTGGCAGGAAACCCAACAGCGGAACTCATCAGGACGAATTATATTGAAATATATTGACATGTCAACCCGACTGTACCAATCGGGCCAGGGATGGTGAGTTTTGTGGAGTAGGGGAGAGATGTTAGAAAAAGGCTATTTCCGGTACATGGCTATGGTTTAGCGGATCAAAGCATGCATACGCCATCGATCAGCGCAGTGAAAGGCAAGGAAAATCCCAAAAAAAATTTCTACCTGTACGGGGGAGCAGGAGCTTTTACTTGCCTGCGATAGGTAGTGGACAATAAATGCGCAGCGAAGGGGTTGCGCTTGGCGTCAGGTCGGAGGGTCTGACCATCACCGGTCAGGCCGGCGATGGTCAGACAGAGGTTTCCTGGCGTATTGTTAGTGGCGCCAGCCGCGATTCCGCCAGCCGCGATGCCACCAGCCGCCGCGATGCCACCAGCTTCGGTGCCGCCAGCCGCGATGCCACCAGCCGCCTCTACACACCAGGACTCGATAGAAGCGATGCCGCCGGAAGACCCATCTCCACCAGCATCGGTTATCGATCTGCTGGACTGTCGCCTGCTGATTGGTCGCGGCCTGAAGATTCTGCTTCATTCCCAGCAAAACGTTCGGTGCAGTTGCTGTCTGTGCGGTTGCTCCCGCATCGTTGTTTACCTGCTGAGCGAAGACGCCTGAGGTAAGCAGAGTCAGACTCATCAGCAGGCCCAGAAGAAGCGCGGCGCTTATTTTTCCTAGTTTCAACATCGAGTTTGCCTTCTTTCTCCTCTGGAGGACCTGAGCTTTTCAGGTTGTTCCAGAGCAAATTCTGTGCTCCATTTACATGAATAGATGAGGCTGTAGGCTAAAGGCGCGACCAACGCCAGAGTATTTCTGCCAGCCTCTGCCAGGTCTTCTGTAGGAACACGGCGTCAGTGTCACTATACTAGCTTGCTAAAAACAGAACGAAAGGGAAAAAAGACTGGCAAACGGGCACAGATGTGATATAATCTAATATATCTGAGTAAGAAGGTCGGATTTATCTCTTAAAAATCTGCCTCTTTTGACTCTACAAGGAGAAAAGCAGGCGCTATGGGATTGCCGGGCGTCTGATTTTGAGGATAAGGGAAATGGCGGATACACCTACTATTACTGCCGAGATGATTATTCACGACGTGGTAACGAAGCACCCGGAGACGGTGAAGGTCTTTCACGGGCATGGGTTGCCCTGTACGGCCTGTGCGGTTGGCTCGCGTGAGAGCATTGCCGGGGGTGCGCGCACCCATCGTTTTAGCCCGGAGAAGCAGGAACTGCTAATTAAGGATCTAAACGCGGCTATCAGGGGCGAGCCGATTTCTGTTGCGCCCAAAAAGGCACCCGTTGGGCGCGGCATTCCGCTGACGATGGCCTCTGCGAGTCCTGACCGCAAGATCAAGCAGGTCATCGCGATCATGAGTGGCAAGGGGGGCGTGGGCAAATCGCTGGTCACGGGCCTGCTGGCGGTTTCACTGCGCCGCCAGGGTCTGAAGGTGGGCATTCTCGACGGGGATATTACCGGCCCCAGCATTGCCCGCATGTTTGGCACAAAGGGCCAGCCATTAAAATCGCCGAGCGGAGGCATCGATCCCCTGCGCAGCCGGGGCGGCGTGAAGGTGATGTCGATGAACATGTTCCTGGAGAACGAGAGCGATCCGGTGGTCTGGCGCGGCCCGATGGTCTCCAGCGCGTTGAAGCAGTTCTACAGCGATGTCGATTGGGGTGATCTGGACTATCTGCTCATCGACTTGCCTCCCGGCACCTCTGACGCGCCGATGACGGTGCTGCAATCGCTGCCGGTCGATGGGATTATCATTGTCTCGTCGCCGCAGATGCTGGCCACGATGGTCGTGAAGAAGTGCATTCACATGGTGCAGCAGCTCAAAGGCGTGATCGTTGGCGTAGTGGAGAACATGGCCTACTTCCAGACGCCCGATGGCGAGCGCTATGAGATCTTTGGTCCCAGCAACGGTCCCGAACTGGTGGAGTTGACTGGTTCCCCGCTGCTGGCCCAACTGCCGATCGATCCCGTGCTAACCTCGCTCTGTGACGCCGGACGCGTCGAGGAGTATCAATCGGATGCCTACGAACTGCTGGCCGCGAATTTTGTCAATACCTTGAAAATCAAACGATAGAGATCGCGGACCTCTCGCTGCTGGCCTGCTATGAATTTCTGGCGAACGAGCCCAGCACCTTGCAGAACGTAGTGTGCTCCGCCAGATCCGCCAGGGCTTTGCGCACGGGAGGATCATCGCGGTGCCCCTCGAAATCCAGATAGAAGACGTACTCCCAGGCGCGCTGGCGCGAGGGACGCGATTCGAGTTTCAGCAGATTGATATTATTAGCGGCCAGGAAGCCCAGGCATTTATAGAGCGAGCCGGGCTGGTGGGCGGTCGCCATAACCAGCATGGTTTTGGCGGGACCCTCCGGGCGCGGCGCCGGTTCGCGTCCCAGGGCGATAAAGCGCGTATAGTTACCTTTGATAGTCTGGATGTCGCGTGCCAGAATCTCCAGGTCATAGATCTCAGCAGCGCCGGCTGCCGCGATGGCGGCTACGCCCAGCATTTGCTCATCGCGCAGCATTTTGGCGCTGCCAGCGGTGTCATACGTTGCCACGACCTCGACGTTCAGCTCGCGCAGAAAAACGTCGCTCTGGGCCAGCGCCTGGGGATGCGAGATCACCCGCTTGATATCCTCCAGCTTCTGTCCTTTCAGGCAGAGCAGGCATTGATTGACCTCATGGCTGATTTCGCCAATCACAAAGAGATCATGCTGGCGCAGCAGGTCGTAGGTATCGTTGATGCTGCCCGCCTGCGAATTCTCAACGGGCACCAGCCCGTAATCAACCTCGCCGCTTGCGACTGCGCGAAAGACGTCGGCAAAGCTGCGGCAGGGGACAGGGTTGACCTGCCGTTTTGCGCCCAGGGCCTCCCGTTGCCCAAAATAGATACGCGCGGCCTCGTCACCAAATGCTCCACGTTCTCCCTGAAAGGCTACCCCTATGCTCTGCTGCTCCTGCTCAAGACGCTCGATAGGCCCGGCCTGAGCATCTGGTGAATACGCCATGATCGATTTCTCCTTGCTACAAAATTGTGCGCGAAGCGGCTGCTCCACTCTCTATCGGATTCGATTGTGCCAGCTTCGCCCGCTCCTGTCAAGCGGGTCCAGGACAGCCGACGTGAAATAAAAGGAGGAGCGCCTGTTGCAGCGCTCCCCTTTTGTGCATTGCAAAATCTACTGCACGTTATAGTGGCTTTTGTGATAGTATTTCATCCCCTGGCCCATTACCTTAACGGGCTGGAGATCTTTCAGCATGATCTGCTCGCCGCACTTCTCGCAGATGCGACTGGTCAGATGGTTGACCTCTTCGCGGTTGGCCAGCGAGGCACGTGCTGTCTTTGAAAGTTCACCCTTTTTCGGCATGAGTGATTATGATCCCCTTTCATCTGTCTATCTGGATTGCTGGAACCGGTGGCGTGTACGGGTTCGTTCGCCTGCCAGTGTCAGCCGGATTGAAGATTCCTGCTCACACTGCGCACTATGTAGTATATCACATCCTCGCCCCCTTCGTACATAGCTGAGGCAAAAGGTGTTTGTTTGCCGAGGAGCGCAAAAAGGGGAACCAGGATACCCCGGCCCCCTTTGATTAGCAATTTTAATGACTGTCTACAAACCACGCTACAAAAACGCACTACTCATAAAGCACTACGCTAAAATAGCCTGTGTGACAGGGAGGATTTCCCTCTCACCCCTATTATAAACGAAAGCGCCTGGAAAAGCCAATCCTGGCCTGTCCTCCCCCAAAGGTCCTACCCGTTCTTAACATATTCCTGTGAGTTATGATTTTTATAAAAATCATATATTGGAATTATGAAAGAGAATCGGCTATAGTGAGTAGCAGGAAGGACTTGAAGATAGAAAGGCCGGGCCAAATCCATGTTTTTGATCGGAAAACGGTCTTTTTCTGTAGATGTCCTGATGGAAAGCGTCATGAAAAGTCAGATTGCTCGTCACGAAATACCCTGGCTTCATCGCTCTACGGCTCGACCTCAGGAAAGGAAGCGGGACCTGGCGCGAGGCGGGCCGCATCGCAAGCTGGATATCAATACGATTATTGGATGGATTCTCCAGGCGGGCGTGCTGCTGAGCGCGCTCACAATGCTCGTTGGCATCATTCTATTGCCCACCAGGCCCGGCGGACTCTCGCCGGAGCGCGTGCTGGCTTTCCCTCAAACGCTCAGCGAAATAGGCGCGGGCCTGCTGGCGCTCCATCCCCAGGCCTTCATTGCATTAGGACTTTTATTGTTGATATCCACGCCGGTTGTGCGCGTGGCCATCTCCATCGTCTCTTTCGCGCTGGAACGTGACCGGAAATATGTGGTTATTACCTGTATAGTCCTGACGATTCTTTTGCTCAGCATCATTCTGGGTACGATAAACTCAACGCATGAGCCTGTCGTGGATGCCTCTCGTCTTCACTTCTCATTAACCATTGCCCTGCTTATTCTGCTAGGCGCGGTGCTGGCCGGCATGTTAGGCTCGCTTGTGGGACTCGGTGGCGGGATATTGCTGATCCCGATGCTCACGCTTCTCTTCCATCTCCCCATCTCCTTCGCTATCGGCACCAGCATTATCTCGGTCATCGCAACCTCCAGCGGGGCCGCCGCCGCCTATGTGCGGGACCATATGACCAATCTCAGGGTGGGGATGTTCCTGGAACTGGCGACCACGCTGGGTGCGGTCAGCGGCGCGTTTATCGCTGGCTTGCTCGCTCCTGAGTTTATCGGCGTTATCTTTGGAATTATTCTGCTCATCTCGGCGGCTCCTCTTATCTTCCGCATTGGAGAGGAATTGCCCAGGGGTGTAAAAAACGACCGCCTGGCCAATGCGCTAGACCTGGCCGGCTCCTACCCAGATCATAAGCTGGGCCGCGAGGTATCCTACCAGGTGACGCGCACCCCCTGGGGGCTGGCGATGATGTACGTCGCCGGGCTGATCTCTGGTCTGCTTGGCATTGGCAGCGGAACATTTAAGGTCGTGGCTATGGACTTGCTTATGCGCCTCCCGCTCAAGGTTTCCACCTCCACCAGCAATCTCATGATCGGCGTCACGGCGGCTGCCAGCGCGGGCATCTACTTCTCGCGCGGAGATATTCCTCCCCTGATCGCCGCCCCCGTCGCCCTCGGCGTGCTGGCGGGCGCGATGATCGGCGCTCGTCTGCTTATGCACATGAGCAACCGGCTGTTGCGCATGATCTTCCTGCCGATCATTGTAGTGGCGGCCCTGGAGATGATTCTGCATAGCCTGGGCCTCGGACCTTTTTAGGCTGTACATGCTCCCGAACGAGCTTTGATACATTCCAGCGCCAGGACATCCTTACCGAGAAAATCACTCACCGTTTTCCTCCTGACGAGCCGCTGTCCGGCTTGCAGCATTCCTCAGAGTATTTCTATACTGAGGGAAGTGTATGCATCTGTTCTCCTGGGTTTTTCTATGGGAGCAGGTAAATGAAGCAGCAGAGATGACAAAGGAGTTACTTTTGCGATGCCAGAGTTAGGAAAGACAGCCATCGAGGTCACGCCGCTCTGTCTGGGTGGCAATGTCTTTGGCTGGACAATCGACGAGCATGATTCGTTCAAGGTGCTGGACGCCTACGTGGGCGAGGGCGGCAACTTTATCGATACCGCCGATGTCTATTCCGCCTGGGTGACGGCCCATCATGGCGGCGAGTCGGAGGCAATTATTGGAAACTGGATGCGCGATCGGCATAACCGCAGCCACGTGGTGGTCGCGACGAAGGTCGGGATGTTGAACGAGAAGGGGCGCAGGTCGGATCTTTCGCGCGAGCATATCTTGCGCTCCGTTGACGCCTCGCTGCGCCGCCTGCGCACAGACTACATCGATCTCTACTTTGCTCATGCAGATGATCCAGAGACGCCGCTGGAAGAGACGTTGGACGCTTTCGCGGACCTGGTACGAGCGGGCAAGGTGCGCGCGCTGGGGGCCTCGAACTATAGCGCGCCGCGTATGGCCGAGGCCCGGCGCGTTTGCGAGACTCAGGATTATCCCCATTACGAGGTTCAGCAGCCGCTCTATAATTTGCTACGCCGTGACCAGTACGAGGGCGAGCTGGAGAAATTCTGCGTCGAGCACCAGCTTGGCGTAATGACCTATTCCTCGCTGGCCTCCGGCTTTCTGACCGGCAAGTACCGCCGGGGAGCGCCGATTCCTCGGACGCAACGCGCGGCAGGCGTGCAACAGCGTTACTGGAACGAGCACGATTTCGCGCTTCTGGAGCGGCTCGATAAGGTGGCCATGCAGTACAAGGCAACCCCGGCCCAGGTTGCCCTGGTCTGGCTGCTCACGCGTCCGGGAATCACCGCACCCATCGCCAGCGCCACTACCGTCGAACAGTTGCGCGAGTTGATGGGTACGCTCAAGCTCGAACTTGACCAGGAAGCACTCGATTCTCTGACCGCCGAGCCGCAGGGTGCCGCAAGGCAGTAGACTGCTTGCATAGGTGAACTAAGAGATGTCGGATCAGCGGGGAAAATCAAACTAGAGAGCAGGCGCCTGACTTCCTGCTCTCTAGTTTAGAAGGGCCTCGATGTTGGTTTTATGCACAGCTTCTTCTGATTACTCTACACGGTCCTCCTTTCAAATTATTTTCCCGTTCTCAGAACGTCTCTTGTTGAATGGCCTTGTCATTGTTCGTCATTGATCTGTACAGCGTTCCCTGTACATTTCTAACTGTAACCGCATATCGTCAAGAAACTATATGGAACTTGTCAGAGAATTGTAAAGTTTTCCTGTGACCGGCAAGTTGCTCGCACACGCATAAATCGATTCATCACCCGCAAAGAGGCCGAGTGGACCGGAATATCCCTGCCGACCTGGTAAGGACTTTACAAACGCTCCCCTTTCCTTTTACACTACTAGCAGGCATAGATTCTGCCGAATTCATAACTGGAAGTTATTTATATCGGCGGAAAGG